>Ga0213835_100891_pt1 | contig 22596 bp, 18 predicted proteins | sample SWPATP01_FD_160576 | JGI IMG/M metagenome (GOLD analysis project Ga0213835, IMG submission 160576) | Coastal seawater microbial communities from Marineland, Florida, United States - SWPA TP0 #1 | ecosystem: Environmental > Aquatic > Marine > Coastal | place: USA: Florida | collected 2016-08-05 | reverse complement strand
CTAGAGCCGCTCGGCTATATACCGCCGGCTGAAGCTGAGGCAAACTATTACGAGCAACTGAGCAGTCAAGCCGTCGCGGCCTGACTCACACCAACCGGCCTCCACGAAAGCCGGGGCGATTCACTGTGTGCCAATCTTGCTAATTGCTGATCGAGTGTTCTTTAGCCATGGACGGTAGTTTTCACCATGCCCTTGTCCGTAACCGGCACTGATCATGTTGATCAGCTTCTTTTCTGTCATTCTGGTTCGGCGGGCCATTTGTGCATCCTGCAGGGAGGGAACACATGAATAGACATCAAGCATGACTGGATGTTCCAGACTCTACAGGCTTCGCAGTAAGTACGGCGCAAGGAACACGCACTGCCTCTGCTGCGGCAACTTGTTCCCCCAGAGCACATCGAACCTGTCGGTGGCGCAAGAAGACCTAGCGATGTGGTTAATTTCCGGTGCGCATCCTGCCGAACACGCTGGTCTTTCACAGGCGGTCCGTTGCCGGTTCTGAGAAGTGGCTGAGCTGCTGCCCGAAGAGCAGTGCATCAGCCTTAAAGGCGCCAAAGCACCCGGTCGCAGCGACTTGGATCGGATGCTTAAGAGCGCCTAACAAAACCTCTCGACGTACCTCCAACAGTTGAGTGAGCACGCAAGCCAAAGAAGAGCCTGGTGAATGTCGGCTCGCCGTTCATGACGGATGCGCAGTCTCCGGAAGCGATGAAGCCACCCAAGAGCCCGCTCAACGACCCAACGCCATCAACCGAGCCGCTCGCGTGACTCCACGCCGTAGCGTGCGATCCGTGCTGAGGTCCACATCGGCGAAGCCAGGCCCGATGTACCGAGAAGCATACGCTCGACCAGCGTGCAGCTTACCTGGACGTTTGCGGGCGCGGCCCGACAGCTCTTTAACAGCTGTCAGGCGCTCTTAGTCCGCGGAAGCTTAGTTGGTGAAGCCAATCTAGCTGACTAAACTGTGGTTCTATGCTGTACGCGGCGACCAGATCGGGGAGACGTGTCCCGAACCGCTTGACGTCAGGAGTTCTCCGACGTCTCCCGATAGTTACCCAGCTCGTTCGTACTAAACATTCGTCCTCCCATCATTGCACGGACTAGGACGAACCGCTCATGATTCAGGTAGGTCAGGTCGAGCTCGCGCACTATATCGCGGAAGCGTGCGACGCCTTTTTTCATGTTCTGCTTTGAAGAAATATTTTCTCAAAATCTAACACATAGTACGCATCAGAGCACCTAATACCTTTTTTCAGCGGTGAGCTTGGTATGCTTGCGGATAGCTTCTTGTTGGCAACATAATGAGTACTGGAATCTTGTGAAGTCTGCTGAGGATTGAGATGGATAGGAAAACTGAAGGTGAGCTGGGCCGACTGCTTTATTGGTTGAGGTCGCAGGAGGACATATCGCATGAGCAGCAGCTTCAGATATTCTTCTTCCTGGGCGTCTCATCGACCGCTGCAAGACTGAAACATAACTGGCTCGGTACAGCGCCAGCTCATCCCGATCACCTCTTCGCTTGGCTTCGGACGAAACTAGACGCAGCGGCCAGGCGGCTGTCGGGCGCAGGGTACGGCCAGCTTCACGATTTCAATCTGAATTCGCTTGCCAGACTGGCAGGGCCCATCACTGCGGTTTCACGGCCTGATCACTGGTTGTTGCTCGCCGCCGGCTCCGTGCCTTACTGGGGAATCCGCCTAACTGGGGATGCGGAAAAATTTCTAGTTGTGAATAATGAACTTGCGGACTTTTTGTCCGCAATGTCCCCATCATCCGTTAGGTCCTTGCAGATCGCGGCGTCGGGCGGTCGTGCGAAAGCCCTTAATACGCAGCGTCTGACATGGACTTGGCCCCTTACCATTGCAGTGGCCGATGAAGACAGCGAACTCCGGTCAGTCCTGCAGAAAGCCGCTCCTACAGCTGCCTATCAGTTCAAAACGCTTGATCGTCAGGCTAGTGCCAGCCTCGTGTTCGTATCCGGGGACATTGAAGACGCGACGAGACGGCTCTCAGCATTCACGCGCAACCGATTCGCATACATCGTAATTACCGGTAAAGCGAACAATATCCGCGACCTAATCGAACTCGCGCGAAATCACAATGTTGCTGGCGTCATCGCGCTCGGACTTGACTCTTGGGATGCGCCAGCCCGGACACAAAGTCTCGATCGTCTGTTCAGATCGTTCGAACACAGCGCGACGCTGGACAGAGCTGCCGATACGGGGATGCAGATGACGCATCCTGTCGTGTACGGACATCCTTCCGCATTACAGCGAACGACGATTTCCCATAATCTTCATCAATTGATGTCCAGCGTATCCACTAAGGCGGAGAATGCTCTTTTCCGAGTCCGGCATGACGTTCCTTCACTCGGTCTACAGAACGGGGACTACAACGCTGGCGATCTCCTCATCCGGCTTCAGAGCCGGCCCGGATCCATGCATGAGCATGAATTTGCGGCGCTTGTAACATTACTTGGCGAAATTGAAGCCCAGCTCGACGAACATCCGGACCGCCCGTCCGCCGACCGTCCAAATTCGTACGGACCAGACCTTACCGAAACGGTCACGGCCTTCCTCAATTCCCGCGATCAGAACGATTTCGAGGACGATGCATTTGCTTTTGGAAGTACGACCGTTAACCCACCATTCAGCCAGATCATTGGAACCGATGACCGAAATGACTTGGCATTGGTGAGTGACAATGCCGCCAGTTCGGCCCGTGTCCAGGCTCAGCTCTTGGCCAACGGCCGCCAGCTCAACAGCCTGCGTCCGGGGCAGGACGCCACAGTAAGGATATGGATCAGCCCGCTCCTGTCCGACCGTGCTGTCCACGCAAACCAAGAATTTCCGCTGGACGAACTGGGACATGAAAGCCGTCACGAACTGCAGCTTGCGTTTATCCCCCTGAAGGGCACCCCCATGCGAGGCAAGGCCCAGGTGAAGTCAGGCATCTTCGTAATGGCGACAGGCGAACTGCCTCCGGCCCATTTCAATATCGTCACCGACACGAATGGTGACGAGTATCGGGCGCGGATTCTCGTCATCCACCGCAACAGGGTAATCCAGAGCATCCTCTTCACTGCTGTGATCAGCGAGACCATGCTGACTGAACCGCGCCTGCAACTCATCGTAGAGAACGACGTAAAGCCCAATTTTGGCTATTTACGCGGTGGTAGCCAGTTCGACCTCAGTCTGGTTCTTAACCATAATGACGAGAACCAGGCTGGCATTATCGCCGTGCGCCCAAACAGAGTCAGCTTCCGCGAACCCGAGGGGAACTTTGAGAAATCAATCCAATCGATCAAGTCCATCCTGTGGTCACTGAACAGTGCTTGGGATCCTCATGAAGAGGAAGACCCGGAACACTTGGAAGAAAAACTGCGGAATCTCGCTCGACACGGCAACATATTAAGGGATGCATTATTCGGCTCAGAGCCGGATCTGGAGGTATTCTCGGCTCCGAAAGTGTATAGGCCGGACAATCCCCTGAGGTTACAGGTGGTAGAGGCAAAAGCCGGCGCTTACCTTCCTGTGGAATTCTTCTATGATTTTCCATCTCCCTCTGCAGATGCACGTGTCTGCGCAAAGTACCGCCTTGGTGGTTTTCCTGGCGTAACGTGTATAGGCTGTCAAGATCGCGGCAAACGGACCGTCATATGTCCAGTCGGATTCTGGGGCATATCGCGTGTCATTGAACGCAGGCCAAAAGATTCTTCACTCCCTTCCGGTGCTGCTTACGAATGCAGCGAGCCGCTGGGCGACAGAGAGCGGCTGCTGCTGACAGCGCAGGCGCTGCTCGGTTCCAGTGAAAAAGTCAGGTCCGAAGACAATCACGAAATCAGCCAGATTCTTGCCCGTCGGGGCACGGCTCCACTTCAGGCGAGCTGCTGGACGACGTGGAGCTCCCAGGTACAGACTTATGGACCGTCCCTGCTTGTTGCGATAGCGCATACTGAAGTAGACCCGGACAGTGACATCCTCAGCCTAGAGATAAGGAAGTCCCGGCTGCTCGTTTGTGACATCGAGTCCGAACTCGTAAGGCGACAGGACGAAGAAAACCCTGTTGTGCTTCTTCTAGGATGTCAGACCAAATTTGCGGATGAGCCGCTACAGAGCGCCGCTGCGCGCTTCAAACAGAAGGGCGCAGCGCTCGTTATTTCAACAGTCGCCACAATGCGTGGAAAACAGGCTCCAGCCTGTGTCGCCGCCCTGATCGATGAAATCGACAGTGCGCGCGGCATGTCGACACGAGAGCGCAAAAAGGGGATGGCTACTGTCGGAATGGTCATGCTGAGGGCAAAGCAGAAACTTATCGCCTCAGGGCATGCAATCGGAATGTGCCTCACCGCAAACGGCGACTCAGAATGGCATTTTTGAGAGAGCGGAGTCACGACGTGATAGCGAAGAATATCTTCGAACTGGCTGCATTACCAGCGCGCTATGGCGACTGCCTGTGGCTCGAATATGGACCTGCGGACGCCGTCAACAGAATCTTGGTTGACTGCGGCATCGTCGAAACATGGGCAATCCTGAAGAAAAAAATAGAGGCACTGCCACGGGGCAGGCGGAAATTTGATCTGCTTGTTATTACCCATATCGACGCGGACCATGTCGGTGGCGCGTTACAGCTGCTTCAGGCAAGAAGAACCCTCGGCATTGAATTCGGCGAGATATGGTTCAACGGGCGCAGGCATCTTCCTGACGACACGCTTGGACCAAAGGAGGGAGATGCGCTGACCGCGGAGCTCGAGTCAGAGGATCTGGCCCCGTTATGGAACAAAAGTACCGGATACGGGCCCCTCTCTGTCACGGATGATGGCGATTTGCCCGAGTTCGAGGTCGTCGGCATGAAACTGACACTGTTGTCTCCCGGAACCGAACAGTTGCGGCGGCTGGCTGCCGTCTGGCCTGAAACGGTAAGGGATGCCGGCCTCGGCGGGGAACATAGGAGACCGCAGCTTATCGACGACATGCCTTCGGATACGCTGGGAGATATTCCGATCCGGGACCTTGCGATGACCTATACGGATCCCGACAGGTCTCCAGCCAACGGGAGCAGCATCGCGTTCTTGGCCGAGTACGACTCTAGATCAGTCCTGTTTGCTGCGGATGCGTTCGCTGGCGTATTGCTGAAGACAGTCAACCGGTTAAAGGAGCTCCGCAGATCATCAGAACTCGATATCACACTCTGCAAGCTGCCACATCACGGGAGCAAGGCTAATGTAACCGAAAAACTCGTTAGCGCGCTGAACTGCAGACACTACCTGTTTTCCACCAATGGTGAACGGTTTCGTCACCCGGATAAAATCTGCGTTGCCCGCGTGATCATGCGATCAGTTAGTCCCACGCTCTATTTCAATTATCGCAGCGAGTACAGCAAAGCCTGGGATTCCACCGAACTGAAAAAAGCGCACGGATACAGAGTGGCTTTTCTAGAAGAAAAAGATTACAGAATTTCCCTTTATGATATTACTCGGCGCGGGAGCCGTCAGCTGGAGTTTCCGGAATAGCTCACAATTCTTCAGGTGGCGTACTTGCGACCTGAGCTTATCATTCATGATTTTTTCAGATTATCGTGTAGGGAAGGTCGGTCATGACTCTTATTGCGGCGTATAATCACTCGGGTTGTGGATTGGTGATAGGGGATATATTGATCAGCGGCCGCGTGAATGAGGCAAGCCGCCCCCAAATCCGCCTGCCAACGCAGGGAAATGTCTCGGGCTTTTTCAAGGGTTCGTTTGGCATTCGCAAACCGGTACAAAAAGTATGTATCGTAAGCGATGACTGCGCAATAGCTTGGGCAGGACGTCTTGATTACGCCAGAACATTCGTCAGCCGCCTAAAAAGGATATCAGGGCGGATAAAGATTACTAAGAATATCATCGCACGGCTGTTTCAAAAATGCGGCTACAACGATTTGCAGATAACGGGGGCCATCCACGAAGACGGGTACCTCCAGACATTTGGCCTGAACTGCGAGCATTTAATATGTCCGATCCTTGGGGAAATCTACGCAGGTGGCTCGGGCGCATCAGCTGTCCACGATTATGTGCGAATCGTGAAGGAAATGAATCTTGGGCAGTCTGGCGAGGATGAAGCAGGCGCTCGCGGTGTTTCCCTCGCACTTACTCAGGTCGCACATTTACTGAATGCCGAGTTCAGAAAAGGAAAGGCCGCTGACAGTATTCGCGAGTTTTTCGGTGGTGGGTATGAGATCGCTGCGTATTACGGAGGAAAATTCAGGAAAGTTAGTGCGAATTTCGTATTCCTTGATGTCGGTTTTCAGGAAGGGTATCTAAAAATCGGCTATCCGACTCTCGTCATATCGCAAAGCTATTGTGGTGAAACGCTCCGGTATCAGGTCCTGTCCCCCAGCGGGCCTGACAACAGCAGGATCAGGCGAAACGAAACGATAGAGATACCGCCACTTGTTAGAGAGGCAGATGATCATTCGGCACCTTTTGTTGGTGAGCTCACCAGTTTTGCCTGCTTTGTGTTCGTTGACGACTTCAGATTCTTGGGGAAACAGCTCGTTTCAACTATAGTCATATCGGACACTCCTCCATTCCGCTACTCTGTAGTGAACTCGAAGCTGAATGTCTTATATTCTGACGACGCCGAACGGCATATTAAGAAATTTCTGGTGAGCCACTACAGGAGCGAGGGTAGTTCAATAATTTGACAGAAGTCCGACAGTCAGTGCGCTGATTTCAGAATTTGTTCCGGATTAGAGTACTACTACATTGTCGAACTCTCGATTTTTGGCACCGAGTACCGTCATCGCTCGAAAGTCCATGGCGCCGATGATCCCTGACTTGCGCCGATTGGAGAACGACTGGTGAACATATAAAGCGATTTGACTGCGTTGTTATGGCGTCGGAAATGGCAGAGGGCAAGGCTCACCAAGTTGCGTCAGTAGTCCCCTGATCTCAGCGTGTACGGCCCTTACAAATTGCCCCTTGTCGTCAAGTGCTATTGCGCTCTCCAGAGACCAGGTGTACTCGCAGCACAAGCCGGGACGTGGGAAGGCTTTGGCGATCTTGGCTCGTACGAATCGTCGCTGAAATTCGGCCCAATCGTTCTGCGCGACGATGCCAAGTCTCTCCAGCTGAGCCCATTCGTCCTCCCAGGCATTGCGGGGTATTGCTCCTGCTTTAAGGATGCGCGTGATCCAGTACTCGATATAATCAGATGTGCCGATGGTGCCATGCGACCAGCAGTAGCCTGAGGTCATAAAGCCCCAGTGATGGTTCGGTCTTACTTCCCAGCCAGGCATCATCAGCAGACCGCGTACTGCATCAGCGCGAGCATACAGCGCCTTCGCTTGGGATAACGTATCGCCGGGATAGATCCGCAGCCGGATGTCACCGCTGTCAGGATGCTGGTCGAGGAAGACCATCTTAACGCTGCGCTGCACCCCGTCTGGACGAGCCGGTAGGCGCCGCGAAACAGAGTCCTGACGTGCCCGCTCCTCGATCCCCGTAGCCGCAGCTAGCACGACGTCTAGACGTCGAGACACCCGTGCCCGTGAGGTGGCCGCACGTCGCAACGTTGAGTAGGGCCCGACCTGCGGAAAATGATGCTCTGCGAACTCCAGGAAATCGTCGAGCAGCTTTTGCTCAGACCCTGAGACCAAGTCGCGAAGACTCACGTCAGCAAAAGCAGCCAACAAATCTTGCCACTCGACGGTGCGCACGCGAGGATCGAACTCGACCGCGGCGTCTCCGATATTTATTGAGGAAGGTTGCCCACTCGCTATCCCGGCCCGGATTTTGTTCTCGATGGCCACGACCAGTTCGTCTCCATACTCGATGATGCCGTCGAGGATCTGGCGACGCTCGGACGCGCTAACCGGAGCATGTCGCCGGCTCGGTTCTGGTGCCAACCAAACGGATAAGCCGCGGATGACACCTTCGTCAGCGTTTGCATCGCGCACGTGAGCCGTGACCAGTTGCGACTGCTGGGTTCGAAAACGAGCCGGAGGCAAGTCCTCGAGACGTTCGCTCGGTTCCACCATGCGTAGCCAGACCGCATGGGCTATTGGACTGTATCGAAGAACCACTAACAGGGCACGAGTTAGCTGGTTTTCGTGATGACACTCCAGGCTTTCGTAAGGCGCGAAGAAATTCAGCGGTTGCATAAAGATTCCGAGGTAAAACAGCATTGTAAGCTGACCCCATGTGCTCAGTCGAACGACGGCAGAGCCGCCGGAAGCCATATTGTCAAGGTGAGGCCATAAGTGTTTTCGGTCGTGGAAGGAGTAAAAAGCCCTTCTAATGCTGATACGCGAAGAGATCGGCACTATTCGCAGTCCATCGCCCTTTGATCAGTAAGGGCTTGAGCGGTAGCTTCGTTCGGCGACTCAAGATCGGACGCGCTTGCGGGAACGCTGTGGCACTAACTTGCGAGAAAATTAGTTCGAAATCATTCAAGTGAGCTTAAGACCTCGCGTTGAAGTCTGAGCATGCCGCTCGTTCCACTATATAGATCCGAAAAATCAATAATTTTTTCCAGATAGGCCTTCTGGGTCGCAACGATATACCGATTCGCCTGAATATAGGAAAGAACTGAAATTTTGGTGCTAACGATCGGATCGAGAGAAATAGGAGTGTGCTTACTGCGCCTCCCAACGAGGAGACGGGCGTTCGTTAACGGAAAGATAAAGGGCGCTGAGAAGTGCATAAGACCCTGTGGATCGTCGAATATAAGCGGCGCATCACTACAAAGGTGGTTTGCCCACTTACTACCATTCTCAACGTCTAGTATGCTCCATTGCATACCTTCTGGAATCGGCTCATTTAAACTGAATGTGGTAAGCGGTAGCAAGAAAGATCTAAAAAATTTTCGGAAGCCGTCATCAGTTCGTAAAAGGACGTGTATTTTTTCGGCGGGCATTGGTGGATTGGTCACTGTGCAAAGATGCGCCACCTGATCGATGTTGAGACCGTTCAAATAACTCTCTGCGAATTTATCGAGACGCGGCAAGCGCCAAAACTGGAGTGCAATATGCGTTTTCAGTAGTCGGACGCCGTCGGGTTTCAGTATGCTATCTTGAGAAGCGCCACTCTGAATTAGCTCAAAAAGCTGAGCTAAAGGTGCCTCTACTTTCGAGTAACTGCTTTCAATAATGTCAGTCGTCCGGCCATGATATTTGAAGCTGTTCCTCCGGGGCTCAAAGAAAACAATCGCTGGCGATTGAGGCGATTTCTTGAATTTTCTGTATTTTTTGTCGTAAACGTCAAACTTTCCGTCGTTGCGACAAAAGCCTTTTAGGTAGAACTGAGGAATGTAGTGATGATTTATCGAACCATTGTTCGGAAACGTATTGCCGTCAGAAATGTTAGTTCGCTCTTCCATATCGATCTTTTATTATCCTTTGTGTAGTCAGATCTCAACAACATGCTTGACTTTTACTAATCGCTGGCATACGTACGGCAATGCAGTCTACTCAGCAACTGCACGGCCACCTCGGACTTATTGATAGTAACAGCGTCGATCATTTGGCGCCCGAAGTTGTCGCCGCATCCCCTTCTAGCTGACAGCAGTAAGTACCGCTAGACGCTCAAGAATGTTTTTGGCATTATCAGCAGAATAAGAGCGCCTAACAAAACTTTCAGGGCAAGGCGCGTCGTCGAAGACAGTAACGCTAGTACGGCGAAACGATGCAACGCCATCGTGGAGGTTTTGCTAGGTGCTCTAAAAGTCTGATTCGATGGCTGAGCCGCCTCTCAGCAATAAGGTAACAGTGTCGCGGCAACGTGGCCAAGACTACAAAATGAACGGACGGCCCCGCGAAGGGCAGTTCTACTCACCATCTGTAGATGGCGCAGCGTCGCCGACCGATGGACACCCCTTACACTCGCATGCATGGCACAGGATTTAACCCCAATAGAAGCAATTGACGTAGTCGACAAGGCCCAGCTGCGCCGGATAGAGGCAACGCACAAAGGTTTTCTGTATCAACACTTTTATGGCGTGGCTTGCCTGCTCATGGTGGGGCAGCTGGGCTGGACGCGCATGCGGGTAGAGGCGGACGAGGACCTGGAACTGGAGTTCAGCGACCGCTACGTCTATGTGCAAGTCAAGTCGCGGTCGAAACTCGTACAGTTTTCCGACATCGCGTCAGCACTGGCGCGATTTGAGCACTACCGCGCTCGGCATGCGTCCGGAGGCAGGGCAGGGCAACCCGAGTTTGTGCTGGCACTGAACCAGGAACCGGCACGTACGCTGAGCACGCGTATCTCCGCCGGCGAATTCCCACAGGACGTGCGCTTCGTTCGACCAGGTCAGACCCTCCCAGGACTGCCCCCGGTATGGGCGGACAACGACGAGGCATTCAGCTGGTGCGTCGCAAGAGCCGAGACGCTCCCCTACATCATGGTGGCACCCGATGTCCTGGTCCAAAACCTGGCAGGCGCCATAATGCGAATGGCCGCGGGCCTCGATGAGTTCATCCGGCACGAAATCACGGCCGTGCGCGCGACCGAAATGCTCAGACAGTTTGTGCAGCAGGTCCACGAATTCCCGGCTCCGCCGCTCAATTATCGGCCACAGGACAACGAGCCATCGCTCGCCACCGACGCGCCCATCCGCCTGATCGTGGGCTTCTCTGGCGCAGGCAAAACGTCGTGGGCGGCGCAGGCAGCGCTGGCGGATGCGCAGCCACGCGCGTATTTCGACGTGGCAGACCTGCCCAGCTCGTCCGTTGCGCGTGCACTGGCAAGGGAGCTTGCTGCATGCTGGCTCGGCGATAACCCAGATGGACGGCAAGCCGTCGCAAGCGAAGCACTGTCGGGTGTGGAGGCACTGCGCCTGGTGACCTCGTGTCTGAGAGTACACCCACAGGCCCACACAGTGGTGGTCGATAACGCGCACCGACTACAGGTTCAGGATGCGCGGGGAATTGCCGCAGCGATGGGGGATGTGCGACTCGTCTTTCTTGCGCAGCCCACGGCGGAATTGGACCTGATGAGCACCGCCCTAGATGTCGAGCCTGAAACGCTGCAGGGCTGGGGGGCCGACTCCATCGGCTACGAGGCGTCCGCGCAAGAGTGCACAGTAAGCATGGCGACCGCCACTCGAGTCCGGGGCCTCACGGCAGGTCTTCCGCTCTACGTGCGCAGTGCCATCTCCGTGGCCAAGAAGGACTATGGCTCGAACTTGGATGCGTTCTGCGATGCGTTCGAAGGTCAGTCGCTCAGCACCGATACCAGACAACACACCCTCCTCACCGTGGTCTTTAATGGACTCGATGAGCCTTCCAAGCAAGTTCTCGCATGCGCCAGCCTATCCGACGTTCCACTCGCGGCCGAGGAAATTGCAGGCGTGGTAGTGGAAGCTTTCTCGCTTGACCGGCTGGCCGTCGTGCGTAAACTTCGTTCACTGCGCGCCCGTGGCTTGCTGCAAGCGTATGGAAGCCAGCGCAGCAAGGTGCATGACGCGATGCGGCCGATCGCGCTCGAACATCTAATCGAAGAGCCCGAGGCGGGTCGGCGTGCCAAGGCCTTTCTGCTCAATTTAGTCGAAACGTCTCTCCAGGAAAAACACGAAAAGGAGCGTTTCCCCCTGTTCATTAGACTGCTGATCGATCTTCGGGAGGTGGCAAAGCTCGCTGACTTGGGTACCGAAGAGGCATTTCACGAAGGCCCCGAGTTCCCACAAATGTGGCCGGTACTGGAGGAGGCGGCCAGTGACCCTGCCTTGACTGTCGAAGTCCGGTTTGAGTGCCTCGATGCGCTTCTGTACTATCGGCAGAGACACGGCCCCGATGACACCGTTGCACCGCTTCTTCGCCAAATGGAGGCGCTGATTGATGGCGGCATGGCGGGCGACCGTCCGCGTCTCGTGTTCCTACAAAAGAGCCTGTTTTATTGGGCTTTCCAAGGCAATGGTGCCCAAGTCGAGAAGCTGCTTGGCAAAGCCGAGGCGTTGTTGCCGGACAATGCATCATATCGTCGAGTTTTTACCCACAGCGCGGCGCTCGCGTTGTGGAAGATCTCGAGACCAGCGAGGGCAGAGAGATTGCTCGATCACCTAGTGCGTGAATATATTGCAACCCTGTCGATCAACATCGCCGAACTCATGTCGAACCCGGGACCATACGTCGCAAGGGTACGAGCAGACGATGACTACGGAACTGATTGCAAACATTTAGCCGACTGCTTTGATCTACTTGCGCGGGTTCTCGAACAATTGCAGAGGGCACAAACAGGGCCGCGCAAGCTTGCAGTTCGCCTCTACGAGATCACAGGCTCGTGGGACTCGGCCGTACGGGTCGGAATCGATCTCGTCCACCAGCATTTGGATCGCCATGAGCTTTCGCAAGCCTTGACGCTAGTGAGCGAATCCTTACCAAGACTTGTGCGCGTTTATGGATTGGTGCGTCACACAATTCCGCTGCGCTATCTCCACGCATATGTTCTGGGGAGAATGGGCGACGTCATTACCGCACGCGAAATATTGAGGACAGCGGATCCCTTTCTCAATTCCCTGCCAAACGACGAGCAACAGGAGGCCAAGCGGCTTACGGATTTTCTTCGATGACTATTTGGAATGATTATATTGCCTGCCCAACCAAGCATGCCAAATACCGCACAGCTAGCGCCGCAAAAGGGTCTTAGCTTGAAAGAGAATTTCGACGACCAGAATTCAGCCTTCGCAATTCGGCTCCCAGACGATTTCCCTCTACAGGACCTGTTCGAAATCAGTTCATGCTTGAACGAGGTCGACGTATGCGTTCCCGGCTATATTCCACCCGAAGTGGGTCTATACCATCCATATGGGTACTTTTATGAGCATGAGGTTGAGTATATCAAGACGATGCTGATTCCCGACAGAAATGTCGTGTCACGTTTTGCACAGCTCGCTCAAGGAAAGCCTGTGCAAAAAGATCAACATTTAAGAACCGCAGCCGGACTTCTTGGATTCTGCCAGTGCTTAGATATCGAAATTGAGCCCGCCATAGCCTTTCATGAATTGGCGCACAAAGAGGGTAACGAAGTCGCCTTGGCTGAACTGGAGTGGTTTAGAGCCGCAGATAGTGCGAATACGCAAGACTTGATGGACGTCGGACTAATCCGTAAGGATGCCCTTGTTGGGGATTACTCGCCTCGGAAAGTGGAGGCGCATGATCTGGCTAAGCCTCTCAAACGCTGGAATAGGAACTACATCTTAGCTTTGAAGATGATGGAGCTAGAGCTACGTCGTACTAAGCCAATAGATCGCGTTCTCACCTTACTCGATTGGATGCGCGAGGATTTTATGTTTGGCGGACCGGCAGCGCTGCTTGCGAGTGTCTACTTCGCACCAAACTCTCCTCCCAAAAAGCGTGTGTTCAAAGACAAGAACTCTGCAGACCGTGAAAAGGCTATCGCCGGCGTGCGCAATGCTGCTTGGGACCTCACACAGCTGAGTGAATTTCTTCGAAAGGTGAACGAAGCATCCGAAGAAGGACACACGCGCTATCTGTTCGCCAGCTTCGACAAACATCTTCGCTTAATGGCGAGACTTGCTCTTAAGTTTGGTCCGTCTAGATTAGCATCTGCCGGGTTGTCGAGTGCGCTTTCGGAATGGTGGCCAGTTGATGAAGCCAACAGAATAACTGATTGTATATTTGATCATCTCGACCGTATTAATTCCAGTCAGTGGACGGTCAAAACGGCGCCCGCCCCGGACTTTATCAACCAACTGATTAGGGCCGGTGAACAGTCTATTCGCGAGTTCTGTTGAGCCTTAGTGGGCTGAACAAAATGCAGCAACGAAGAATAATTACCATGTTTATATCAACGTTAGAGTCCCTTAATGAGCTTCAAGAGCGCCAGCTCTTTCGCATAACAAGACCAAAGAATCGACTCCAGTTAGAGCAAGGCCCACCTTGAAGAACTAGCGGCCAAGCCTCTGGCTTTTCGGCGTTCTTTATCTGCACGCCCGGCTACAGTTTGGCTGCGGCAGGGTTCGGGAACATTATTCTACTTAAGCCAACTGTCACAATCGACCCGATTTGTTGATAGATTGCTTCGCAGCCGCGAGCGCTGATCCGGCAGCCTGTTTGGCTTTCTCATGCTCATCTGCTAATTGCGCAAACTCGGTGGACAACCAAACTCCTAGCTTTTGCGCTTTTTCCGGCAGCCCTGCTACGAGGTTTTTCAAGAATTGCCTGGTAGGGGCGTAAATCAGCGCGCATACAATTACCAGCGTAGCGATCCATAAAAAGCCTTTAGGGACTCTTCCCACCAGAGCACGAGTGAATTTAGTCACAGCCGCCGCCAATGCGAAAGTAACTACCAATGTACCTTGCCCTCCGGCCTTGAGTGTGTACTCAATCACGACTTGTCTTGAGTACAAGCGAAGATTTGCAAACAGGATTGGCGGTGCTGTAATCCCTCCCATGCGCAGTATATCGGTGTCCCAAGAATAAATTAGGTGCCCTGATTCCCTTTGCAGTTTAATGTATGGAGCGTCCTTTGGGTCCAAGAAGGCCGGATCCGGGCCGCCTACATCGACAAACCTGATCCGTGCCTTGTAAGCCTCCCATTCAGCTATCAGAACGTCAAGGGGTATAGAGCGCTCGGCTGCAAACTTCTCAATATGGCATGCGATTTCTTCTTGCAGAAAAGTCGGGGCGACCGCCAGAACTGTTCCTGCATCAAGTAGCTCCTTCAGTTCTGACCGGGCGCCCGGTTTAGTGCGCTTTTTCGTCAGCCACAATAGGTCACGTAGGATGATGTTGGCGTCGATAATGACGGTAATTTGAAAAACGCTTTGGAAGTGTTTGAAGAGCGGACTCTGATCCATTAGCGATCGTAAGGACGCAAGGTTTTCAGATTGAATCGACGTGGCAGATAAAGTTGCCATGTTAGCGGCATCCCTAGAGCAAAAAGAAAGATAAGCGGTGAACTATTTTTTACTAAAAGTAAGGGCCGTAGCCGGGTTATCGCAACGGAGGTGGGTTATCGAGCTTAAAATAGGTTAATCCGTTGATTTGAACCCCATTCTTGTCGTAGCGACCGAAGGCCCATGTGTCTGGATGCTCCTGTAAGACAATCCAAAGGAATAGTCCAAAACATTTCCCCGATTCAGCGTGACTCATGTCGCACGCGGTTGTGTAGATGGGGTCATACACGGTTCCGCTCCAGTCATTTCCAGGGATCCAGCTGGACGTGTGGATTTCACCTCCGTCTATCTTGTCACGCAGCTCTGCTCGAATCGCATCGAACTGCGCGTCAGTCAACTTTTTACGCCAACGCCGATAGTCTTTTTCGTGTGGAATTTCCTGAATGTAACGATTTGCGTCAATTGAAAATAACATGTCAGTTTTTATGTAAGGAGTGCATCAGTTATACGCTTCTTCAAAGACTCTGATGGTCGCGAGATGGGCGCTTATATGCCCTCCGGCAGGGGCATAATTCCGACTGCAGTCGCACGGTGGACTAGGTTTCGATATGACTCATCTGGCACAGCCATCCAAAAAAGATCTCTGGCTCGGGTGAGGGCGACATATCCAATCCGGCCGTCCTCAGTATCGATGCCGCCCAGCAGTGCTTGAGCGTGCCTTTCAGTCGCGATATACAAGACCGCGCCGATACTTTCTCCCTTTACTTGGTGTACCGTGTCGACCCGCCAAGTTGGGTTCGCGGCGCTTAGTGCGGTCGCGTCCAGGTCACGCGCGGTAAGTCGCCTGCCAATATCTGCGAAAGTCAAATCGTGCGCCTCGAGGTCCTGAAGTAGAGCACGCATATTGCCGAGAAGTTGGCGCAGCCAAGTGTCGCGTGCGATAAGTTCCGGAGATGGTAGCCCGCCTTGATGATCACAGGTGAAGCGCCAAATTCTCGCTCGAATCAACCGCGCGGGGCCATCAGGCGTGTCCTTTACCAAGCTGGCGAACCGCGGGAGGACTGGATCTAGAAGCGCTGCGATCACCATCACGCACTCGGAAAATGCATGATCGTATTGATTTGCAACTCGGAACTCGACTGCTTTTACCAAGCGCTTTACAAGTCCTGCGCCGCGGTTTGAGCTTTCACCTCTTGCCTGACCGACCAGGTCGGTGGTACGGCAAATAATAGCAGCATCAGCGCTTGAATAAGAAAGTTGCTGCGCGATTGTTGTGAAGCGATCGACAATGGCACGTGGAGCTTGCGGGTCGTAAGGCAAAATAAAGGCGCCACTGTGCGTCGTCAACGCGGGCCTGTTTGCCGCATCCTGTCTGGTTGCAAGGCGATTGGCGCAGTGGACGATCGATGGCACGGAGCGAAAGTTCGTACGGAGACTGAATTGCTCGGCACCGGCTGCTTGTCCTAGTTCGCGAAGATAACGTCCACTTCCGCCGTTGAAACCGTAGATGGCCTGGGCAGGGTCGCCGACCAGGCAAATACGTGCTCCATGTTGGCGTAGCAACTGCACAATTGCCCAGTCCATTGAGCCGATATCTTGGGCCTCATCGATCATCATGTATGGATAGCGATGTGCGAGCAGTTGCGCCAAGTGAGGCATCAGCGTGAGGGTAGCGTGGGTCCAGTAGCGCGCGATGTCGTAGGTATAGGCGCCGGTTCGGCCCAACCTGACGATGGCATCTTGCGCGACAGACCAAGGTACAGCGCTGTTACCAAGCTTGGCCCGGTAGCTTCCATTGGCAAAGGTGACCTTCAGTTCGCTGATCTTCTGCGGCCGCCCTTGATGACGAATCGTGAAATTCGTCAGGAACGGCTCATCGCCGAGTACGAGATAGGGTTTTCCTTCGCATCCCATCAGGCGCCAGGAGTGAGGAAGTACTAGGTGCTGAGTGAAGAACGAGTCGAATGTGGCGACGGTGATACGAGATGAGGCGCAATCGGCGGCCGCCAATTCTTGTTGAAACGTGTTGACAGCAACGTTCGAAAATGACAGTAGTGCTACATGTTTTCTTGGTGGTAACCGGTTCAAGATCGAAAGAACCCGGCCGATCGATGTCTTGGTTTTTCCGCTGCCAGCGCCTGCGATCACAGACATGTCGACGAGCGGGGCGTTGATTACCGCATTTTGGTCGGTGATTGACATTTCAGATTCCGCTTACGCCGCATATGCCACAACGCCCGCCTCGACAGGCGGGACGGGTGGAGCAGGCTCCGTCGGCGGTGCGGGAATTCGAATCCAATCGAGCGCAGCTCGAATGTACGGGGGCGTGGTGAAGCGTTCGGGCTGTTGGCGGATCTTGTCTGCCAGTTCCTGAGCAAACGCACCTTTCGAGACGTTCCGGGCACCGTTGGGCCGCTCGAACATCCCTTGAAACAAACGGCGGGCTGCATCGGTATTGTCAAGCTGCGCTTCAACCTGCCGTCGGAGGTCGGCAGAAATCTGGGGATGGAGCACGGCCAGTGCCTCAAGCATGAGGTATCTATTCTCAGAACTTTGCAGCGCTAGGTCGTACTCCAGCGTCTTCGTCCCGATAAACGTCTTACGGAAGGTTTCGTCCATTGCCAGTGACGTCGCTGCAGCAGCCGACGCGGTCGCCGCCTGGCCCAGGGCCGGGTAGAGTATGTCAGTCGGGTCACGGTCGGTCAGCGTCGCAAGCTTAATCGGAATCGACAGCTCCCCAAAGAGAGGCTGAAAGCAATCGAAGTTCAATCCGTCTGTACTCACCACGGTGACCCCACAATGCCGCAAATTGACGCCTAAGCATTCGGACATCGCTGGCAGAAGCGCACGTTCTGCCGCTCCCTCAACCAGGATAACCGCGCGAGCAAAGAACAAGTCAGCACGGGTGATGTCGAGATAGCGTTGCAGTTTCCGTTTCTGCGGTGCTGAGAGCGATGCCTGTTTTAGGGGGAATGCGGTATGGGCTTGGAATCGTTCGTTCACTCGTATTAGACTGTCAAGCTGCGCGAGCGCCGCAAAATGAGGACTATGAGTCGTCACAAACAGTTGTACCTGCTGATTATTTCTTGAAATCTCTGCCTGGAGATAGGCGAGCAAGATCGACTGAAGCTGCGGATGCAGATGCGCTTCTGGTTCTTCGACCACAAGGCACCGATAGGCAACTTCGTCAGCGAGGGCAAGTTCTCCCAGTACTGCAGCCATGTAAATCAGGTTGTTATACCCGAGGCCGTTACGCTCGATCTCAAATCCATCTGCCAGAATTGCTAAGCGTGAGGTGACCTTCGCGATATCTTGTGGGCTCAATTTGAGATGTAGTTGTTGCGTCAGCTGGGTGCCAAGCATTTCGTTGTACCTCGCCGAAATTGCTGCTCGCGTGGCCATGATCGGTTGCGCGCCGTCTAGTTGGGCATCGACAAGCCCGAGAATTTCGTTGCAGTGATGAAGCCCCGCTTCGGTCGCAACGCGCTGTAATAGCCGGGCTAACAGGCTTCGTGTGCCGGGCTTCAAGCTGCGAGATGCATCGCGCAACGGGGGCAAGTACACGCTACGCAGTTGCTCAGACATCTCCGTCGTCAGCGGTGCAGAACCCAGTTCGCCGCAATAACGACGTACTTTCAGCCGGCCTGTCCTATCTGGTGCTTCGAACTCGGCCATGAACACGGCCGTAAACGTTCCATCCTGTTCAAGGGTGACGGCGCTCATGAATTCACTAGCTTGGTCGATGGAAAGCCCTTTGAAGATGAATTGGAACGACGCTTTTGACAGCGAACTGTCATGAAGGTCGTCCATGCAGATTCGGATTGGCGCCTCATCCGGATTCGACAAGAGTGTCCGAAGTGCTTCAACCACCGTCGTTTTTCCGACGTTGTTCTCACCCAGCAAAATATTGAGCCCGGGTGAGAATGGCACCGTTAAATGTGAAATTTTACGAAAGTTCTTTATCTCGAGGGAATGCAGATACATGTGTCTTGTCTTTGCAAACGGATGAGCACCTGGTCCGGCGGCGGTGCAGACGTGTTGCAAAGCATATCACGCGAATACCTATTGGAAATCTTTGGCCCTTTGCCACCATAGAGATAACTTACGTTTTAGTGGCCGGCAAGATAAGCAGCGTCGACGCCGTCAACGAAAAATGCCCCGATCACGGCCGTCGCCATTGGCCGCTCGCCCTCGACGCCGTACTCGTGCTAGGGATTAAGGAAGCGGCGGTGGCTTTGGCGGCGATGCAGGATTACGCTGCCCAGTTGGCGCAAGTAGTGAGTGTGTTCAAGGTGGAGCTGGCCGCCGCTTCGACGCCCGCAATGCGCATTCCTGCGTCGCCGCGGCGCCACTTGATGAAGTACGAGTGGAGCTGCTTGCGAAGTAAAGCTGCGACTTCTCGAATATATGAAATAGAAGTGGAACTTGAGCCCACAGCGCCGACGGCTGCGGAGCGGCCGAGTACCGTAGCCTGCTCAGTTCCCGGCCGTCGCGATCGGCTGCAACCGACTGTGGATTCAACCGGTCGAGTGTTAGATCGAGGTACCTGATCCAACAAACAATCGCCCTTAGGTTCGATCGGCGGTTTCCGGAGGTCATGCATTATCAGAAATTTTCGTGCACTTATGCTCGGGACATTGGCGTTGTACTATAGTCAGTGTGCCTGAGGCCAACCATCTGCGCTCCTAGGGACATACGATACCGTCCCTATTATTGGTTATTCCAATGCCTTTTCGCTGTCGAGATCGTCAAACAACGGATAGGTGGGGCTTCCCTCAAGGGCATATGCGCCGACATAGTGAAGCGTGCCGCTTTCGGTCACCCTAGCTTGCATAGTCGTCTTGATTCGATAGCCAGCTAGTCGAAGCTCATAAATACGTGCACGAGGATCGTAACAGTCTAAGAGTCGTGATCCTTCGTAGGTCGTTACGCTGCCCAGGCGCAGCATTCCGCGTAACATTCGATTCCGCTGCGTTGCGCTATCGTTGCCGGGCATAATGCGCCGAATCTCGCTCAACACTTCGGCGCGCTGATCTGCGGGATCAATTTGCTGTGACATGATTAACTCCTTAAAATCCGCCCTAAAGCGATGGAGTAAATCGTGATCGATCTCATTACGTGTGTCTGCACCGACAACTAAGCAGCATGTATGCTCTGCTTAGTTCAATGTGGCTTGTGCTTAGCAGGCACTATTTTTGCCATGTTTTAGATATGCCCTGATCCATTTTTTTGGCATGTCTGTCGTTGGCAAAAGATTACTTTTTCCTTTCGAAAAAGCAACGATCTGAGGTGTTATCTCTAGTGCTGCATCTGGTACGTGATGCCGTCCCGTTTGCCACTTTCCAGCTGCTTTTCCTTGCTCGTACAGTCTAATCGTTTCCGCTCTGGCGTCATCGAATTTTGCTGCTCGCCCTTTGCCGCCTGATTTTGCAATTTGAGACGGCCTTTCCTCATAAAAGGAGATTATGTTATCGGTGAGGCGTGTCTCTGCCTCAAAGGCGCCAATGATTAACTCGTCAAACTCCATAGCATTATTGGAGATTTTTAAAGCGACAATTGCATCTTCAAGAAGAACAGTTTTTACGGCGAAATACATTTCGAGGAAAAGTGCGCTGTAATTTTTTTCGCGCACCTTCAATATCTCTGATCTAATTCGTGCCTCTTTTCCGATAGCCATGGGGCCTAAAAGAAAATCATCGGTCAGCTTGTTTATGAACTCTTCCGAATACTGGTCGCGAACTCGCCTCATGAAATTCTTTATCCTTTAAATATGCTCATAACATGCTTCCCTCGCTGGTCCGGGACCGCGCATACCTTCTAAATGGCTTGGCCCGTTCGTGGCGAACAGTGGGTGCTGCTGAGCCTTTTCCGCGCGGCTTTTACGTAGCAGGTTTTGTTTGCAACTCTAGCATGACGGCCTCATATCCATCATACGGATAGGATTTCCAGGTGCTAGGTGTATTGAAGCCAGGTGTGTAAGAGATGTCTGCAAATTCGGCGTGCCAACCGTGCCCTCGCTGGAACACCCATCCTGTAAGACCGGTGCCCTCAAACTGGTCGTAGGTAATATCGATGATGTAATCGTCTACCTCATACCATGCGTGGGACTGGCTAGGTTTCAGATTTGGATGTCTGTTGCCCTCGACGTACTGGCCATCGTATCCGGCCTGTTCCTTCAAAATTCGCCCGACTATTTCGGCAGCGTTGCCACAGGTGGCGGTTGGAAAACCTGCAAACATCGAATCAAGTTGGTCCGCAAGTGTAGCTAGGCCTACACGGCACTTCTCAGCGAGCGCCTCAAGCACATGAAGTTTAGTCATAGTTTTCCGAGATTATTGGCCGAAGCCGGTCTTCGGTTTCGTTCAAGGAATACTCCTATCTGTATAGGAAAGCAATTCTGCAATAGAGAGCGGAGAAGAACTCATTCGCCATCAGTCGGAGGCGGCAGAGAGTCTGCGTCACCAACAGGAACAGGGATCTTGGTAAGCGGAATATAAGCACCGTTCGAGTAATATTGCTCCGCTTGAGGTTACGCTTTACGAGCGTTCGCATGCAGTTGGTTGAACTCATCAAGGCTTAATACACGAAAGTCGCGAAGTCGAGTTCTATGGAACATCCGCTGGGTGGGCATAATGACGCTTGCGGTTTCATAATCGATCCCTCGCTCCACAGCCTCCCTGCGCAACCGCAATGCGTCTTGGTATCTTTCTATTACGACTGCCTGAAACTCCTCTGGCATATCACTTGAGATGGGTATACAAAGTGCGCCGTCCAGCTGCACGAAATACAGCCCAGCCCTGTTGAACCACTCATCCGGATGATAGCCGATCGTTATTGCAAGCCGTTCGCCTTTGGAAGCAGTATGAACCCAATGGCACGACACCCGCTGTACCTGGTTGTCGTCAATGACGATACCGCTCGGCCCTGTAAGCGCGTCCATTAAGGGCTTGAGAATATTGTCGACATCAGGTGACCGATCCGTCTCGTAGCGGTCCCACTCGTTAGCCGACCACTCTACTGAAATCGACACCTCTCCAGTCAAGAGAAATTGAAACGGTATCAGGCGCTGTCGGACAGCCTCTTGAAAAGCCTGTTTCACTTCGCCGCGAGCTTGCTGCGAGACTGGAGGGATGTCCAGGTCGATCAAAACTTCGCCATATTCGGGTGGTCGCTTCATAGCTCGTCCATCGTCCAAGAATGTAAGCCTACACCATGTTAGGTAGTGTTATCGCAGCGAACGAATGGAGTCAGCAAAATTAGAGACTTGCGCATTGCGTTCAGCTTTTCGACCTGCCGATCGACCGTCTTGCGAGCGCGTTCGCTGTGCTCGTTGTAGCTGTGATGCTGGGCGCGTCAGCCAGTGCGCGCCAGGCTCGAATGCAAACCAGTAGGGTCTGCAGCAGCGCGCTGCTGCAGACCCTGCCTGCTTGCTGCTGAGGTACATGTTGGCTATTAGCTACGCGACCGGCACGAAGCCGCCAAGGCTGAGTAGGAAGTGACGTCCAAAGAGACACAGCCCGCACAAGGCGGGCCATGAGTAAGAAGCGTGTTCCGAACTTTGTTAAATCAATGTCGCGAACGCTTGCATAGTTGTTCCGATCTTTATTAAGTTGTTCCGAACTTAATTATGACGAAACAAGCGAGGCTGGTATTACGCCAGGTTCTTGTTGACGAATTCCCAGTTGACCAGGTTCCAGAACGCTTCGACGAACTTGGCGCGGGCGTTGCGGTAGTCGATGTAGTAGGCGTGTTCCCAGACGTC
>Ga0213835_100890_pt1 | contig 22653 bp, 24 predicted proteins | sample SWPATP01_FD_160576 | JGI IMG/M metagenome (GOLD analysis project Ga0213835, IMG submission 160576) | Coastal seawater microbial communities from Marineland, Florida, United States - SWPA TP0 #1 | ecosystem: Environmental > Aquatic > Marine > Coastal | place: USA: Florida | collected 2016-08-05 | reverse complement strand
AAGAGATGATGCTGTACTCTTAACAAGGAGACGGTCAAATTAGGAGCCGTATGAGGTGAAAGTCTCATGTACGGTTCTGCTGCTGAATGGGAGGGGTAGACCGTGAGGTCTATCTCGACCCCTATTAATAGAATAGACCTGTTGACAAAGCCCCAAATTGTGTTAAAGTGAAGATAAGTTCATAAGGACAACCCAATAACTGGTTAAACCTGTAAGTTTTGGCACTTTCTTTTTAGCCCGGACTTTAGTTCAAACCGAAGTCAGCCCAGGGCTGCAAAAGCCAACAGGAAAAACCAATGAACTACCGCAATTCTGACCTTCCGAAAGCCAATCGGCAGACTTCCAGCCCCAAAAAAACCAACAGTAGAAGACTTGATCCTGTACATTCAGGAAAGCGGCAAGTATGCTGAGTTAGTAGAGAAAGCGAAAAACCCTAGCCCAAGCCAGAAGAAGCCTAAAAAACTCCGAAACCTGATTAAGCAACTCCAGGGATTAGTCATTGCTAACCCCAAAGACTTTCGGGGTCGGGCTATTGTCTCCAATAACTTAGAAAAAGATAGCGAACGCACGGCTTGTTTAGTGACCCTTAGCAGTGTGATTAATGCGGCAACTAGCTTTCCACTGCTGTACTATGCTTTCAGAGACTTAAGTGTTCTAGGAGTTCCGGTCACGCTACTGGTCAATGGTTTGCTTCTCAAATACACGAACGGTGCAGCTACCGCCGTTTCTGCTCGAAAACCCTATGGTCGTTCTTGGTCAAATTGGGCGATCGCAGGCATGATATCCATTAATACAATTCTATCACTAATCGCCGCAGCGGGAACCGAACTCTTACTCAACCCATCCGGTTTAAGTCAACTCAAAGCCCAAGAATTATTAGCAGAAAGAATCAACCAGGTAGAAAGCCTCAAACAACTAGACAGCCCTCAATACAAAGACGCTTTAACCCGATGCGAACAAGGGGAAAAAGAACTCAACCGACTGCATCCATATCACCCCCGCAGACAATCCCTATTCGTGCAAGTGTACGGAACCTGGGAACAACAGAACACCAACTGGGCAACAGTACCCCTGGAAGAATTACCCCTCTGTCCGAAAGCTTCTCGACTCGGTCAACAAGCTCACCAAAACTATGAAACCGCCAAACAGGAACTGGAAGAAAGCCTCGCTATCCGGGTGAAGATGGGGAACGACTTGGCATTCCTCCAACAACACAAGCCCCAAGTCTACCAGGAACATTTTACCCCCGACGGTGAACTCCGCTCCGGCATCGAAGCCACTCGGCTGGCTATTATCAACTTTCGCAGCAAATTAATTCAGGGAGATTGGTCTAGCTTAGGCTTTCACCTGTTCTCCCTGTTAGTCTCCATCATCACCAGTGGGCCCGCTTGCGGGATGACTATCGCCCTCAGTCTTCGCAAAGATACTCGCCAATCCTTTAGTGAAACCGTTGAACTGCAACGAAACATCTGGCTAGAAAGCAGACGCCAAGAACTACAAGAACTGATGAACTCAGAAGCAGAATTCAACGATTAAACCCCTGGCATTCAAGGCGTTTTTCCCTAACCTCTGTCCCTCAATTCACCTCACTTCAAAAAATAGCTGGAGATTTAACCATGAACAGACAAGACTCCATTTCCTCCAACGGTTCCTCGCAGTTCAACACCAATAAAGTATCCCCCTTACATTCGGTTTCAGTTCTGGCAGAAAATCCTCAAAATTCCTCCTATAAAATGCGGCTACTCAGCTTATGGATAGATGAAATAAAAAAAACCGGAAGAATTGATTACCCAGAATTAGTTCAATACCTCAATCAAGTCTACGAGGTCGAAAATACACAAGATGGACAGTTATTAATGACCCAACACTGTGAGGTTTTAGTCGAGAATTTAAAAGCAGCACAAGCTGATATTCGCCAATCCGCTCAAATCATTCATTTAACGATCAATCAGTTGACTGATGCGATGAATTATGAGAGTTTAATCCCAGAAAAACAACAATAATTAAGAGGGCAAATTCGGGAAAAATTCAGCCATTTCTACAATGAGTAGAATACCTAATCTATATTACTCAATACTATGTCTATGAACCTTCATACTTTTGGCAGAAATGGATACGCCGCACAGAAGATAGTCAAGCAGAAACCCTTCGCAAATGGATAAATGATCTTAATTATATCCGCCAGTACATCGCTCAACAAGTCCAAATCGGAGGACTCCCTGGGGAATTTCCAGACCATCATCTCAACAGCCCAAATCTCCGAAGACTCCACAAATACTTGGAAAATGCACCAGGTTTAGGGGATTTGTTAGGGAACTTTGTTCAACAGGCTTTGCAGCATAAAATCGCCGGGGGAACTCGGTTTCAACTGCCTAAGCCCTTTCACAAAGACTCGTAAATAATCAGACAATTTCAGTAAAAATCAATTCTAAACAGACTCAAAAAGGAGGATAAAACCATGACTCAATCCCCAAAATTCGTAAATAACGGTGAAGCCATTTCCACTCAAAAGTTGAAAGCAGAATATGCGGAAGGGCGGCGATATTTCAGTTATACCAACTTGACCCAAATTAACTTGCAGGGGATGAGTTTGTGTGAAATAGACTTGCTGCTGTACTTTACAAAGCTAACTTAGAGGGAGTTAACCTTTTTAAAGCTAATTTGACGGGAGCGAATTGTGCGAATGCTAACTTGAGTTGCGCCAATTTCAGTTTAACCTGTCTTGAAAATGCCAACTTTGCGAGTGCCGAGTTATATCAGGTTGATTTACAGGGAGCAACTGCTTTAGGATGTAATTTTTACAAAGCTAATTTGCTGGGTGCGAACTTGAGTCAAGCTGATTTAGAACGGGCGAATTTAAGTTATGCTAATCTCAGGGATGCCGATTTGAGTTGGGCGAATCTCAGTGTTACAAATTTAGCACAGACGAACTTACAAAATACAAATTTGAGTTGGGCAGATTTGGATATTGCTAACCCGGAACACGCTCAGTTCAAGTTCACCACTCTAACAGGAGTTCGTCTGCCCTGGGGAGTCTATATTGTTAGTCATAAAAAGGCGAGAAAGGAAGATAATTATCATTAAGTTTTCCCACGGTAAAAGGTCAAATTGAAAAACATGACTTTTTACCGGATTACTTTAAAAATTTTCACCGATAGAAATCTATGCTTTGGCAAAACCTTGCTATCGATATCACCGCAGTTCGGCTATAACAATTAAATGTCTACACAGCAGTAGAGTATTTTTTGTGTCACGAAATTCAGCCTTCAGAAAATGCTCTTACCCTTGAAAAAGTGCAACATTATTGACAAGCATTCACCCATTTATGTGATGTTGAAGACTGGCAAGGTGCCGTATTAATTTTAATGGTAGCTCCAGAGCCTCAAAGTGATGAAGAACTGCACCATCAACTGGGACTATGGGGCTATTATGCCGAACAAGAAAATCTCTACAATGCGTTACTCTCCAAAATAGATTTCCCAATCGATACCGTTTGCTACAATGGCTTGGGAAATATTGCTGATTCCAGAGGAGAGTTAGACAAAGCAACCCACTATCATCAGCAACACTTGGAACTCTCTAAAAAACTCGGCGATCGCCAAGGAGAGTGGATGGCACTAACAGGTTTGGGCAATGTAGAGAAAAGTCGGGGACGATGGAAAGAAGCCATCACCTATTATCGTCAAGCTTTAAATATGCTTGAAGATAGTCAGGACTTGGCAAAATTGACTCAAAGCGGTGCGATACTTCTGGGCAACTTAGCGAACGTCTGGCGTTACCACAAACCCGATGAAGCTCTCCAACTTGCCACAGCAGCCCTTGAACAGTTCCAAACTTTTTCAAGTCTTACCCACGTTGAGAGAAAGACTCGACAATTATAGCAAACCTGAACTGATCGATCTCATTGAAATCATGCTAGAGCGAGATCCAATATTATTGTCTCTTGTGGGCGGCTCTTTTCTTCCTCGTTCGCTGATTACTACTGCTCTCCTCTTACCAACGAGTCAAGCCATTCTCGAAGCACTACAACCCATTGTTAACAATGCCCAATTTTTTCTCAAAGCGGGCGATCTTTTCAATGCCGGACTACTTTATCAACTCCTTCTCGGAGAACTAACACGGGGCTATGATGCCGAACGACAGGCTCTCGACTACAACGGTGAACTCTGTCGGTTTTCAGCAATATTGGTTGTTGAACTGGCAGAGTGTTTAACAGATCAAAGTATTTCAGAATCGGTGCAAAATCTTTGGGTTAAGACTCTTTTGGAAGCTTATTGCAAAGACCTTGAAATAGGTGCAATTGGGTATGCTGATGGGGTTGAGACGGTCTTACTAAACACCCCAGCGACACAGTGGGAGAGTATTTTAACAACCTTGAAAGGGCTGAACCAATCACTTTGGGGCAGACAGAAAATTAAACAGTTATTGGAGCGACGGGAGAAACTTAAACAATCTCCTCTGGAGGAACAGGATTTTGATGAAATTTTTCGAGACTATCAAGAAAAAATAGAAAAGTATATTGCCCAACGCAATCGCCGCTCCTATTGAAAAGCGATTGAATTTTTACAAAACCTGAAATCCATTTGCGATCGCACAGGTCAGCAGTCTCTTTGGGATTGTTATATTGAAGTTTTGCGATCGCGTTATGCCAATCTCAAAACTCTATGGCTTGAAATTGATGCTTCAGATTTACAGTTAAAATAAATCATTTTCATTGATTTCAGTCAACTCGTTTTCATACGTTTAACTTTCAAAGAAGTTTAAAGGCTTATGTACAAGCATCGGCTAATTATAGTCCGTGCTTTGGTTTCCATACGTTTAACTTTCAAAGAAGTTTAAAGCCATTGTCGATTCCGACAAAAAACCTTGTTCTTATGAGTTTCCATACGTTTAACTTTCAAAGAAGTTTAAAGTAGAAAAGGTCGGCGATCCGACCAAAAAATACTGCGTTTCCATACGTTTAACTGTCAAAGAAGTTTAAAGGCTGGTCAATCGTCTGTCAATACCAGCGGTAATGTTGGTTTCCATACGTTTAACTTTCAAAGAAGTTTAAAGCTTGAACAATTACTGCTTGTTCAGAAGCGCAAATCATACCAGTTTCCATACGTTTAACTTTCAAAGAAGTTTAAAGAGTGCCGAGTTGAAACCCTTGCTCTGACTGTACTCTAGCACTCAAATTTGTGGGGGTCAAGCAAACACCCAAATTATTGAGACATATTTGCAATAAGACCCCAGAAAAAATGGCTCAAACCTTTACTCTGACTGAGCTTTGTGTGGGTCAACGAAATCATCAGGGTTTCAGCGATTCTTCAACCCCCACAATGATATTTACCTTACATCTTTGTTAGCATGGGCCGATAGACTTCCCGCTCTCCCATCAGGCAAGAAATATACTCCCAAACCTGCAACTCCAAACACCGATAATAACTAACCTTGTAACCCGTATGGGGATGAGTGGTTTTCAAAGAAAGCTTATCGTGCCAATGCTTCAGATATTTCTTGAGAGCATCGGAATAAATATAAACCCCACCCCGTTCGTCACTTGGGGTAAAATCTTCCGGGGTAAAAATTCCCGAATTCACCAGATAGATAACGAGAGAATCCACCACCGGGGCGCGAAACTCCTCAATCAAATCCGACACCAACGCCGGATGGTTGCTACGAGGAACATGAAGATTGCCGTAATGGGGATGTAAACCCACCGCCAGAATTAACGAGTGAATATTTTGATGGAGTAGAGTATAACCCAGACTCAACAAACTATTCACTGGATCAGTTGGAGGGCGACGGGTACGGTGTTCAAAGGTGAACGGAGGTTGTACCAATGCCCGCAAAGCCTGAAAATAGATGCGAGTTCCGAAGCCTTCGTAACCCAATAGAGATTCGAGCAACTCCACCTCAGCAATTTTTTCTTGCCAGACTCCCAATTCTTCAATCGCTTCAATCACTTGAGAAATTTGGCGATCGCGGTTGAGACGACGCAGTAAAATCCGACAGTTGTGCAGTTTTCCGGCAACAATCACTTTAGCCTGACGCAGCACAAAGGTTTCATCTTCAGCACAATGGACTTGTCGGCTGAGGTAGTCTACCCGTGTCATCCCATCGGTTTGCAGGCGACCAAAGTAACGACCTTGATCAGACAAAAACAAAATGGGAATGCGACGACGCAAAGCCAAACCAATCGCACCGTGCGACAAATTACAACAGCCAAAGAGGATAATATAGTCTACGACATTGACGGGAATAGACACTTTCAGATCATTGCCGAGCAAAACCTGAAATTGCTGATGTTTCACCTTGACATAAGCACCCTGATCCGTAACATAAAGTGTTGTCATACCTTCCCTCCAAGAATCCAGAAAATTTCGAGTTGATAAAGACTTGCGGGTTGGGGTAACAATCGAGCAAGCAAAGGGAGGACGAGAAGCTACAGAAACCGCTTTCTTGTTGTGATTTCGTCGGGGTTGCTTGTACTCTGGGGTAATAATTTCTCCAGCTTGAAAGCCATAACCAAGAAAGACAAACTCCTCACCTGGGGCAAAAATGTGAGTTTTCTCCGGTTGCAGGGTTAGATAAATATCTGATAGCCAATCTTCGATTAAGTTCAAAAAGCGTGTTGCTTCTAATAGGCTTCTCGCTACAATGACAAAATCATCTCCATAACGGGTCAGGTAGGCTCCTGCATCCAAACAGCGTCGGTCAAATTCACTCAAATACAAATTCGCCAAAGCACCCGACAAAATGCCACCTTGTAAAACCCCACGACCCGACAGGATAGGCATTCCCCCGACAACAATACCCGCCTCTAACTGCCCTTTGATATAACGCACCACCGTTTGATCGACTGACAGTTCCTCCAACTGAGACAGCAGCAATGTTCGACAAAGGCTATCAAAAAACTGCGAGATATCTGCTTTGATTGTCCATGTTTGGGAGGAATACACCTCGGCAACCCGTTCGATCGCGTGTTTCACTCCGACTCCTGGACGATAAGCAAAAGAGCAGTCTTGAAACGTTTCTTCTAAGATCGGATAAAGCGATCGCAACAGCAAGCGTTGGACAATGCGATCGCGCACAGTTGGAATCCCAATAAGCCGATGACCACCACTTTTTTTAACTCGATAAAACCCCAAAGCGGGTAAAGGATGATAGATATCTTGCTGAAGCTGGTGGGCGAGTCGTTTGAGTTATTCGTCTAGAAAATGAGCAAATAATTCGACAGAGATGCCATCAATCCCGGCTGTTTTGCTGCGAGTGCGGACTTGATAACATGCCGCCAACAAAGCATCTTCCATTGGGAGTTGAGCATCGAAAAAAACCACATTCTTTGAGTTGAACAACGACAGTATCCAGTTAATCAAACGGATTTTTGTGTTCGCACTTGAGTTATTTTTTTACAACTTCTATCTGAACTGCTATCCCAACGCCAAAAAATCTCCCCAATTTTTGTTGGATCTCAGATTCGAGCGCAAAATCAGTTTCGGTTCAATACAGTCATGGAACTTCGGAGAAAGCCAACATGACTGCGATTTACCTCACCGAACCGCAATCCTATTTGGAAGCGGATCTGCGAGACTTTGCGATCGTTTACAATGATCGGATTCAATCTCGCCACTCCATCGACACCACCCAACAGATCATCGCTTTTGAAGGCTGTACGCTGGGGCGGAGTGCGATCGCGGCGATCTATCGTTACCGCATCCGGCTCAGTTTTATCGGCGATAACGGTCATATCACCGCTCAAATTACCCCCCAGGAAACACCCTTCTATACAGTCCTACAACAGGAGCGCAATAGCGATCGCAACTTCCGCATCGCTTTCATTCATTCACTTTTACCGGGACGGTGGTACAACGCGACTAAAGTTCTACAAAGCTTAGGATACTCTGGCATTGGAGGATGTCTCGAACAGCAACTTGAGGTTCTGCCCGGTTTGAATAGTTGGCTTGCCTTACAAACCTGGCAAGTTAAAGTGTTCCAGCGTTATCAAAAAGCCCTTCGCTCTGTTCTGGTTTCTGTCAAAGATTTCGAGCCAACTTTAGAACTGGCTTATGCTTTGCTGTCCGGTGAACTGTATGTTTTACTGCGATCGTCGGGCTGTTGTGCGGAAGTTGGAACACTGCACCTTCACTGTCAGAACCATTTGCCTTTACCCTGTGACTTGATGGAACCGTTTCGCCCGGTTGTCGAAGCGTGGGTTTTTAAAAAAGCGCCCAAGTTTAGCGATCGCGGAGGGTTGAGTCAGTCCTATCGTGCCACCTTTATTCAAAACTGGGAATCTCTGATGGCAACCCAGATTTTTCATGCTTATGCAGGTCAAGTGAGTTTGCGGAGTGCTTTGGCGTGGCAAGTTGAGGAATATGTTCGCGCCATTACCGAAACCCTTGAATACCGTCCTTTCTTGTTAAAATCGTGACTTTTTACCTCATTTGTTACGACATCGTTGAGGATCGCCGACGGACTAAAGTCTCGGCTCTATTGGAGGCTTATGGCATCAGGGTTCAAAAATCAGTTTTTGAGGCTGTTCTTACCCCTCCACAATTCAAAAAGTTGGAGCAACGGTTAAAAAAACTCATCAACTCTGACTGCGATCAATTGCGGTTTTATCCACTTTCGGCAAAGTGTAGGACTCAGGTGATTATTCTGGGTATTCAACCTAAGTTTGCCGTTGATGATGCGGCTATAATTGTTTAATCCTAGTTCCAGAAAGAAAGAAATAACAGTAAGCAACTTCTGAATTAATTGCTAGTTACTTACTCTCTGACTCTCAATTATAAGGCTTACAAACAACTCAAAGCCCTACCTTTAAAAAGTCAGCAGCGATACAGCAAAGCTTTTGATTTACTTCAGAATTTTGGTGCTAAATACCCCAGTCTTCGCACTCATCGTTATTACCAAAATGGAAAGGTGATTTGGAGTTCTTCGGCATCAATGGCTCTGCGATTTTATTGGGATTATACAGCTTTGCGATCCATTGAAGTGATTGGGTTAGATTCTCACTAAAGAGAAGGAAAAAAGTGCTGTGTGTATCGCCCTGAAAAGCGTTCTTTTGGGCTTTGAGACAAATCTCAGCTTTATGCCCCTTAACACTTGGCGTTTTCCTATGAACTACCTTCGTTCAGAACCCCCCGGCTATTTAAAAGCTCTCAAGGATTTTAATGTTCTTGAACTCACCCAGAAACTTGCTGAACTTACTCAAGGAGAATGTGACTCAGATGACCTGAAAATTTTAACCGCTTTGTTAGTTAAACATTTAACGAATTTGCTTTCTTCTGATTGGTTATTGCCTTACTGTCATGCTTTACGCAGAAACAAAGCGGATGTGGTGGAAAAGGTACTTTCTGTTAACTTAACACTGCCGTTATCTCCTGATTCTGTTTCGTTCTTTCTGGATGCCGAACCTCCAACTTTTTCCTTTGGAGTAATGGTGCGCTGGTTTCCTTTGGATAATCTGATTCCACCGGATTTCGGGATTGTTATTGGTCGTTTTTATGGCTACATTCCTGAACGAATGCAATGGTCGTGGTGTTATGTGATTTTACTCGATCCTAATTGTCCTTCGGCGCGATGGTGCAGCGTGGATACCGGATGGGAAAGCGACTTGGAGATTTGCCAGAATGAATAAACCTAAGCTTCTAACTGAGCGTGAACTTGCTTTGCTTTCGGGTTATAGCCATTGCGAGTTGGGTCTATCTCCACAAGCTTTCTATGCCAAGTGGAATGTGACTTACGAACAAATTGCCGAAATTTGCGATCGCTCTATTTCAACCGTCAAGCGATGGTTTGCACGGGGTAAACGTTACCGCCGCCCGACTCAAACCGATCTTCGACATTTGGCGCTGATGGATTTGCTCTGGGAACGATGGGACGATCTGCCTGTTGAATTCAAAGAACAGTTGAGCTGCACAAATAATTGATTTTGTCAAGGGTTGCCTGCCCTGTTTTGTGCAAATTCTTCGGCTTATCGTGGGGTCAAAGCGTAAGGAGAACGAGCAATGACAGCTTTTGAAAGATTGCATCCCTGGTGTTTGGTGCGATCGCCAAACGCCTCAGAACGAGAATCTGTTACTAATAATCAGTGTTTGGTTGTGGGTCGTTTTCGTTCACAAAATGATGCGGTTAATCATCAGCGCATTTTGCAAAAGCTCGTTCCCAAAGCTGAATATCGAGTGGTTTAAAACCCATTTGAGAACAGCAACGCTTTGACTTCTAAGCAAGTCTAACGTATGGAAAGAAACTGAATTTAATTCTAACAAAATAACCCAAAAGTTGAGGGTATTTTTTCAAGTTATTTGCTCTATAGGTTGAACTTTCAAATAAGTCTTAAAATTAGGCCTCCTCCTTTGAGTGGGAGGTTGGTGGGGGTTCCATATGTTTAACTTTCAGAGAAGTCTAAAGATGCGGGGAAGTGGGTCATGCCCCGCAAAAGTTTACGAGGTTTCCATACGTTTAACTTTCAGAGAAGTCTAAAGACTGATAGCCAACTTGCGGAACTTTGTTTTAACAACATTGATCGTTTCCATACGTTTAACTTTCAGAGAAGTCTAAAGGATGACATCATCGTCGCATCGCTTGGAAATGACCCGTTTCCATACGTTTAACTTTCAGAGAAGTCTAAAGTGGGAAGCTACAATAGTTATCTCTCTGCGAAAGATGCTTTTAGTTTCCATACGTTTAACTTTCAGAGAAGTCTAAAGTAACCGTATGGGCTAAGGCTAATTATAGCCCATGGTTTCCATACGTTTAACTTTCAGAGAAGTCTAAAGAGCGGGGTCTGCCCCGCTAAAATTTACGAAATAAATAGGTTTCCATACGTTTAACTTTCAGAGAAGTCTAAAGTTTTCTCTCCTGTGGAGATGGCATCGGCTAACTATAGTCCGGTTTCCATACGTTTAACTTTCAGAGAAGTCTAAAGATTCTCCACCTTCCGCCTGGACCAGCGATAAAGGTTGGTTTCCATACGTTTAACTTTCAGAGAAGTCTAAAGAACTTTACAGTATCTAAACAGATGCTAGAAAATACCGTAGTTTCCATACGTTTAACTTTCAGAGAAGTCTAAAGTAGTACTGGTAACTACTGCCATAGCGATCCAAACTACTGGCGTTTCCATACGTTTAACTTTCAGAGAAGTCTAAAGCAGAGCAAGGGCAGAAACCAGTGCCCAAGGAATGGACAGTTTCCATACGTTTAACTTTCAGAGAAGTCTAAAGTCTTGCCTGGCGGAAACCCAGGAGTAACCATCATTGATGTTTCCATACGTTTAACTTTCAGAGAAGTCTAAAGAGTGCCGGGTTGAAACCCTTGCTCTGACTGTACTCTAGCACTCAATTTTGTGGGGGTCAAGCAAACACCCAAATTATTGAGATATATTTGCAATAATACCCCAATAAGAATAGCTGAAACTTAGACAGAGAAGGCTTTCCGGGGGTTTCAACGAAAGAATAAGGGTTTCAGCGATCGCCCGACCCCCACAAGATTATTGCTCGCGATCCAAAATTTGCCCAACCCACTCCTTAAATTCCGAGTAAAGATAATAAGGTTAAATCGGATCGCCCGTTTCCTGATTCACCGTTAGATAATCTTGTACATTTTGAAAGCCAGAAAGTGGCATCAACTCAACAACAAGGCGATAAATTTGGCTCATTTGTACTATAATATCTGTGGGTAAACAGGAAACACGAACCGTATCTTTAATCTTCTGATTCCTTGGATTTTCTAAATCTTCAGAGCGCAAATCTTCCATCCGTTGTTTAGAGATTCCCTTTGCTCCATGAATCAATAAATTGCGCTGTTCTGCCCAATAGTCAAGACTTTTTAGAGATGCGATCAATTTCTCTAAAGTCTCCGAACTCCCCTTTTTATCTTCAATTAAAGCCTCAACAAAATTTCGTTTGCTCCAGCGCCCTTGTAGTTTATAATTGCTTTCCTTTTTATTTTTATAAATTAGGGGGAAAGTTAGTGTTTGTTTTCTTCTCTATTTTGAGAAAAGTTTCACCCAGTTGAGTTTCTCGAATGTCATCCAACTTTAAAAACCAATCATTTTCATTTTTGGTCTTATCAAAATAACAGATAGTGTCTAAATTTTTTATACTTTGATATAAAATCTCCTCATAAAAAGCACTCATACTTCCTAAAAAATCAGCAATGCGCCCCAGTTTCCAAAACAGACAACATTGAGTATAAAGATTCAAAACCGATTCATAATTTACGCACAATCGAAAAGGATTACAATCGGAATCAAAGGGGAACCCTTGATAACTTTCGGGAGGAACTTTCAACACTCGCAATCCCGCATCGGCTCGATTAGCAGCCTCATAACTATCTAAATTCAAATAAGCAATAGACATTTCCAAAGCTGATACCGCCACACTCAACCGATAGCGACTCCCGGAGATTTCAGCAATTCCAGACTTCTCCAAAGTTTCCAAAGTTTCTAAGCATCCGGTTAAAACTTCTCGCGCCCCGTCAAAATCCCAACGCGCCCATAGTTTCTTAACCGTTTGATATTTTTGAACCCGTTGATACTGCCAATAAGAAACCCGATAACAGTTTGATGTTTCCCCCTGCAAAAGCTTTTGAATCGAAAGTTGAGGTTCGAGGTAAATTTGATTGGCAATCTCAGAGGAAATCGCTTGAACCCGCAGGGCGGCTTGCATTTGGGGCGTACCCCCTTTCACGCTAATAAAAATTCCCTCATCGGGGTCTAAAACTTTAAAAAAATTATAATATTATCCGAATAAACCATCTTGATCAATCGGAGAAATAAGTTGAGGAATTACAACTTTATGCAGATTAATTTTATTGTTAAACTCCCGCTCTAACCAAGAATTTAAAACCTCAAAAAGATAAATCGTATCGGAATCAGCCCCTTGATTTTTCTCACCGTTTACTTCTCGCAATTGGTCGGTCAAAAAAATATAAATATCTCGAACAGAAGCTTCAACAGCCTCTTTAACCACACCCCAAAGACGACCCGGACGAATGCAGTCGTGCCACTCCTGGGGACTCTCGGTATATTTTTCCCACAGGCACTTTGTTAACTCTCGAAAAGTGTTAACTTTCCAGATTTGATAATATTGTTCTTTAACCAATTGATAGCGCTTTTGCCAAACCAATAATTCCCCCGTACTCAATTGGCTTTCAGCTTCCTTCAGATTAGGTTCATTGCGATCAAACCCGACGGGAAGGAAATAGTCTTGTTGTAAATCTTTATCGCTTGTGGAAGTTTCTAGTTGAATCTGTTTCAGGGGTTCGTTGAACTTCAAAGCCAGGTCAGACGTACCAATATTAGCAATCAGAATCGTCATCCTTTCCATCCTCCGTCGTTATTAACAGCTTAACCACCCGACACAGATTCGCACAAGCGTTTCATGCGATTGACGAAAAATTAAACCAGTCGGCGATCGCCATCAGCACCCAAACAGGGAACCATTCCATCCTCACACTTCCACCCAACCTGACGGGTTCCCAGGGTAATAATAAGGGTATCGAGGCGATTCAATTCAACTAAAGTTGTTTTCATAAATGACAAAAATTGAGAATATCAAGATAAAAAAGTTAAGTGTCAGAAGCCAGAGAAATTTGAATCAATTTCTTTAAGACTTTGAGAACATCAGACAAATTATTCTGACGATTGTTGATGCCAAACAAATCAGACGTTGCGTATTGCGGGTGTTCAGTTTGAATTAATTTCAGAAATAGAAAACTTCCCCCATTTGTGATTAATCCAAAACTGGGTTGATGAGAATTGGGATTAGCCAGCATATATGCTAAGATTTGAGCAAGTCCGGCTTCGACTGAGAGTTTAGCTTGTTTAGATTCAATAACCATCACCCAAACTTGATTTTTTAAGACTAAAGTATCTATATTTCCCTTGACAATCAATTCAGAATCCTCTGATATTGCGGATATTTCAACACTTTTTTCGGCTCTAATGTTAAATGGAGATTGATAGAAACGACCAATAAATAGTAAGGGAGAAACCACAGTTAAGTTAATCGGTTTTTCTAGTAATGGCGGTTGTTTGATTAAATTTGAATAACCTGCTTTAATTTCTTCTAGGAGTTGAACTTCCCAGTCATTGAGTTCAGGTAAATCAATTCTCCACTCCCAAAAGAAGTTATCATCCTCAACACATTCAAGCTGAAAATGAGTTTCCAACTGTTCTAAAGTAATATCCTTCGGCGCTAAAACTTGAACCATAAGATGTTCTCCCAATTATTTATACTAATTCTATCTTTGGTAGATACTGCAGAAGATTAAACTATTCTTGGAGAGGCCATATTTGCCAATAGCTATTTCTGTTTGTATTGCTTCGGAGGCGGTTTAAATATTCACGGCGGGGGTTTTCTGTTGCTCCAAAAACCGTTACAACTTGATAATCTCCTAAATCGGCAATCCCAACGGGAGAGGGCTTAACATGACCCGAAACTTGACCGCAGAGATTCCCGTCATAGTTAAGATTTCCGCGTCTATCTTCTACTTTTAAATCTTTGCTATGCAAAACAGCCAAAGCATAAGGTTTTCCAAAATCTTCTTTCCCTGAACAGACGATAATTCTACAATTTCTATCAACTGCTTCCGTCCACTGTTACCGGCGTACTTGACCAATATTTCGAGGTTGACGGTAATTCATTTGATTTCTGGTAAGCTGAGATAAAGTCTGATAAAATTGCTCTAGCTTTTGCTGAAATTTTCGTTGAAAAGCTTGTATATTATCAGGAAGTTCCCAAAGTTGTTCATCACTATCAATATAAAATGTTGAACCTCGATACCAGGGAGCGCGATCGCGATTGTGCCTGGAATAACACGGACGTCTGGCACCCTGACCAATTCCTCCTAAATGAAACATCATCCAAGTGAGAGATTCAAAGAGTTTGTGAATTGGTATATTTTGGTTTGTGGGCGCTTCGGGAGAATAAGATAATATTAACGTTCCGACTTGTTCGCCGCAATCATCATCTTTTCCGTTAAAGTTTGGTCGGGGTTCCCGTTGAGTAACCTTGCCATCTTGAATATCAACTCTAACCCAACCAAATGTTTTAGGATTAATCCCTCCGAATAATTGGGCTTCCCATATTTGAACGGTATCAACATCCAAAACACCTAATGAAAAAGCTCGAAACCAATAACGCAACATTGATTTAAACGCAATTGGGCGCACTTCTGCATCGGCTTGCCCTCTCATTTGCCAATCGTTTCGGTGTTCATTCCAATTCCACTGAGTAAATTTTTGTCGTCCGTGAATGAGTTGACCTTCCCAAGAAAACTCGACTCGCAAAAATTCATTGGAGGAACGACTAGAACCCGCCCGAATTAATTCCCCATAACCCGAATTAACCTGAGAACCTATTCCGGCTTTTAGCCCTGCTGTTAACCAGCCTTTTACTTTGTGCAAAATCGTCGGGTCGTCACAGTGGCTTGCCAACTTTAACCCGATTAAAAAGGTGGGTTCTCTCCGAGATAAAAACTGGTTGGGATTGGGATTATATTCGAGTTCGTTATTGTTGTCCCATTTCCAAATATTGTTTGCCATATCCATCTGTAAACCCATTTGATTGGGTAATGGATAAGCATCTAGAAAGATAACTTTTCCACTGCGATGGGGTTTCTCAGCTTCCCAAGAACCAAAGCAAAGTAAGGTGCTATTTTCTTCTCGGCTTCTTGCCACTCAATCTTATCCCGCTTCATTATTTCTCGAATGGCTTGAGTTCTCGCAACACCTCGCAGGGTTGAAGATGGAATATAGGGCATTCCCAAAGCATCAAAAGCGGGTAACAAAATACTTTCTGGCTCTCGATATCCACTAACCCGAATTCGCCAGGAACACCTAACCTGAAAACAATTATCTTTTCCTGCTATTAATTTAGTTCTTTCTGTAAGTAGACTGAGACGTTTATTGTAGTTAGCTGAGTCTTCAGCCATTGGCAAAATTTGAGTTTTGGTTCCATCTTTTTGAGGATGATCCGGCGATCGCATCCACCGCATATATTCAACAAAACTAGCATTATCATCAGGTTCGGGTTCATTCTCTGAGTCTAGCCAGGGAGAGGGCTGCGGAGGGCGATTATCCCCATTACCGCCACCATTTCTCCCCCGGTTTCCGCCACCATTTCCAGGTCTGCGAGGGGCGTTTCCGCCTCTATTGGGTCGGTTTTGTTGAGGATTCGGTCTTGGGGTCGCATTCGGTCTTGAATTTGCTTTATTGGGAGGTTTAGGACCTTCAAATACCATTAGATTATTCCTCTCCTTTAATATCGTGATAAATTGCGTTAGCCCAGAATGCAAATTCTTGAGATAATGCCAAACCTAAACCAGTCAAGCCCAGATATTCTTCTGTTCCGAGATTTTTTAGGGTTTCTAAACCCTGATCACCGATTAAATTTTGAACATCAGACAGAGTTTGCAAGCATTGGAAATACTGACGAACAACATCCTTTTTTCCATCTTGACTCAAAGCTTTTTCTTCAGCTTTTAACCGCATCATACCCCAAGTGGAAAGATAGGTATAAAGTTCTACAGCTTGACTTTTTTGTTCTTTGAGACGAGTATCATTTCCATTATATTGCGATCGCAATCCAGACAAAGCATCATAAACGGGTGTTGCCATCGTGCGAGGGTCGAAAACCATCATAATTATTACTCCTGATTATGAATCTAACCACTGTTTAACAAAACCACGACCTAAACTTTCCTGACCTCCAATTTGCAAGAGTTCGTGACTGTGAATTAACTGTTTAAAATCGGAATTGGACTGTTCTGCTGTTCCGTTAGCTTTTGCTGTCAAACCCCAAGGAAAATACATCAGTGTATCGGGACGAATAGCTTCTTCATAGCGGAAACCACCATCAACAGATTTATGTTGATCGAGTTTAATTTTAACCTGTCGCCACAGACTCATTTGAATCAAAGTTGAACAGTGTTGGTCGGGCAAAATCAAAACCCTTTCAATCATTTGAGTTTGTGTATGTTCGGGCATAAAATGCTCCCAATCACTCCAATCCCGCAAATGATTCGGTTTGATAATGGCATCTTTTAAATAAATAGGTTTATCAGTGTCTAAATTGGTGCTGTAAGCTTCGGGAATCTCTGGTAAACTTTCCTGAAAACGTCCCCAACGCCGCAATAACATCGGAGAACTAATCCAAACAATACCGTGACTCAGAGATGGGACGGGTAGCCAAAGAAGCGAACCATCGCCGATCCAAATATCCCCCTGTTCGAGTGTAGAAGATTCTTCCAAAGTTGTCCCAAAAAGTCGATTTCTTTTGGTTGTGTCTCCCTCACTAGCGCGTATCCGACCCCGAATGCTACTGGATGGAAGATAGGGTAAATTGGTATGAGACTCACGAGAAATTCCGAGTAAGTTTCCCTCTTGAGTAGTGCCGCCCGTATGCAAGGGAGACAGTAAATAAAGGTAAGCGTAATTGTAAGTAATTAGTTTTTATCTTAATAAGAAATTTACAATAATTCTGAATAGCTAAGTTGTCGCCAATGATGAACTTTACCGCTAGTTTCTTGGTCTTGAAACATGGTTTGCGGTTGGTTCAAGTAATACAAACTTCCGGTTTTTCCTCGTTTAACGTCTGCCAACCAATATAATCTTTCAGCCCGACACTGGCTCGCCACCCTCCGCGTATGGTACTAGAAGGCAAATAGGGCAAATCTGTATGAGTTTCCCGATCAATACCGACAACATTTCCTTCCTGGGAAGTTCCTCCAGTATGCAAAGGTGATAAAAGGTACAAATAAACAAGATAGCTGTTATTCATCGTTGTCCCCAAAGTAATTTTCCATAATTGAGTTTGCGAAAGGTTTCCCACCAAGGTTTATCTTGAGTGATTGGGAGCAAATGACCGAAAGTTGATTGTAAACGGGTCAATTGAATAGATTTAGAATTGAATAAATACACTGTTCCAGGCGGAGCAAAAGCATATTGGGGTTGCAAGGCAAAGGATTTTTCTTCTAATTCTTCTAACCCGTTTTTTGTGCGAACCTTGCGGCGATTTTTTTTGGCAACTCCGCCCCACCACAATTGGCGATCGCCCACACACCCCAATAAGCAGTCCCGCCAAGCCTGGGGATAAAGACCATAGACCTGTTCTGCCGTTTCTGCAAGTCCAGGGGTGAGGAGGTAGGCAAACAGTCCCGGTTCGAGAACATCCGGTAATGCTTGCTTCCACAGTAAATTCAGGCAGTCTAACCCGTCAGTATCATTTTCAGTAGCTTTCAGCTTGGAAACAATAGCGCGATGTCCTTCCCTACCCAAGCGCACCACAAAAGGTTCATCCGGCAACCCTAGCAACTGCACCCTCGCAACCAAACTCCACCCCGGTTTGAGGCGTGTTGCGACTTCAGTAAAAAAGCCCTCCTCATCCTGAACCTGTCGGGTGCCGTCTTCGATGTGAGTATGGGGGAGAACCTGAATATCCCAGGGGTTATCGGTAAAATTATCAGCAGCAAAATCCGAATTTCCACACAAGTAGGCAGATAAAGCAGAAGCTTTCATCCAGGGTTTGGGTGGACCCGAAACATATTCCTCACCGTTGAGTGAGGGCGTAACCATTGGCGGTAAACTCTCTTGGGAATAACAGACTGACTCCCACGACTCCAGAGTTTCACAAGGCACCAACCGCGTGAGTCGCCGCCAACTTTCTGTTCTTTCGTTGGGCAAATCATCTTTTGTTCGCCGCTTCACCCCGATCAAATCTTTGGGAGTTGGCAACCAAAGGGTATTGTCTCCATCTAATAAAAATACCCCCAAAAATTCGGGATGGGGTTGGGCGGTAGGGGTTGCCGTTCGCAAAGCCTGAAAGACTACACTGGGCATAGGCGGAAACTCTCCTTTAGCCCGTGCGCCTTCCCCTGGACTGAAGGGCTTGGCTTCCCGAAATAGTAGAACATCTAGGGGGTCAATCTTATACCAATCCATCTAAGCCTCGTGATCCTGTCTGTGCCACTGTTGGCGTTGCTGCATTTTATCGAGCCAAAACGCCGAAAAACGCAGAATATTACTTAAGTCCTTAAGGTCAATTCCAATTGGTTTGGGAGTATCGGGGTTTTTCTCCCGTTCAATTAACCATTGAACATGGACTGATCGCGCCCAATCTTCCCAATATCTGAGCCAGATCAACAGTTTGTCGATATTTTCTTGAACCAAGTCTTTGTCGTCTCGGCGTTCCGCGATCGCTCTGGCGGCTTGAGCAATTAAGTAAGAAGATGGGGTCAAATCCGCATGGCGGGGGAGTTCTTCGGCGAGGCGATAGAGTAGAGAACTCAAGGCTTGATGATGTTCAGTGGTGATCCAATCTCGCCAACCGGGGTATAATTCTCCTTTGATCAGAGCTTCTAGGGTGTTTCCTGAACTGTAGAGAACTCGAAAACATAGGCCGTTTTTGTTGGGAACACTCGATAAACGGAAAATTTCAGACAGGACAAATCGCATCAAAGATAGCGATCGCCATTCCGTCAGTCCCCGCAACAGATCGATGGACATCAGTAGACCACCGGATAATTCTTTAGCCAGGTCGGATTCTGCTTCCCAAAGGGCTTCCAGGGCGACTGGGAGGGGAACACTTTTATCGACGATCACGATACCCAGACTCATCGTCGCCCCGAATCCCATCGTAAACAGCGATCGCTCTGGTAAACCTTGAAAATCATTTGTATCCGAAGTGGGTCGCCAGTAGCCGCCTTGGGATTGAAATTTCAAGTCTGGATCGCCCGGTTGGGGTTGATAGGGGTCGTCGCCACCACACCAAGCGGCTCTCAGAGAGAGCAGATAATCGGGTAAATCTTCTAAGGGGAGTACCGTCATCACATCATCTCCGGCGCTGTAGACCACGCGACCACAAAACCGCTTTTCGGTAATAAAGGGAACTAGACGGTTAGAGAAGTCAAGCCGGGCGCGCTTTAGACCCACATGAGTTGCAGGTCCTATGCGCTTACGGGTTTTCAGCAGGGAATGTTCATCATCCCTAAAGGCTTGAATAAATTCCCGTTTTTTCTGCTCATACTGGTTGTCATCAAGGTGAGGATAGCGATCGCGATTGATGAAAATTTCGGGATGAGTTTCGGTTAAATATTCTTGGTAAGGATGAAGTTTTTGACCAGAAACATACTTCCCCATACCATCCCCATCCCCCAAGATCATCACCCACCAATCTGTTGGACTACTATCGCCAAAGCCAGATTCACGATGAGTTTGGTCTATAATATTTCGCAACTGGGGTCTTTGTTCTTTTTCTAATCCCAGATCTTCAGCAAGCCATTTGCTGGAAAACATCACACCGTTATAGTATCGCCCCGGTAAATTTTGGCGATTAATACAAATATCGGTTTTAGGGATGTGGAAAGGACGACCCCGAGTTCGATCCCGAAAATCCTGATATTCTTGACTGGTTTTCCCAAATTGTTGTTTGATATTAATTTGTAATTTCTGCCAATATTGACTGAGTTGACCGTGATTTTGATCTGGTTGCCAATCTTGGTAAGCAAATCGGGCTGAAGCAATAGAACTGAGATTGGGAAAGCGAATTAATTGGCTATAGTCTATTTTTTCATTTTCTAAATTGCTAAAATCAATTATTAAAGACTCACGCACACCACCATAAACCCAAGCCATGCGCTTCGTTAATTCTAGAGCGTTCAGCATTTCCTATCCGTCAAATAATCCTGGATAAACTTCTGCTATTAATCGCCAAAATAATCGCATCGACTCGATGGGTAAACCTTATCCTTCCCGGAAGTTTCCAGAATATCGAAATTGAGGATGTAGGGCGCTCAGTTGTCCCGATCATGTAGAACGAACACCCGGAGAAATGGGAATTGCCCAAGTTATAGTATTTTTAATCGCTTGAATTGCTTGACCGCATCGAGATTGAATTGACCCCCACCAAGTCCCATTATTGAGGGTTGTGTAGAGCATTTTTTCCGCCGTTGTGGGAGGGTGATTGTTCACGCGAGTTTGAGCCACTTTTTCTGGTTTTTTGATCCAGTCTTCGCTCAATTGATCGTCATCATTTTTCTCAATCATTAGAGAAGTATTCGGATCACCCAACGGAACAGCCGTCCAGTAGGGTTGCCAAGTTTGGTCAATTTGAGCATTCCATAATCCCCGCCATTCCCAGCAGCTTTTCCGCTTCCAGTTTTCGAGATCATGTCGGTTTTGTTCGTCGTGACCTCCCGACTGGGAAAATTCTTCTAAGATCTTCTCAATCCGCTTATGATTTTGGGGGTTTTGCAGAAATGCGATGGTGCGATCGCGAATTCCTTGTCTAAGTTCGGGTATGGGATGATCGGGGATTCCTTCTCTAATATTTTGGGCGATCGCAATCCATTCAGACCGCAATTTTTCACACAAAGTTTCTCCGAGTTGTTGTGCGGTTTCGGAGCTTCCAACTAAGATGGTTATCGTATTGGGAAAGCCTGCGGTTGCTAGGGTGGTACTCAAACGATCCTTAAAACGAGTCAGGGGGTCTGTTCCATCGGGGCTGAGTTCTTGAAAGCTTTCTCTAAAAATTGGATAGGTTTTGAGTAAGAGTGCGTCGATGATTTCTTGTCCCCAAAGCGAGGGGGTAATCACCGCATCTACACCGTAGGTTTCAGCCACGAACCAACAGAGTTGAGCGCTTAGATAGTGTAGCAAGTATGACCCTGCCCAAAAGTCTAGAAATTTGCGGGAAGCTTTGATAAAGTCCTGAATCGGGGAAAAGGTAAACAGCAGCAAGTAAGGGTATTGAGTGACAATCCCCCGTTCATCAAAGTCTACCGCTCCGGCGATCGCTGAGACTGTGGCACGATAGCTATGAATCGGACAGTCGGGTAAAATGTAGTGTTGAGGGTCGAGTAGAGCGTCCGAATCCTGTTGTCGTCTTAGTTCCGGCATCATACGCCACAACCAATTAAATACGTTTTGGGGGTTTTGTTCCTGTTGAACCCATTGGGGAAAGGCGATTTCTCTGTTGTCTGGAGTTTGAATGGTTTGCTGTTGAGCGCTGATGGGATGTTTAATGATCCGTTCTTTAGTTTGTCGTTCTGTTGAGCTTCCTGGTTCCAAATTGACCCGATCTGAGGAACTGGCGATCGCTTCAAGCTGATGTTGATTTTGTTCCCACCAAAACAGCGCCGCTTGTCCCTCCGAGGTTTTCAAACAATCCAGGCTGTTACAGAGATGGCGATCACCAACTAAAGCACAAAGTTGGCGAAGGAAGACGGTATTGCACAGTGAGGAATGATTAAGAGAACCGAGGAAGTTGTCCATGCTTCAAATAATAGATAAGTAAGCGAATTGATTTGTACAACATCTCAGTGGACTTGGAATCACACAAAGTTTTGCGATGTAGCCTGGCTAAATAGTGCCTCAGACGGCAGTTTTCTCCTTCTACTCTTGTCATAGCCGTTTTGCTGACTAGATGATTGCAATCCTCAATTAAGCAAGGATAAACTTTGTATCCGTCCGTAATATATAGAAAACAAGCCCAGCCCTTAATCATTTGCCATAATGTGGTAAAAGTCAGCAATGAGCTGTCGCCTATGACAAACTTCAGAATTACAGGCAGTTTGGTATTCACAACTGTCCAGACCCAGATGTTTTTTTTTGAACCCACAAAAGTCTGAGGCTCATCAATTTGAGCTATTTCAGGAATTTCATAG
>Ga0213835_100887_pt1 | contig 22787 bp, 20 predicted proteins | sample SWPATP01_FD_160576 | JGI IMG/M metagenome (GOLD analysis project Ga0213835, IMG submission 160576) | Coastal seawater microbial communities from Marineland, Florida, United States - SWPA TP0 #1 | ecosystem: Environmental > Aquatic > Marine > Coastal | place: USA: Florida | collected 2016-08-05 | reverse complement strand
CTAGAGCCGCGCGGCTATATACCGCCGGCTGAAGCTGAGGCAAACTATTACGAGCAACTGAGCAGTCAAGCCGTCGCGGCCTGACTCACACCAACCGGCCTCCACGAAAGCCGGGGCGATTCACTGCCGACTGTAGTCGCATTTAAAGCGATCGGTTCCCCCGCTACGATACTGGCGTATGTGAACGACCTCATGAGCAAGAGTGGACGCTGTGGCGAGTAGGTTCCCTTTCAGCGCAGTGTCCAAGTAGATGCGGCCTCTGTCCGGAGCCATACCATGAGCCCCTTGCAGAGGACACCAACGAACCTGAACGCCGTTCAATTCGTTGCCATGAATAACGCCGGCTGACTGAAGCGCATTTGCGGCTTGTTGAATCAGGTGCTGGTCGTCAATGCGTCCATCCCAGTTCGAGCACCTACCAATTACGACACCCGTTATCGCTTGAAATGGTGCCGCACAGGCCTGCGTTCCATACGTCTCAATCTGCTCGCGGGGCGTTAGAGGTATGGTGGGAATTTTCGCACCAAGCGTACACGCAGCCTTCTTCGCCACCTCGCACTTTGCGTGGCAAGTCGGTTCAATAAATTCAATCGGCGGGAAGTCCGTTCGTACTCGACATTGGCGGTGGCAATCCGTGTCACAGCTTTCCGCATTTACTATTGGCGCGCTCAAAAGGAATGTAAGGGCGATAACTAGCTTCAGCATCATGACTTCCTCCTTCGTGGATGGGTAAGGATCTCTTACCGGCGTGCGGACTACACCAAATAAGCAAAAGCAATTGATGATCGCGAGAAATAACCATCGCTAAACAAGTAATAAATAGTAAATTTTTGACGATGAATGATTACACGCCTTTGTTCGTCTAAATTCAAGAAAATATTAATTTACCCACACTTCTTGGAGATTTTGTTGTTGTTCCGATGGTCGAAACCGATCGGTTACGTCCACGGCAGGGTATCCGTTACCCATCGGCTGCCCCATTAGCCGGTGTATCAATGTTGGAAAAGGTAACGATCTCGGCCTCTGCCCCTCGGCTTCTGCCCGCGCCTGCGCGGTCTTGTCAGTGACCGCTGCGAACGTTCCTTGTCGTGGTAAGGTGGCAGGCGGCGCACCCACTAGGCCGCTGCTGGCTGTAGGCGCGACCGGTAGAACCGGCCTTGCGCTCGATGCTGCCGAAACTTTGCCGCCGCAGCTCGCGAAGGACGATGGCGTCTGTTCGCCTAGTACGGAAAGTGGTTGTGTGAGCGTTGTCTCGGCATAGGGGGGACGGCCAGATCGCGGGTGATGCCGAACATAGGTAACTCCTCAAATATCAATGAGACGCTCTACCCGGGGTATGGCAAGGAGTGTAAGGTAAGTGCTTTAGCGCGGTTGAAAGCTACTGACATAAAGTAAATGCTAGACATGTACGCGAAAAGCACGGTGTCACACTATTACTCCCGAAAATTTCGAAGATTTACTTGGGAGGGCTTAATGAAGGCTAATCTTTGGAATGCTAAAGACCACAAAAACGCAACGATAATAAGTCGTATTATTGGCGACGCCCATAGATGATAACCAGTGATATCACTCTAGAGCAAGCCTCGGTAGGTGTTCCTTCTGTTACCTTAAAAGTAACTCGAAGCCATACGCGTGTAACTGAAATATTTATTCCAAGCGGGGCTCGATCGAGAATGATACGGAATTTACGAACGGTCCCGGAATGCACCCACCTCAGAATTTCGATCGGTCGGCATAGGTTCTCCCGACAAACTGTCATTGTCAAAACTTGAGTCGTTTTCTGCCAAGCTACGGGTTTTGATTGCGGCCGCGATTTTGCCGCCGGCTGTTTCACCGATGCGTCCTAGCGCACTTTCCTTCATATCACCGAGTTTGGACTTGGCTACATCAACCGAGCCTACCGCAAGATTGCTGACGGTTCCGGCTAAAACGCGGCCAGTCTTGGCTGCAGCCGCGCCAGCGACCTTTAGAGTAGAACCACGTTTGACCTCCCCCGGCCAACCTGCGTCGACTTGATCCGCCGACGTCTTGGAGCGAATGTCAGAACCGGTTCCGGCAGCACCGCTTGGGCCGGCACTGCCTGAGTTACCGCTGTTGCTCGCTAGTGTGCTCCCGCTGAAAGTCGGGGCAGCTTGACCGGTACTGTTACCCATTGCAGAGGCGAGTCGAGTCCCGCTTTCTGCATCACTGGTCCCATCTCGTCCGCTGAGCGCGGCGCCTATTGAACTTGCACCAGCGCCTTCGGCTGCAATTGAATTTGAAATCGCCGCCATTAGGGCCTGCGCTCCGCCTGCGACATTCGCTGCACCTGCAACCATCGCAGCGCCAGCTGTCGCTAGCGCCGCGCCTGTTACCGCGCCAGCTCCCAACGCTGCCCCCAGTACACCTCCAGCTGTCATGTTGCCCGTACTACCGGTCCCAGATCCCGTGAGTACGCCAGCCAGCATCGAAGGAATCTTCGAAGATAGAACCAGCAAGGCCAGACAAAATGTTAGCATCACGCCAAGTTCTTTAAAGTTCAGAGTCCCCTTAGCCATCTGCGCGAAGAAGCTGTTTAGCATGTCGATACCGATTCCTATCACCAGGATCATCCCGAAGAGCTGAATAGCCACTCCCAACACCGCTTTAAAGTAGTTGATGGCGATATCCGACGTCCAGCGAGAGCCCCCGAAACCGAGAAAAAAAATCCCTGCATACATTAGTATCCATGCTGAAATCAGCAGCAGAAGCATATTAATACCGGTAAGCGCAAGTAACACCAATACCCCAAGGCTCAGCACGATACCAATGAAACTATCAACCGGCTCCCAGATGGACAGGTTGTCTACAGCTTGCGTCCAAATACGAAAACCAACATCAACTATGCCGGATGGCGACAACCCCGATGTGCCTGCAGCGTCATCACCAATCTGCCTCAGTGACCTGATGATCGAGTCCGCGAAAGTCGGGCCGTTCTTGAGCAGCCAATAGAAGAAGCCGAAGAACAAACTGAATTTCACAAACTCGGAGAAGAATTCCTGCACGTCTGCTTTGCGCAATGCGAGCATCGCCATTGTCCATGCAAAGCTAATCGTGCCCAAGGTCCAAAATAACCATGAGGCCGCATTCATGACGACGGTCTGCCAAGCCGATGCTCTTGTACTGAACGCCGTGATTACCACGTCCAGCACGCCCTCATTCGGGTCTACTGCTGCGGCTGCATGTGACCCATAAAACAATAATAAGAGCGCCAGAATGGCGCCATGCAGCCTGAGCGGCTTCGTGAACTTCACCATTTCTTGGGAGGGCTTTGCTGCGCCCCTGTTAGCGCCGTGTCCTTGGTCGCTTCCTGGTGAGCCAGACATTGCGTTCGTTCCCGTTCAGCGGAAATTTTCGAACAATCTGTCGAGCTGAAATCTGACTTGGAGCACCCGGCAAGGAGAGCCATCACGATCGGCCAGACAAAATAAATTTTCGTCATCGTGTTCACCATTTCTTGAGAATGCGCGAAATTCCGTTGAACGCGCCGTTGTCTGTTGATGCCCTGTGAGCTGCCATCTGTTTCGCTTCTCGATCCGCCAGAACCTGATTGCGCGTCGCCATTGCGTTTTGCTGCGCGATGAGGAGCGCGCGTATCTGTAGCAGCTGATTCGCCTGATGACTGGCCAGCTGGTTTGCATAGCCAATCGCCTGTACCTGTCCCTGCGCTCCTTGGGCAGATGCCTGCAGTCGCTCAAGCTGGCGCGCGTCCGCGACCATACCGTCCTGTTGCCGGTCCAGACCATGGAAAAGGGCGTCGTTCGCCTTCTTCTGGGCCTCCGAGCCTAGGCGCTGCGACGCCTGCATTGCTTCCCACTCGGCCTGGCTGCAACCGTTGTACGAAAAGCAGCGCGATGCCTGGTAGGTGTTCATGTCCTTGAACTTGCCAAGGTAAGTATCGACGCTACCAAGGGTGTTCTTGTAGTAGGCCAGCGTGTCAATGGAGGTGCGAAGCTGGTTCATGGTGGCCTGCGCCTGATCCCATATATTCGCGCTCGGAGCAGCAGTGTTGCGCAGCATGTTCTCGTATTGCTGCAGCTGGGTCTGATACTGCTGTATCTGTTTCGAGGTCTGGGCGATATTTTCCATCGCCGTGACCGTGGTTTGAACCACGTTTGCGGCGTCGATCACCGCCCACTGTGCAGCGGCCGGCGTAATCCACCCGATTCCAGCGGCAAACGCCAGGGTAGAAGCAAGTCTGGCGGCTGAAAAGGATCTGCTGGGAGTATTCATCGACTTCCTCCTTGGCGTTAGTAATCGAACGATTGATACGGCTTGGAAAAACTCATGTCCTTGGTGACGAGAACGTTGAAGCGGTAGCCGGGGCGGATCTCGAGCGTGGGTGAGGTGTTCAAGTTCTTCGCGATCAGCTGGGCCGTCACCTGGCCCAGCTGCTGTCCGACCGCCTCGCTCATGGCACTGCTAAAACTCGGGCGGCCGTATCCGCTGTCCTCGCGCTGGCTGGTTGCGATACCCGCCGTCACTGCCGACATCAGGAAGGCGGACGAGAAGGTCCTCCAGTAGTGGTTGTTGACGCGGTCGGTGAAGCCGGCGTATCCGGCGCTATCGGCGCCGGGCATCGCGGCGATGTCCATCGCCTTTCCGTCCGGGAAAACGATGCGCTGCCATGCGACCAGCACGCGTGCCTGTCCAAAGGCGACGTCGCTGGAGTAGGCGCCAACGAGGCGCGCGCCCTGGGGGATGAGTTTCCATTTGCCGCGGGGCGTGTCATAGACGTCCTGGCTTACTTGGGCCATGATCTGGCCGGGCAGTTCGGAGTTAATGCCCGAGATCAGGATCGCTGGGATCACGAAGCCTGCTCGCAGCTCGTAGAGGGTGCGCGGCGCCTCCGGTTGTGCATCGAGCCGCCAGCGGTCGCCCTGCCCTCCAGCGAACCGCGCCACGTCATTGCGGCCGGCGCCAGGCTGTGCCGGGCCGAATGAATTTGATGCGCCAGAGTCCCCGGCCACCTGACCGCCCTGCAGTAGCTGCAGGCGGACCTTGTTTACCTCGTTCGGATCGTTGGCGGTCGCTACTTCAATCTGCTGACGCACGGCTGCGAGCTTGGCCTGAACTTCGTCACGGCTGGCCGGTGCAGTACCGGCAAATGCGTTCGTGACTGGGCCTGCGGAGGCGCCACGTGTTGAGGCAATCTGCACGCTCGAACGCGCTCTCACCGCCTCGTCGAGCTGCTGCAGCTTCACGGTTCGGATGCGCGCGGCCTCGTCGTTGGCGAGGCTGCGCATTCCACCCGGCACCATTGGCTGCTCCAGCGCCTGCTGCTGTTGGGTCGACGTCGGGGGCACTGGCGGCAGGTCCGGGTTCTCGGGCCTGTCCATCGCCATCGCCGCGTCGTGTGCTGCGACCGATTCTGGTCGCGCGGGGAGTACAGGTGGTGTCGCTGCAGCCAGGATGATGCCGTCCTTCTGGTCGCCCACAATCGCGGTCGCGAACATGGTTGCGGAGCCGGCCTTGTGCGGGCTCATCTCGCTCGGCTTGTTCGGCTGCCCGCGGTTGGCCGCGACCGACGCCATGATAACGAGGAAAGTGGCCATGGCGCCGCCGAAAAGGTAGATCGGGACGTTGTTCACGCGCCGGACCCCTGCTCCCTTCGACAGCTGGCCGGGCGAGGCATCTGGCGACATGTCGTGTTCTGGCACGCTGCTCATGTCCTTACTCCTTCCGCACCCAGTAACCGGCCGGTCCAACACTGCCGTCCTTGGCCAGGTACACCCGCGACAGGCTTTGGTTGTCGATTGTCAGTGTGACGCGGTACAAGTCGGTTCCAGTTGGCTGGTCGACCACATAGGAAAACGCCCGACTGCCGCTCTTCCCATCAGGCCCCGACTTGGGCTCTGGTTTCTGCTCCTGCAGTGCGTATCCTCGGGAGCGCATCGTGGCGACAAGCGACGTTCCAAAGGGGTCGGCGATCGAATGCTGCAGGTTGAAACGGGTAAGGGCCGGCGGATACAACCCGACCAGCTTCGTTACGGCGTCATCAGCAAGTTTCTTGTCAACAGCCGGGCTGACTTCGGCGAAACTGCCGTAGCTGGCCGACTTGGGACCGCTGCTGCAACCGGTCAGGGACGCCAGCAGTGCCACGAGAGCGAGCTTGTACATGTCATTTGTCCTTCGTGATCGTGATCCGTTCCTGGTTCTTGCCGGCGCCGGCAATCAGGATCGCCTTCTGGAATACGTTGTCGACGATGTAGCGGTCACCGTGCACGCGGTAGTTGACGGTGATGGTCTCGTCGTCGCCAGTGAGCCAACCGCCTTCTTTGCGCACTACCAGCAGGGCCGGCGCTTCGGTCTGGTTCATTTTGGCCGGCATTTGAATGACGGTTTTGACGCCGTCGTTGTAGACGCGGACCGGCTTCCATGCTGCCGACCCCTTGACCTCATAGTCGAAATGCAGGTCCCGCACGTCTTCGGTCGTGCCAGGTAGCGTCCGCTCCTGCTTGAGCTTCGCCTCGTTCACCCGGATCGCGTCCCACTTGGCCATCACGTCTCCTGGGTAGCTGAAACCGACGCGCGCCATATAGTCGATCCGGTGCGAACGCAGGCGGATGTGGTAGGTGCGCCGGTTGGTGGTAACGATCAGCGAAGTATTCAGTCCGACGTCGAGCGGCTTGACGACGAGGTGCAATACCTCGGCCGGTCCGCTGCCGCTGATGGCTGGCTCCACCAGGAAGCGGGAGTCGCCGACGTTCAGATTGTTGACCTGCTCACCGGCTTGCAGCTCGATGTCGCATACCTGCAGGACCGCGCACACGACAGTAATCTGCTGCGTGCCGTAGACAAAGCGCACCATGCCGCCTGGATCTGCAACCGGCTTGATCCCTGCGCCAATGGTCTGCCATCGCAGTGCGACGGCGAGCGCAGCCTTTTCCTGGCTCGTCAGCTTCGCGCTCTCTTTCGAAAAGTATGCATCGGCCGCCTTTTGCGCCGAGCTTGCCGGTCCCGTTTCGCCAGCCAGGGCTGCGGCAAGGGGCAGAGCGCACAGCGCCGCCATCAATTGCGTTTTCATGGCATGTCCTCTTAGAGTTGTTTCGACCAGGTGAAGTTGCGGACGTGGATGCCCAGCGGGTTGTCACGCATCTGTTCTTCCGTCGTTTCTGACGTGGCCTCGACCGAATACACCGTCACCAGCGCCCGCCAGCGCTGCGGCGCCGACTTGAGCAACCCTTGGCGGTCGCGCGTGGTCTCGATCCAGTCGACCTGCCAGGTCTCGCCGGTCTGCAGCAGCGTCGTCTCGACCTCGATGCTCACGGTCTCGTTGGCGGCGCGCTTGAACGGCGAACTGGCTTCCGTGCCATTCAGCCACTCGTTCATCTTCGTGGTGGCAGCGTCGTTGGGTGCCAGCATGGCGTAGAGCCGCAGCACGGCCTTGCGCTGCAGCGCGACGTCGGGCGTGACCAGGCGCGCATCGGCGATCCAGGCCGCCACGCTCGCACGTACCACCCGCGGGTCGGCCGGCTGCGCGCGGTCGGCAGTTATCGTCGCTGCGTGCTGCCCGAGCTTGTCGACCTCGACGACCATCGGGACGAACCGGGACTGGCTGCCGATATACGTCATGCCACCGACTGCCGCCAGCGCGATCAGCAGGCAAAGCACGCCACCCAGCACGGCCATCTGGCGGCTGGCGACCACGCCGCCGATATGGTCGTTCCAGGTACGGCGCGCGGCCAGGTAGGGATTCTCGCTTTCGCCGGGGCGGCGCCCGCCATCGAGCGGATCGCCGGCTCTGCGCGAATCGCCAGTTGGCTTTAGCTGGATCAGGCGCAGGAGCATGGAACCGATGTTGATGTTCATGTCGTCACCTCGTCGATGGTGGGAATCTCGTTTGCTGATGGCCCCGAAGCGCTGGGTACAGGCAGGTAATCGTCCAGGCGCAGCCCCCTGCTCGCGAGCCACGGGTGTACCCAGTCCTCGCCATGCTTGGCTTCCAGCCGCTTCATCGCAGCAATTGACTCCTTGTCGGTCGCGCCGACGAAGGCCAGCGCGAGCGGGCCAAGAGCGGTGTCGTATAGCCGTCGGCCCGACTCGGTAACGCAGTAGTACTGGCGCTTGGGGATGGCGCCGGCCAGGATGTCGATCTGGCGGTTGTTCAGGCCCATGCGTCGATACAGCGCGGCGCTGTCCTCGTCGCGCGCATTCAGGTTGGGCAGGAAGATCTTGGTGGCGGTCGATTCCACGATCACATCAAGGATGCCGCTGTCGGCGGCATCGGTCAGGCTCTGCGTTGCCAGCAGCACCAGGCAGTTTTTCTTGGTGAAGGCCTTGAGCCATTCGCGGATCTTCTCCCTGAACACGAAGTGGCCAAGCATCAGCCAGGCCTCGTCGATCAGGATCGCCGCCGGCTGGCCGTGCAGGCTGCGCTCGACGCGGCGGAACAGGTACAGCAGTACCGGCAGCGCGTACTTCTCGCCCAGGTTCATCAGCTCTTCGATTTCGAAGGTCGTGAACCGCGACAGCTCAAGCCCGTCCTCCTCGGCATCGAGCAGGTGGCCCATCATGCCGTCGACGGTGTACTGTTTCAAAGCCTCGCGGATCTGTTCATCCTGGATAGTCAGCGACAGTTCGGACAGCGTGCGCGCCTCGCTTTCGTGCATGTTCATGATGGCGTTGCCGATCTCGTTACGCTGCGCCGGCGTGGTGTGGACACCGTTCAGCGCAAGAATCGTGTCGATCCAGTTCATCGCCCAGGCCCGGTCGCCTTTGGTGGCGAGGAACTGCAGCGGGCAGAAGCTGAGGCGGTCGTCGGCCGCGACTTCGAAATGACGGCCGCGCACTGCCTTCGTGGTCGGGTACAGCGACATGCCCTTGTCGAACGCGTAGATCGACATGCCGGCATAGCGCAGCAGCTGCTGGGCGATCAGCGCCAAGTGGGTCGATTTACCGGAGCGTGTCGGGCCGATCATCAGGGTGTGGCCGAGGTCGCGCACGTGCAGGTTCAGCCGGAACGGCGTGGAGCCTTGCGTTACGCACTGCATCAGCGCGGGTGCGTTCGGCGGGTACATCGGGCACGGTGCATAGTCAAGGCCGGTCCAGATCGTGCTGGTCGGCAGCAGGTCAGCCAGGTTCAGGGTGTTGATCAGTGGCCGGCGCACGTTCTCCACCCCGTGCCCCGGCAGGCTGCCGAGGAAGGCGTCGAGGGTATTGATGGTCTCGATGCGCGCACCGAAGCCGAGCCGGTTGATCGCTTTTTCGATCATGCGCGCGGACCGCTCCAGCTGCTCACGGTCCTCGTCGAGAAGTACGACGACGCTGGTGTAGTAGCCCTGCGCCACCAGGCCTGAATTGACCTCGGCGATCGCGGCCTCGGCGTCGGCCACCATCGACAGCGCATCCTGGTCGATCGCGCCGTTGTTGGTGTTGAAGACCTGGTCGAAGAAACCCCGGACCTTTTGTCTCCACTTCTTGCGATACTTTTCCAGATGCGCTACCGCCTCGTGTGGCTCCATGAAGATGAAGCGCGACGACCAGCGGTACTCGCACGGCTGCTCGGCGAGGGTAGTCAGGATTCCGGGAGAAGACTCAAGGGGAAACCCGTCGATCGCGACCACCTGGATGAACTTGCGGCCGATGCGCGGCACCACGCCGCTCCATAGCTCCTGGCCGCCGATCAGGCAGTCGAGGTACATGGGGTTGCTGGGAAGGACAACGGGGTGATTCTGCCCGGTCGTACAGAATTGCAGCCAGCGTAGTAAATCATCGTGCGTGACGCCTGAACCATCTTCCTGTTCAAACTTCTGGCCACGCAGGCGCGTCAGTCTGAGCGCCGCAGACAGGCGCGACTCGATGTTGATGCACTCGCGCTTGAAGAAGTCGATAAGGGCTTGCGTGCGCGAATGGCGGTCGGGCGCGGCCATCTCATCGTCGAACATCAGCTCGACGACCTTGCGCTCGGCAAGCACTGGCGGGAACCAGGTCAGGCTGAGCACGAAGTAGCCTTCGTACATCGTGCCGAGGCTCTGGAACAGCCGCCGTCTTTCCTCATCGATTGCAGCCGACACCGGATCGGGAAAGTGCGACCGATGCGCATCCGGGTACTCGGGGGCGGGCCGCCGCACCGCATCGACGTGCATCGTCCAGCCGTTGCCGAGGCTCGAGAGCGCCTGGTTGATCCGCACCGATGCCATGTTGCGTTGCTCGTCGGCACTATTGGCGTTGTCGTCGCCCTGGTACAGCCATGCCGCCATGAAGGCGCCGTTCTTGCAGACGATCACGCCATCGTCCACCATGGCCGCGTAATTGAGCAGGTCGGCGAAGCCAGCGCCTGTCGCGCGGTGCCGTTTCAGGCGCATCGCGTCGTTGGCGGCGCGGATTCGCAGGAACAGCAAAAGCAGCATCGCGGCGCCTGCGGTGGCCAGCGCGATTGCGAACAAGCCGTTCATTTGTATTGTCTCCCCTGACTTCTCGTGTTTATCCGGAAAGGCGTGCTGCGCGCCGGGTAGTACGGCGCGTAACGGCGGTGCCGCATGTAGACAAAGCGCAGCCGCGGGTCGGCCTTGGCCATGCGCCGGCACGCAAACAGCGCGCCGAACCACAGCAGCAGCCCGAACACGGTCGCCCGCAGTTCCTGCGCCTGGAAGATCAACGCGAAAGCCAGCAGGCCGGCCATCATCACCAGTTCACGGTCGCCTCCCATGAACAGGTTGTGTCGATTGCCGGCGCGCCGAATGGGAATCGTGCGCAGGGCCATGGCTAACTAACGCTGGAGGTAACAGCGACAAGCAGCTTTCCGTGGGTGGCCGCAGCGTCACCGAGGGCTACGATTTCGGCGCCACGGCCGAAGAAGCTGCTCATCATGTTTTGCGCGCCCACGAGCAGGGCCATCACCAGTACGATGAACATCAAGGTGCGGAAAAAGCCGTTCAGATCACCGCCCAGAATCAGGGTACCTCCCGATACCACAATGCCAAGGAGCGACAGGGCGAATGCCACTGGTCCGGTCACGCTGTTGCGCAGATTGACCAGCCATGGTTCGTAGGGAAGTGAGCCGCCGGTTCCCTCTGAGGCGTAGGCGTGCCCAGGCACCAGCAACAAGTACACGAATACGAGCGCCAGGAGCAGATAAGGCAGCGCTGCGCGGGTACACTGGGTTCTTGAGACAAAGCGGTTCGGTTCCATTCGACACTCCTAGAGGGTTTTGGAGAGATAGCGGCCAGCCGCGTATCCGGAGATCTCGTGGATCTCCTGCACGCGGCGGCCGTTGGGAGCACGGGCGATATGCACGACGAGGTGCACGGCCTCGCCGATCAGCGGTTCGATTTCGGAAGGCGCTGCTTCATTTCGGGTGATAAGGGACTTCAGGCGAGTGAGGCCAGCAAGGGCACTGTTGGCGTGCAGCGTAGCAGCGCCGCCCTCATGCCCGGTATTCCAGGCGTCGAGCATATCCAGCGCTTCGGCGCCGCGCACTTCGCCGACCAGGATGCGGTCGGGGCGCATGCGCAGGATGACCTTCAGCAGGGTTGTCATCGGGACGTCGAGGGCCGTATGGTATTGAATGCAGTTCCGGGCGGTGCACTGGATCTCGCCGGTGTCTTCGATGATGCATACGCGCTCATCGGGGTTCGCGCATACCATTTCGTTGATGATCGCGTTGACGAGCGTGGTCTTGCCGGAACCGGTTCCGCCGGTGACGAGGATGTTGCGGTGCTGGCGAACCGCATCTTTGAGGGCTTCGCCGTGGAGGGCCGTCATGATGCCGGCCTCTACATACTGGTCGAGTGTGAAAACACTGATAGCGCGTTTGCGAATTGCGAACGTCGGTGCTGACACGATTGGTGGAAGCTGGCCGGCGAAACGCGAGCCGTCAAGGGGCAGCTCGCCTTCGACCAGCGGATGGGCTTTGTTAACAACCTGGCCCAGCGCCGCGGCGACGGTCTTGATGACCGCTTCGGCTTTCGCCGGGCGCATTTCACCAATGCGGCGCATCCCCTCCCCCAGCCGCTCCTGCCACAGACAACCGTCAGCGTTGAGCATGAGTTCAACCGTGGAGGGATCGGCGAGCGCGGCCAGCAGCTCAGCGCCCATGTCGCGCATGATCCGCTCTTTGGCTCGCGTCCTTATCGATGTAACGGTGTCGTCAAGCTCGGTCATGATTATTCGCTCTGGGTTCGCTGAGCGATACTACGTGGCCGAGGATATACCGAAACGATCCAGAGCAAACGATGATCCGACTACCGCATATAACAGCACTTTTCTGCGCGACCTCAATGCGATTTCCGCGCGTAAAGGTACCACAGGAACTAGCCTATTCGGGAATCCGGACGCGAATGAGCCTCGGTAAGTGCAGCATGCTGTTCAAGTGACGGGCGCCTTCTTGCTAGGCGCGGTCTTCCGTTTTGCCTTGGCGGCGTCGAGACGTCTGCGATTCTCTTGATCCCACTGCGTGACCGTGAATGCCTGGTATTCGGTGAGGATTGCCGCGACCCGCACGTACCCCTCCGGCAGACTCAGCTTTGACTTGCTGCCAGCGAGTTCTTCTAGCGTCTGCCGGTCAAGATCCGTTGTTTCGAGCAGCGAAGGGAGCGGCGTGTCGAGTGCATATGCAATCGCTTCCATGATACGCAGAGACGGGTTCGCTTGGTCGTGAGTCAAATCGGAAAGGAATGAGACTGACATGCTAGCCTTTTTTGCCAGCTCACTCTTAGTCATCCCGATGTCGTCCAGAATGCGCAAAATGTTTGTCAGGAGGATGAGGTTATACATGAAAACTCCCATAGCTAACTAATTTTAGCTGCTAAATTTATGCTTCGCGGATGTACGGCGGATACCTCAACGCCGAGCACCGATGCGTTCGTGCATTGCATTGTATTGCGAAATTATTTCTCGGATTTGCGGTATCGATATCTGCAGTCAATCACTTTTGCACGCCCCACTCCCTTCTGTGCAGCTCACCGTTGAATTTGACGCATTCGAGATAACGAACGTGTAGAGCTTTTCTCATGCCGCGATCGCCATGATACTGCAGTGATTTCGAAATATCGAAAGCGCTACGTGTTCCTTTCTAATTTTGTATTGCTGAGCTAACGAGAAGGATGCACGTTTGAAAAGTTTTGACCGATTTCAATAAATTTTTTGGGAGTAATCATGGATAAATTCGAGGCACCAACATCGAGGTCGGGTGAGCCCGCTGAGCTGCGCCTTATTCGGTTGAATGAGGTCCTAGCGATTTGTGGGAAGTCCCGAAGCAGTGTTTACGAAGCAATCAAGAAGGGGGAATTTCCTTCGCCAGTTAAACTGCATGGGCGTTCCTCCGCCTGGATTAAAAGCGAAATATTGCAGTGGGCGGAGGCGTGTATCAATGCGAGCCGATCAACCAACCGAACCGGTCGGATGTGAGAAGTGTTCGCTGAAGGTGTAAGAAGGAAAAGGCGAAGCTAGCGTGCTCAACAGCCCCCGAATCTGCGCCTAATCTATCGAATCCGTGGTAAGCAGGACTAATTGGCTGTGAGCAATGCTTGACCTCGTTATATGCTCATCAAACAACGCAGCGACGCGGGGCTGTGAAAATAGAACAATAAGCCAATTAACGCCAGTTGCCCGAAAGGGTAAACGGGGCCCAATAAAACGGGTGCGAGTAATCGTTGTCCGCAGACTTACTATCTTCGACATGCCCGCGTACCAACACCGTTCGAGCCGATTTCGGGGTGATCTCGCGCCGGATCATTGCCAGCTGTGTAGCGCGGAGCGCTTCGACCTTCGTGACGTTGCTACTCCGACGCGTTCGGTAGAAACGCTGCATGAAAGCTGCCGTGCTGATGTCGTCTACCGACCACAGGGTTGCAAGCACAGCATCCGCACCGCGCGCCTGCGCTAGCGCGGCAAAGCTCTCCACCTCACTACCATTACGATTCAAGCCGCCACTCACGGCCGTCTCGCAAGCCGAGAGCGTAAGTAAATCGAGGCCGCTAAACTGCATCCGTTTGACGTCGGTTAGCGTCAAGCGTCCCACGCCCAACAATAGAAAACTGTCGTCCTCCGTGCCGGGCCGGAATACGAAGTGGCTAGCGATATGTAGCACCGGCGGATGCCGCTGCGTGAGCGCATCGTGCAAGCGATCCAATGTGAACTCGCCATCGAAATCCACGGTGCCCGGAAGTCCCTCTGTACCAACGATTGCATCAAGTTCGCTGCGAACCCAAGCAAGTGCTGGAAATCCTCCAGCCGCCTGCGTCATGCCAAAGGCACGGACACTCCATTGCGGTTGTGGCGCATTCTTAAGGGTATCAGTCGCCGCATCGTTCAACATCGATACGGCGTAACGCTCAGTCAACCATTGTCGACCATCATAAAGTGCGCTGAACGGTAGATAGCGCAAGTTTTCGGCTGAAGACACCATCAATATCTTCGCACCAGCGTCCTCAAGATCCTTGCGGAGCGCCTTCGGCATTAACCAACCGTACAACTGAGCAGCGGTCTTGCGTACTTCGGGATCTCTCCTGTCAATTTGCTCGCGGAACCGGTAGATCGCCTCGTTCAGAACTTTCTCGCTCACTGGCACGGTATAGGGCCGGATAGCAAAGACTGCGCTAGCTGTGAGGATGATGTTCAGTCGGTCGGGAAGTGGCACGTAATGGAGGATGACGGCGCCACTGCCTAACGCACTGAGCGTATCCTGGAGCCGGTACAGTTTGTCCTGGCTGATGGGAATGATCGAACTGTCGACTCGTCGCAGCTCCCGCGCCAGCGCGACCGTGAAGCGCTCGAAGGTGTTGTTTGCCTGTTGGAGCTGTGTCTCGAGTTCAGTAATACGCAGGCGTTCGACAGGGGTGCGCGTATCTGACCGTCTAGAAACAAGTAATTTGAGCTCGCCCGCCAATGTAAAAAGCCGCTGCTGCTGCAACTCGTAAGCTTCGTCGTGAACCTTTTCTTTCTCGGTGAGTATAGCGCGCGTATCGCCCGCGGGACCGTCGCGGCGCAGGAACTCGAACAATTCCTGCTCCTTTAACATGCGCATTACCTGATGCGCTTCAACCAGTCGCCCCTCGCTAACAAGCTCACCCACGAGCGCGATATACGATGGCGCCAAACGCCGGGTAAGCGCATCCGAGTAGCTACGCTCAAGCAGCTTGACATCGGCACGCAGCCTTTGCGCAAGGTTTATTGATAGTTTGTAATAAAAAATTGACAACGCCGACTGGTGGTTGCGAGCGGCAAGCCCGCCGAGATTGGCGAGCGTGTCGCGTTCGCCTTCCTTATTTCCGGCAACGAGCCAAAGGCGCAATGCTTTGTTATATAGCTTATCAGCAATTTGCCGATGTCCAAGGTCGCGGTATGTCGTTGCCAAGCTGTCAATAAGTGCCGCCCTGTCCTTAGCATTAGCGGCTGCTGACTCGAGCAAATGAATGCCAGTCTTCAATACCGAACGCGCTTCCTCTGGTCGTTTAAGGGCAACCAGCGACAACCCGAGGTTATTCAAAGCACGCGCCTTCTCCACCGGCCGCGCTTTGTCGAATAGCTGGTTTGCACGTCTCGACGCGTTTGCAGCAGATCTAAAGGCGCCTTGCTGATAGCGTATGAAGCCTTGCACGTGGGCTGCCAAAGCTTGGCAAAAAATGTCTCTCTGTATCGCACACGTGCGTTCTGCCTTCACCTGTAGCGCCAACGCCTCGTCATATTTACCCAGCCAAGTCAGCACTGAGCTGATGGCCACCAGTAGTGCCGCTGGTTCAGGAAACCCGATCGCGCCCAAGCGCCGGCGGGCGTCTTCGTAGTGCAACAGTGCTTCCTTGTAGTTCGCCTCGTCGACGTAGGTGGAACCGATCTCAGCCTGCATATGCGCGACGAGTCGATCGTTGGCAAGGGCCTGGTAAGCCATGGAAGCAAGCGTATATTCCTCACGCGCATCAGCGGGTTTGCCCATGCCTCGCAACGCCTCACCACGGGCTTGGCGCAGAATGGGCTCGATTCTTAGGCGTGCCGAGCCTGGCATCTGTACCAACATCTCCAAGCCCTCGTCGCATGACGCCATGGCCTCGTCGAATAGACGTAACCTAATCTCCGTTAGACAGATCTTGTGCACGAGTAGGAGCGCACTTGAGAGTGAGACATTGGGGACGTTCGCCGCTCGCCGGTAAAGAGGCAGAGCTTCCGCAAAACGGCTTGCATTGTAGAAGAAATCAGCCCGAGCCTGCAGATCGTCAAATCCGAGTCGGTTTGTGCCATGCGTCGGCAACGGCTCGTCAGCTCTGTGGAGGGGCTGAGCTGGCATATTGTTACACCATCCTAGCGTCGTCAGCGCTACTGCGACTATGACAAACGCTCGGAGTCTTTTCATGGCTTCTTAGGACATCCAGGCGGATATTGATCTAAAGCCCTTGCTTTAGCGCACTCGATTTCAGCCTCTTTAACGGCAGCGGCCATCTGCCGGATAACGTCACTTGTAAGAGGCGGTACGTTGTCACTGACACTGCACGTAGGACAGCCTTGTTGACGCATGTCTTGGGGTGTTAGTTCTTTCCCGTTAACTTTCGGCTTTTGACGCATATGCGCAGAATCGCGCTCTTGTTGCAATTGATTAATATCTCGATTTCCTAAGCCATTTAGGCGCCCGTCCATGCTCCCACGGAGAGCTCCGTCCTGTAACTGTGATTTCTGTACTTGCCCACGAGCTACGTTAGTTATTGTCGACAATAACAATGTTGCGAGCGCCAGCACAATGATCTTCATTACTTGCCTTTCGAAAGGATTCTTTCCTGCGTCTGAATTTGGCTCTGTGTATTTGCAATTTCCAGTTCCGCCTTTTTCAATGCAGCCTCCATCTGGCGAATATCTTGTTCGATCGGCGACACATTGTCCGTAATACTTGGCAGAGTGGAACGCCCGAGGCCTGGATGCTCACGCATCCACTTTTCGTCCTCCTCACGCATTTGCTGAATTGCCTTGCGCTCCTCATCCTTGGCTTCGGCAAGATCACGCCGGCGCTCGGCGAGGCGCTGACGCAGTGTATTGACCTCGCGCTGTTCGATCCGGGCTCCACGGATGCAATCGTTCGATACAGCGCAGGGCGATTGAGACTGTAATGCACTTATGTTCTCACGCGCAACGATGTCACGGGATATTGGTAAGACACATACGTGGTCGGTGGGACGGGCGCCCCGCCATACATATCCGACTAAACAGGTATCGGGGCCATATATACCGCCACTCGGACGCGCCCGCCTAGTGGCCTGTGCGTTTTCCGTAAGGACAGCATGGCGTCGGCGCGGCTCGACGCAGACAACGTCGCCGATGAAGGCCTCGCGCCAGATGTAACCTTGTTTGCAGTGCGGCGCCACAACTGAACCGTGTACTTGGGCAAGTACCGCTTGTGTTGGTGCAACGAATGCGAAGGCAAGAGCAATATTTGCACGAGCGAAAAGCGCTATTCGCATCACTCAACTCCTAATTGATGGAGATTACCGTACCAAGTATCACATGTATTTACGACGAAGAATAGAGATATTTTTGATAGCCTAGGGTTCGATAGCTGATAGCCGTAGATTTGAATGCAGGTTGTTTGTGCAGCGTTTCGACAACAACGAAACATCAGCGACGATCAAATCCTTGGGGTGCAGGCCCCATTGCGACGTTAAAACGGAAGTTCTTGGTCTCGGTGCAGCGTCTAAACGCGCGTACGCCTATCTCGCCCAGCGTTCCAACGGATAGAGTGATGAACTCAGCATGTGCCGCGCGCCGGAGAAAAAGCTGAAATCAACCATACTTAGATGACGTCATCAAGATGCTCTACCCAAGTATGAGGGCCGAAGTGCTCACCATCCTGGCCAAGTTTGCAGATAGTGGCTCCGCGATGTCGGGAATCGCCCACGAATCCGACTTCCGCGACCATTGCCATCTGTTGGCTTACCATTCTCCAAACGAGGTTAAGCCAGTACGTTCAATCTTAACGGTTAGCAACAGAGGGTGAGGTGCCTCGACTCAAACTTCATTTCGACGCGTTCGACGCGATCAACGCTTTGGATTACATACCTACATACCAGCACGCGGCCGATCCGCTGGAACAGCGAAGAGAAGCACTTCGAAGGCACACGTCTACGACGCACTAAACGGACAGGCCAAGATAGGAAACGACAGTAATAAAAGAAATATTAAATTTGTTCTATTTCACTAGACTGTTTCGCGAGTTTAGGCCACATTATCATTATTGCACAGATCGCCAAAGCATCGCAGTGACTACCGGTACGCGGCCCGCGAGATGTTGAAGCAGGGTGATAAGCCGCTTTGACTCTGATTTTGAAAGGGAACTGGCATGTTGAGAAATTGGTTTGGGTCCCGTTTGCTCATCATGTTAGCCGCCTCACCCTTAGTGGCGTTTGGCCAGGTTCTCTCTGCGCCGCAAGCATTTTCCGCTGGCGGAGCCAGCTCTCCAGCCGGACCAGTCGTACATGCGTTGCTAATCGGCATCTCCGACTACGATCCCGACCCAAGAATCGGACTCGCGCCTCTCAACGGGCCGGAGAATGACGTCAAACTCATGCATGAAGTACTCACCACGCGGTTTGGGGTGTCCACGGAAAACATCCGGCTCGTGCTTAATCCGACACACAGTGCGATCGAGCAGGAGTTCATGGCGCTGACGCAGCGCGTACGGCCACACGACCTTGTTTACATTCATTACGCCGGACACGGTTCCACGACCCCCGATGCACGCGAGCCGCGTGGCGAGGACCAGACCTGGGTACCCCTTGGCGCGCGCGCGGTCGGCCGCACGGGCAAGGACACTTGGGACGTGCTAGACAAGGAAATCGCGGTGTGGATGGCTCCGCTCTACGAGCGCACGGATGATGTTGTTTTCGTGTCCGATTCGTGCCATTCGGGCAGCGTTGCGCGCGGTTCGCACCAAGGCGTGCGTAGCGCCGAGTCGGCGCCAACGCCACATCCTTTGTTGGCGAGTTTGCCGAAGCTTGCGCCACCCGCTAGCGGCGTGCGCATTGGCGCGTCACGCGACTTCGAGCCCGCTGTGGAACTTGACCATCGCAACGGCGGAAGTTGCAACGGGCGTAGCGAATGCTACGGCGTGTTCACTTGGAACTGGGCACAGGCCCTTCGAGAAAGCCGCCCTGGGGAAGCCTGGGGCGACGTGTTCAATCGCGCAAGCGCACGCATTACGACGCAACCCAGCATCTACCAGCGCCCCCAGATTGAAGGACACGCCGAGCGCGCCGTGTTCGCCGGCCGCTTCGCCGCACTCACTTCCACGGTCGAGGTGCTTGATGCGGCGAATGGAAACGCGACGCTGAATGCCGGCGCACTCGCCGGCCTGAGCGCGGGATCCGTGTACCGCAGCGTCGTTCCACAGGGAACGACGCCTTCCACACTGGTGCTAAAGAATGTCGACGCCCTCACCAGCCGGGCGACGATAAAGAGCGGCAACGTCAAGCGCGCCGACTTGGTTTATGAAGTCACGCATGCCTACGACATGGCGCCGATCCGGCTCTACCTGGGTAACGCGACGGTGCCGGGCGATGCCCCGCTCATCGGCCAAGTTCGCCGCATCTTGACCACGGAGCTGGGTACCTCGTTGACGGCCTTTACGCTTGTACCATCGGCCGAGACCGCGGATTGGTTGCTACAGCCCGCACGCGTGCCCGCGAACGCCCCAGCGCCTAGGCCAGGCATTGCGCGCCGCCTGCCCGATATTAAGCCGTGTAGAGGTCCGTGTGCGCCTCCGCAACTATGGGTGGTGACACGCCAGGGACTGCTAATGGACGAGCTGATGCGCTTCGATCTCGCGCGCCCGAACGAAGAGGCAGCGCGCTTAGTAGCCAACCTCCAGTCCTTCGCCCACGCACAGCAGGTGCGGCGTCTCGCGGCCCAAGGCAACTCCACGCCTTTGCGTATGAACGTGACGGTATGGCGCCCGCCGCCAGGCGACACGCGGAAATGCGTAGCCGGCGCGGCGGAAGGTAGTGGGTGGACCCGTATGGGCCCTTTTTCGGCAAGCACTACGCCTGCGGAGGCGCAGCGCAATGATTGCCTAGAATTCGAGATTGAGAACCGTGACGACGAACGCACCTGGTACGGCTACGTGGTGACGATCGGCCCAGCCCTGACGGTCACGTCGGCGATGCCGGTTGCCCAGGCGGGCTCGGACGAAGCGCGGATCCCGCCCGGTAAGCGTATCCGCTCGGAGCGCGGGCACCTGTACCGCCTCGACGCCGCCGGCCGCGAGACGCTAATACTGCTGGCCAGTGACGGTCCCGTGCGTGCACAAGCGCTGCAACAGGGCGGCCTGCGCACGGCATCCAAATCGCAGCTTGAAATGTTGCTGTCGGTCTCTGCAGCAGGCCGCGGCGAAGTGGAAAAGGCTGGCAACTGGGGCGCTGCAAGCGTCGATCTCCTGGTTCGAGAGCCGTGAGCCAACGTAGCAACCAATCTCGGAACTCGACATCATGAGACGTCTAACAATCCTTGCTGTAGCCATCCTTATCGCGTCCTGTGCCAGTACGGACGTCGAGCGCATCAACAATGCAATCACACCGGGTATCTTCCTCGAACCCGCGAATCGCGATACCCTGCCTGCTGGCGTCGCGCTGCGTCCCGTGTTCAGCAAAGGGCTGGACATGACCAAGATGGCCGAAGGGTTTCGCGCGCGTCTTTACAACGACGTGGCCGATTACTGCTCCATCGGCTATGGCCACCTTGTCAAGAGGGCGCCGTGCAACGGTAGCGAGAGCGACGAATTCCGCCTCGGTTTGAGCCAGCTGCGAGCCACCGAAATCCTGACTCAAGACATGGCTGGCGCACAGCGTACAGTTCAGGTATCGGTGCAGGTAACACTCAGCGACGCCAAATTTGCCGCGCTGTGCGACTTCGTCTACAACGTCGGTCCTCAACAGTTCAAGAATTCGGCACTGCTACGCGTCGTCAACGCTGGCAAATTCGACCAAGTGCCCTTGCAATTGCGGCGCTGGGTGCGGGCCGGCGGGCGCGAGATCCTCGGCCTGAAGAACCGGCGCGAACGCGAAATTGCTCTGTTCTTCGACGGCGAGCCTGCGCCCCGCGGCGCGCCGCCTGCCGGTGAAGACTTGTCCCCGCTCGATATCCGTACCGGGCGCTGAGTCGATTCCCTCAAGCCAACATCATAAGGAAAACTGTCATGGACCGCGCCCGCCTCCCGTTGTTGATCGTCGCGCTTTTGTGCAGTACGACGTCGTGTACCCCGCGCACCGTAGCGAATGGCACCAAGGACTTCGTCAACGGATGCACCGTTAGCGAACTCAACAGCAAATCCGTACTTTACTTCGGTCCATCCAACCAGATTGGTCCCGGCTCCGTATGGAGCCGGCTCGGCGATTCAGGGGGCTACCAGCCGCAATGGCGCATGCAGGACCTTGGTATTGGCGCACAGGTCATCCAGCCGGGCACGCGTTTTACCTGTAACCTTAACAACAACCAAAAATTCACTATGAATGCGGGCCTCAGTGTGATCAGCTCGGTGGCCGGCGCATCGGCCGACGTCAAGGCTGACTTCGCACGTGGAAAGGTGGTGAACATCGGCAGCAAGGGTGCCACCTGGGATACCGTGGTAGCCGGGCCCTATAACATTAAGCTGAAAGGGATCGCCGACCCGGCTATCCGCACCGACATTACTGGCCCTAACCGCATTGTCCTAATTAGGGCGCTACGCCTTGACGGCTACCACGTCACGTTGGACTTCGACGCGTCCATCAAGCCGGAAATTAAGGCCAAGTACAGCGGTAAGGTCTTCGGCAAGGAAACCGTAGGCGACGCAGGTGCGAATTTCTTAGCCTCCTGGTCGAGCGAAGACAAGCTTGAGCTCACGGCCGAGGACGCCGTCTACGTGGCCGGAGAATTTGCACAGCTGGTCAACGGCGAATGGGTGACGACGAGAGGGAGCGACAAGATTGACAACCTGGGCGACACGTGGGTGCGGCCTTTCCCCTCCAGGCGCTGACAGGTCGCTAGGGCGCGCGCTTGCCGCATTCGATGATAGTGTCCGTGAGCACTGACGGCGCCTAGTTAGTTAGCAGGCGCCTTTTGCTTGATCGGCGCTAGCTGCTTACGGAAGCTGCGAAATGCGCACAGCTCAGTTTTACCTGTAAAGGGAACGTGATGAAGCGTTGGCTGCCGATAACACTTATCTTCGTCGCCGACATTGGGATACAGGCATTAAGGCTCGAGATGTCAGAAGGCCGATTAGCTCGTTTTGGAAGAACTCCCAACGACGGACGCCGTACGCGGCAAAAGACCGCGATGGCAGTGATCCTCAGCGTCGCGCTCCTTTGTTTGGCCCTTACCGCATTTGCTCAAACTCGGACGCTGTTGCCTAAGCTCGTTCCGACCGTCGGCCACACCAACAAGATCGCGAGTGTGGCCTTGCCCGATTACGAAATCAACATTTGTATTGTTGCCGTGTTTGGCGGACCGGTGGACTCGGACTCAACCTAGAGCCAAATTTGGGTGATTTACTAGTTGCACCCAACGAATAAACTTCCCGTGGTTGAGTAAATGATGCGCGTCACTGAGTCGTTAGGCGACGAGTACCGTACACCTCAAATCTGTTTATACTCGTCCGCCGACGTCCCACAGCGTTTTTTCGTACTTTTTTCGTACAAAACAAAAATGGCCTACACCAATCCGGTGTAAGCCATTGAAAAATAACGAATTCTTGGTGGGAAGTGCAAGTTTCGAACTTGCGACCCCTGCAGTGTGAATGCAGTGCTCTACCCCTGAGCTAACCTCCCTGACAACGAGGCGTATTATGCCAAAAACTTTCTCTACCGTCAAACTTTTGG
>Ga0213835_100880_pt1 | contig 22991 bp, 22 predicted proteins | sample SWPATP01_FD_160576 | JGI IMG/M metagenome (GOLD analysis project Ga0213835, IMG submission 160576) | Coastal seawater microbial communities from Marineland, Florida, United States - SWPA TP0 #1 | ecosystem: Environmental > Aquatic > Marine > Coastal | place: USA: Florida | collected 2016-08-05 | reverse complement strand
TGCTGGTGCCGATGAACATTCTCAAACGGGATTACGTGCTCTGGAACGCTTCTCAACGTTCCGAAATTAGCTTTGGCCCGTACAATTCCAGTCAAGGCTTGGATTTTGAGTTTTTACACAGCCTGGGCCAAGAGCGGACGTAGAAGAACAAGGAAACCAATGATTTATCTCGACTGTTCGGGCGTGCATTTTGGTTCGCAGCTCGATGAGAAGCATCTGTTTGAGTGGGCAATGGAGATTCCGGGAGTTCTTCGGTGGGAACAAGATACCTTGGTGGTCAGAACGAACCTATCGCAGGCGTCCCTTAGAGATCTTGTAGCTTTGTTCAGTCGATATCAAATACCGATGGCTCAACTTGCTCAATTCCGAACGACCAGGAACGAAGACTGGTTTGCCGCACCAAAGATGTATTGGCACAGTTGCGTGTTCGGTAAGCCTACCCGCTAACAGCGTGGCCGCTCGAGGTGCGCTTTGGGTCGAATGCGGCCGGTCAGTGAATCGCCACCTGATCAGTTAATTGTCTGGTGGATGGCCTCGGGCTATCTATTAAGAACCTATCCCAGTAGGGAGGAGGAAGTTGATGACGATGCATGGCAAGCGGGGGCAAGGCGCGAGGAGGCCGCATGGCGAGCCATGCAACGACGAGCAACGCAGCAGCCGCTTGTCAGGCGCGTCAGCAACGACTCATTCCCTACTGGGATAGGTTCTAAGTCACCAGAGATATCACGGCATGATCTGGTGGCATTTATCAGGCGCCGCACTTTCAATCTGGGTGTCGCGCAATTGGACGAGCGAGGAAATCCTGTCTGCTGCTGCCGTGCCTCGATTGTCTGCTTTGGAACGCGCATTCAACCGGTCGACGCCACACATTCATGAAATCGTCAGGGAAATACATGGGGAGTCTACTCCGGCTTACCTTGGCAGTACACGCAAGGGGAAACCCAGTTCATTCGACAATGACCGATACGTCTCTTCCCGCTGCCCTTGAAACAGCGATTATGTGATGTTGACTTCTCGTCTTCATGGTATTTTGGCGGTGTTGACAAAGATGCCTAGTCGAAACATTACGTGAATTGAATTCCCATTTCAGGGGCGATACCTTTTCTTTGGATTCCACGATGAAAATCCTTCTCACTTTTTTGCTCGCACTGGTGGTGCCCGCGTTTGCCGCCGAACCCGGCCCACTCACGGCCACCATGAAGCTGACGCACACCGCCAAGGACAACTGGCGCGCCGATTTCGAATTCTCCGAGCCGGTCGAAAAGCTGGAGCTTAGCTATACGGGCACGTCTTACCGCCAGCAAGCCTGGCATATCCGTACGCCCGGCGTGGTGCTACAGCGCCATGGCGAGGATGAGCTCCTGGTAGCATCCCAGCCAGTGCGAAAGCTCAGCGTCGATGTAGACCTGTTCCTCCCTTATGGCGAAAAGAGCTATACGCCTATGGACCGCTTCAGCGATGGCGGCACCGATGTCTACCTGGGATTTTTCGATGGCCGCGCCATCGTTGCAGGTAAGCCTCGCCCTCTATTGATTCGCTTCTCGCTCCAGCCTCTGCCCGGTGAGCACGCTGTGGCCCCGCCGGATAATCCCCAATTGCCGGATATGTATGCCTACTTCGGCCCAAGTCAACCAATTCAGGGCGGTGTATCGAAGCTCATTGTCGATCCCGCCACGCCGGCGTGGGCACAGGAAGTGCTGCGCACCACGACAGACCGCGTGAGCGCCTTCTACACGCAGTCGCTGGGTCGCCCCTTGGCATTTTCGCCGCTCGTGATGGTCGCGATGGGTGACCTTAGCCGTCCGGGTTACTCGGTGAAGGGCGGAGCGATCGGCTACCAGCTGGTGTATCGGATGGAAGGCGCGCAGATCACCGCGGACACACCGGACGGACGCACACGCCTGGCGCACGTGGTCGCGCATGAACTCGCGCATATCTGGCAGAACAGCGTAAAGCAAGGTGGTGTTGGCGAAGGCCCGGCCTGGGTGCACGAAGGCGGTGCTGAAGCGCTGGCCACGGCCGCGCTGCGCGACAGCGGTATCACTAGCGCGGAACAATCTTCCGCAATCGTTCGCAACCTGGTTGAGGAGTGTATCGCCCTGAAAGAATCGACCGACGGCTACCGGGGCACGTACTCTTGCGGCTTCAAGCGTCACGTCGATAGCGGCGTTGCGCCTGTGGTCCTGTGGAAGCGCATGATGAACTTGTCCGAGCAGTCCGGTCAAAGCTATTCGCCCACAATGTTCGAGCAGGCTGCCCGACAGTAACCGGCGAACAAGGTCAGACGCTGCGCGGGAGCCTCCTCCATCACTGAAACCGAAGGCCAATCCCCCTAGCCACCCGCGCGGTGGCTTTTTTTCGTCCCTCCGTCACGGCACAAACAAGAACACGAATGATAACGATTCTCATTTACAAATCGTTACGGCCTGTTTAGAATCCTGCTCAGTCAACAAGAAACGCCCTCATGCAACGGGCGTCCTTCAACGAGAAAAACAGGAAGACCATGCAATCGATCAAGAGCCGCAAGCACGCCGCCAACACATTCCAACAACACCTGAGCGCGGCGCTGGCCACCATGCTGCTGCCCATTGCAGCCGGTGCCGCCGAGGCCACGCCGCCTGCCCTCGACGACGCGGCCAGCGCCCCCGTCTCGACCGTCCAGGTCACCGGCCGCCAGGAAAACGACTTCAAGGCCGAGCGGGCATCCTCGCCCAAGTACACGGAAAAGCTGGTCGACACGGCCCAGTCGGTGCAGGTCATCAAGAAGGAACTGATCGAGCAGCAAGGCGCGCTGACGCTGACCGAAGCGCTGCGCAATACGCCCGGCGTCGGCGCCTTCTTCCTCGGCGAGAACGGCAACACGAATACCGGCGACGCCATCTTCATGCGCGGCTTCGACACCTCGGCCAGCATTTTCGTCGACGGCGTGCGCGACGTCGGCTCGGTCTCGCGCGATGTCTTCAACCTGGAACAGATCGACGTCGTCAAAGGCCCGGCCGGTACCGACAACGGCCGCGGCGCGCCGACCGGCTCGGTCAACCTGGTGTCGAAAAAAGCGGAGATGACGGACGCCGCTTCCGGCTCGGCGACCCTAGGCAGCGCCTCGCAAAAGCGCGCCACCGTCGACCTCAACAAGGTCCTGAATGCCGAACGCGGCATCGCGCTGCGCCTGAACGCGATGGCGCAAGACGCCGGCCGTCCGGCGCGCGACGTGGTCAAGGACAAGCGCTGGGCCGTCGCCCCCAGCCTCGGCTTCGGGCTGAACGGCCCGACCCGCGTGGTACTCGACTACCTGCACGTCGACCAGGACAACATCCCCGACGGCGGCGTGCCGACCGTCGGCCTGCCCGGCTACACCAGCCCGGACCGCACCCGCCCCTTCATCACCGATGCCGCGCCGGTCGACCCGCACAACTTCTACGGCTCGAACAGCGACTACGACAAGGTGAAAGCCGACATGGCCACGGTGCGCATCGAGCATGACTTCGCGCCCGGCTTCAAGCTGCACAACATCACGCGCTACGGTCGCACCAGCCAGGACTACCTGCTGACCGCCTTCATGGGGTCCAGCGCCAACCTGCTGACACCGAACGCCGGCGATGCGTCGACCTGGACGCTCGCGCGCGGCACCCGCACCGTCAAGGACCAGGAAAACCGCATCCTCACCAACCAGAGCGCCGTCACGACGCAATTCGATACGGGCAGGGCGCGCCACACGCTGGTGACGGGCCTGGAACTGACCAACGAACGCCAGATCGCCTACGGCCTGACGGGCCTGGGCTCCCTGCCGGCGGCAAACCTGTACCACCCGAACCCGGCGGCCACGCTTACCGGTCTCGCGCCGGCGCGCAGCGGCGCCTACAACGAAGGCGTGATCGATACCCAGAGCCTGTACGCCTTCGACACCGTCAAGTTCGGCGAGCGCTGGATCTTCAACGGCGGCCTGCGCCTCGACCATTTCAATGGCGATTACACGGTCGTCGCACTCACCACGGGGGTGGCCAACCCGGTGCTGGCGCCGACCCACTTCACGGTCGGCGACACCCTCGTCAACGGCAAGGTGTCGGGGCTGTTCAAGCCGACCGCGAACAGCAGCATCTATGCGATGGCGGCCAGCTCGAAGCAGCCGCCGGGCGCCAGCTTCACGGTGTCGGGCAACGCCAACAGCGCGCAGAATCCGATCTACGATCCGCAGGAAACGCTCAGCCTTGAAGCCGGCGCCAAGCTCGATCTGTTCAAGCAGAAGCTGGCCCTGTCGGGGGCGCTGTTTCGCACCGTCGTGAAAAACGAAGTCGAGCAGGACCCGGTCGACCTGAAGTACTACCAGACCGGCCGCAAGCAAGTGCAAGGTGTCGAACTGGGCGCGACCGGCGAACTGGCGCGCAACTGGCTGGTGAGCGCGGGTTATCTGTACATGGACAGCAGCGTCGAAGCGGGCAAGGTCATCACGGCCGGCGGCGAAAACCACCTGACCTATACGCCGAAAAGTTCGTTCACGCTGTGGACCTCGTACGACCTGCCCTTCGGCCTGAAGATCGGCGGCGGCGCGCGTTACGCGGACCGCCTGCTGCGCGGCACGGACGGCGCCATCGGCACCCCGGCCTACACCGAATCGTACTGGGTGTTCGATGCGATGGCCTCGTACCAGGTCAGCCGCAACCTGGACCTGCGCCTGAACCTCTACAACCTGGGTGACGAGCGCTATGTCGCCAGCATCAACAAGAGCGGCTACCGCTACACGCCGGGCTCGCCGCGCGCGGCCAGCCTGACGGCCAACCTGCGCTTCTAAACGCTTCCTGGAGTGAGGTGGCATCGCCTAGAATGGCGTGCCACCACTCACCTGAGCGCGCCTTGAAGATATCGATCGGCCTTCGCCTGTTTGTCTCGGTCCTGCTGGCCATCCTGGCGGTGGCGGCGAGCGCCGTTTTCGTGCTGCGCCAGAACGTGCTGGAAAGCTTTGGCGACTACGCCGTCCAGATCGAACTCGATCGCCTGGAAGAACTCTCGAACGATCTGGCGCGCCGCTACGCACGGCACGGCAGCTGGGACTTCGTGCCGCTCGCGGACAAGCGCGAATGGATCGCGCGCGAACTGGCCAGGCTGCAGGCGGCGCGCGTGGAAGGCGCCCTGCCGGCACCGGTCGCGCCAGTGCAGCCAGTGACACCGGTCGCCCCGCTCGGCGCGGCCATCCCTGTTCCTCCGGCGCCACCGGCGCCGCCCTTGCCGCCCCTGCCGCCGCCTTCGATCGGCAATGGGCCGGAGGCCCAGGACGCGTCCGCCCTGCAGTGGCGCGTCACCCTGTTCGATGCCGACGGCCTGCCGGTCGCGGGCCGCCCGCCGGGCAGGCTGCCGCTGGCCCGGCGTCCGATCGTCGTCGACGGCAAGACCGTGGGCGTGCTGGCGGTGGCGCGCACGGCGCGTCCGACCGACGCCCTGGCCTATGCCTTCCTCGAACAGCTGGGCACCAGCCTGTGGCTGATCGCGGCGGCCGGCGTGCTGCTCAGCGCACTGGTGGCGATGCTGCTGGCCGCGCACTTCCGGCGTCCGATCGGGCGCCTGGCGCAAGGCGCCCGGGCACTGGCCGACGGCCGTTTCGAGACCCGCCTGGCTGAAGAGCGCAGCGACGAACTGGGCCAGCTGGCGGGCCATTTCAACCTGCTGGCGGCGCGCCTCGAAGGGGCCGAGGAAGCGCGCCGCCAGTGGGTGGCCGACACCTCGCACGAACTGCGTACGCCGCTGGCCGTACTGCGCGCCCAGCTCGAGGCGCTGCAGGACGGCGTGCGCAGTGCCGACCCGCGGCATGTCGCGGCGATGCTGCGCCAGGTGCTGGCGCTGTCGAAACTGATCGACGAACTGTATGCGCTGGCACGCGCCGACGTCGGCGCCCTCGACTGCCGGCGCCTGCCCTGCGACCTGTGGCAGCTCGCCCTGGAAGAAGCCGATGCCTTTGCCGAACGCCTGGACGGCGCGGGCCTGGTCCTGGAACGCGGCGCCGCGCCGGCGCAGTCGACCGTGCTCGCCGACCCCGACCGCATGCGCCAGGTGCTGCGCAACCTGTTCGAAAACAGCCTGCGCTACACCAGCGCACCGGGCCGCGTTGTGCTCTCGGCCCGGCTGCACGACGGGCGCTTTGAATTGAGCCTCGACGACAGCGCGCCCGGCGTACCGGAGGCGGCGCTGGCGCGCCTTGGCGAGCGCTTCTACCGGGTCGACGCCTCGCGCAGCCGGGACGGCGGCGGCGCCGGACTGGGCCTGGCGCTGTGCGCGCGCCTGCTCGAGGCGCAAGGCGGACAACTGCGCTGCGCGCACTCGCCGCTGCAAGGCTTGCGCGTGACCCTCAGCCTGGCGGTGGCGGCATGAACACGCTCTACATCGTCGAGGACGAAGCCGAACTGGCCGCGCTGGTGGCCGACTATGCACGCGCGGCCGGCTTCGCACCGACCGTGTTCGGCGACGGCGCCGCGGCGCTGGCCGCGATCCGCGCCGCGGTCCCCGCGCTGATCGTGCTCGACCTGATGCTGCCCGGTCTCGACGGCCTGAGCCTGTGCCGCGCGGTGCGCGCCTTTTCCGAGGTGCCGATCGTGATGGTGACGGCGCGGGTCGAGGAAATCGACCGCCTGCTCGGACTCGAACTGGGCGCCGACGACTACCTGTGCAAACCCTTCAGTCCGCGCGAACTGATGGCCCGCATCAAGGCCATCCTGCGCCGCAGCGGCGTGGCGCCTGCGGCGCTGGCGCTCGACGCCGGCACGCGCCGCGCCAGCGTGCATGGCCGGCCGCTCGACCTGACCCCAACCGAGTTCGACCTGCTGGCCGCGCTGGCACGGCGTCCGGGCCAGGTGCTGTCGCGCGCCCAGCTCCTTGGCCTTGCCTACCCGGACAACCTGGACGTGACCGACCGCGCGATCGACAGCCACATCAAGAACCTGCGGCGCAAGATCGAGGCCGCCGCGCCCGCCCTGGAGCCGATCCGCTCGATCTACGGCCTCGGTTACCGCTTCGAGCTGTAAGGCCTCCATTCTTTCTCCACATTCGCGGCGCACCATGGCTGCATCGGCGCCATTCCCGGCGCCGCACCGCGAGGAGATCCAGATGCACCCACGTTCATTCATTTTCATCGCCCTGCTGCTGGCCGCCGGCGCCAGCCAGGCCGCGCAGAGCGGCACCTGGCACGCGCCGCCGGCACCGCCCGCCCCACCCGCGCCGCCCGCACCTCCGACCGAGCCGCTACCGCCCGTACCCGCGCTGCCGGACCGGCTGGCGGCGCCACCCGCCCCGCCGGCCCCGCCCGCGCCGCCGCCCTTGCCCGACATCCCGGCCGCGGCCCACGCGGCCTGCGCCGGCAAGGCCCCGGGCAGCAAACTCAGCTTCACTCCCGGTCCGGGCGAGCGGATGCAAGGCCGCTGCCGGCGCGTCGGCGGGCACATGCGGTTCGAGCTGCGCGGCTACCAGCGGGAGAATTAAGAAGTTCGCCTGGCGGACGGCACCTTGTTAACAAAATGATTAGAATCAGCTCATCCGTTTCTAATCAGCCGGGGTCGCTATGCTCGATATGGATTTGCCGTGGTGGGAATTTATCGCGCGCGGGGCGCTCGTCTACCTGGTACTGCTGGCCATGGTGCGCTTGTCGGGCCGGCGCACGATCGGCCAGCTCACCCCTTTCGACCTGCTGGTGGTCATGCTGCTGTCGGAGGCGGTGTCGAATTCGCTCACCGGCGGCGACAATTCGCTCGCCGGCGGCCTGATCATCGCCGCCACGCTGATTGCCCTGAACACGGCGGTGGCGATGCTCTCGGCCTACAGCAAGCGCGCCTCCGTCATCCTCGACGGCACCGCCATCCTGATCGGGCGCGACGGCCAATTCTTCGACCAGGTGGTCAGGCAATGCCGCGTCACCGAGTCCGACCTGGAGCAGACCCTGCGCACCGCCGACTGCACGCGCGCCGAGATGCACACCGCCTACCTCGAGGCGGATGGCGTGATCACCATCCAGAAGAAGAAGTAGAAGAAGTAGAGGCCAGCGCCGGACATGATTCGCCTGGGGCACTTGCCGGCAAAATCCGTATCATCTCCCGGCCAGCATGGCAGACCAGGCGGGAATGGCCGCGTCCCAGAAGCCCGCCAGCGAAGCGGGCCGCGTCAAAGGCAAGCCGAGAAAGCGCGCGGCGTCGAGCAAGGCCTCGATTGCCGCCGCCTCGTCGCCCGGCAGCAGCGCCAGCGCGCCGGTCTGCTTCGAGAGCTTTTCGCCGTTCGCATTGCGCACCACCGGTACGTGCAGGTAGCGCGGCGTCGGCACCCCCAGCAGGCGCTGCAGATGGATCTGGCGCGCCGTCGAATCGATCAGGTCGGCGCCGCGCACGATATCGGTGACGCCCTGCTCGGCGTCGTCGACCACCACCGCCAGCTGATAGGCCCAGTAGCCGTCGGCGCGCTTCAAGACGAAGTCGCCGGACTGGGTGGCCAGGTGCTGGGTCGTCAAGCCGCCGAAGCGGTCGACGAAGCTGACCGTGTCGGCGCCGGCCTCGGGCACGCGCAGGCGCAGGCTGCGCATCGAGCGGCCCGGCGCCAGGCCATCGCGGCAAATCCCAGGGTAGATGGCGGCGCCATCGGGCGCGACACCGAGACGTGAATCCTGGATTTCGCGGCGATTGCAGCCGCAGGGATAGGCATGGGCGCCCAGGCGTTCGGCGGCGGCGGCGTACAGGGGTTTTCGCTGGCTCTGCCAGACGACGGCGCGGTCCGAGCGCATGCCGAGCGCGTCGAGCAGCGCCAGGATGGCATGGTCGGCGCCGGCCACGCTGCGCCCTTCGTCGATGTCCTCGATGCGCACCAGCCACTCGCCCCGGTGGGCACGCGCGTCGAGATAGCTGGCCAGGGCCGCCACCAGCGAGCCGGCATGCAATGGCCCGGTGGGCGAAGGCGCGAAACGGCCGATATAGGTGGTGCTCACTGTGACACGGAACGGGTTGGACGGGGCATTACGATAGCACATGCGCTACCTGGGGCCGCCCTTCCAGCCTTCCTTGTCTTCGTAATCCTTGATTAGCCGGGTCACCTGGCCGCCGACCTCGTTCGGCACGGCCATCGACAGCTGGTAGTGAACGATCTCGAAGCTGTCGCCCTTGCGCCGCATGACGCCGCTGGCCTGGCAGACGCCCATTTGCGTATCGAGCAGTTCGTCGAACCAGATCATCGACCGGTCCCCGGAAAAATAGACATTGCGCCGGATCGCCTTGAAGGCCCAGGCCGACTTGCGCTTGAAGAAGGGCCTGGCCCAGGTCTTGAACTCGTCGCGGCGCCAGTGTTCGCTCTTGTCGGTGCCGATATACACGCCATCCTTGGCGATCTTGTCGAAATAGGCCAGGCGCGCATTGGCCGCGTCGCTATGCCAGCGGTCGATGAAGGCGTTCACCTGCTGCTTCAGGACGGGATCGGCCTGCGCCGCGCAGGCGCTCAGCAGCAGCAAACAGGCGAGCAACAAACGTTTCATGGGATGCACAGTGTTGACTGAAGAATTACAGTCTACACAGCAATATGTAACCAAGTGTGCAGAATTGAGAAACTTTTTCAGTTAAGGTATACATTTGTCAACATTACTTTTTCCTCTCATCCGCCATGCGCTCACTCCTGCTCGGACTGCTCAGCCTTCCCCTCGCCGTCCAGGCCGAGTCACCGGCTTTGCCGGGAAAGCAAGCCGCGGCGCCGATGCCGGCCGTCAGCCTGCCGCTGCGCGCACGGCTCGACAAGGATGCGATCCGCGCCGCCATCGCGGCCACGCCGGCCGAGTCAGAGACAAAGCCGCGCCGCCACGAGGCCGATACCCTGAGCGCCACGCCGGCCGAGAAATTCTCGAAGGACTTCGCCAACGCGCGCCTGCCGGACTGCCTGCACGCCGAGGGCCTGCGCAACCAGCCGACCTTCTTCATGAGCGGCCTCCTGGCCCTGCCCTTCATCGCCGTGGCCAAGCTGCGCGGGGTGTGCCGATGAAAGTGCGGCCAGCGGCGCTTCTGTCCGCATGCGCCTTGGCGGGCGCTTGCCTGGCCCAGCCCGCGCCGCTCCCTGATGCACTGCCTTTGCGTGCGCGATTGAGCGAGGACGTGATCAAGCAGGCGGTGCGCGAGACGCTGGCGGAAAGTCCGCGCGAAACGAAAGCCGCCCCTGCCGGCCAGGTGCTCAGCGGCGAGCGCTACCAGAAGTTCTCGCGCGAGTTCACCGACGCGCAGAAACCCTCCTGCCTGGCACCGAACGCGACCAAATTCCAGCCGACCGGCTTCAGCACCAAGAACTGGAATTTCGGCGTCAGCGGTCCGTTCGTGCTCCCTTTCTGGGTCGCCGCCATCGTGCGCGGCAAATGCCAGTGAGGCCGATCACAACCTACCGGTGCAGGTCGCCCGCCCGCTCCGGCTGGTAGACGATTTCGCGCACGGTCACTTCGAAGCGCGCGCCGCCCGGGCCGGTCCAGTCGATGCTGTCGCCCTCCTTCAGGCCCAGCAGCGCGTTGCCGACCGGGGTCAATACCGACAGCTTGTCGGGCGCGCCCTGGACATCCTTCGGGTAAGCGAGCGCCATGTCGAACTCCTGCGCCGCGTTGTCGAGCACGAAGCGCACGCGCGAATTCATCGTGACGACGTTGTCCGGCATGTCCCGCGGTTCGACCGCGCTCGAAATAGGGAATCCTCCGCGAAGCGGAGAAAGTCGGTGCGGTGGAGTAGGCTCGGGAGGAAGGATGGCGCTCGGCCAGCCGGATGCCTCACCGAGCTTTAAAAAGCCAGGCGAGATCTCGCGCGCACGCCGAGGGCGTGCAAAAGGTGGAGAAGCTCGAAGAATACATGACGGTATGAAAAGTCGCTTACTGCTGTGTTACGTAGGGTGGACTCCCGAGTCCACGCAACCAGTATAGCCACAAATAAAAAAAGCGGGCCGCAGCCCGCTTCGTGTTCAACGCGCTTGAAAATTAGCGCTTGTCGAGTTCCGGCACATCGCGCACTGGCGAGCCGACGAACAGCTGGCGTGGACGGCCGATCTTCTGCTCCGGATCGGCGATCATCTCGTTCCACTGGGCGATCCAGCCGATGGTACGGGCCATCGCGAAGATTCCGGTGAACAGCGAGACCGGGATGCCCAGGGCCGACTGCACGATACCCGAGTAGAAGTCGACGTTCGGATAGAGCTTGCGCGAGACGAAGTATTCGTCTTCCAGCGCGATGCGTTCCAGTTCCATCGCCAGCTTGAACAGCGGGTCTTCCTGCAGGCCCAGCTCGGCCAGGACTTCGTGGCAGGTTTCGCGCATCAGCTTGGCGCGTGGGTCGAAGTTCTTGTAGACGCGGTGACCGAAGCCCATCAGCTTGACGCCCGAGTTCTTGTCCTTGACCTTCTCGATGAAGGCCGGGATGTTCTCGACGGTGCCGATTTCCTTGAGCATGGTCAGTGCCGCTTCGTTGGCGCCGCCGTGGGCAGGGCCCCACAGGCAGGCGATACCGGCAGCGATACAGGCGAACGGGTTCGCGCCCGACGAGCCGGCCAGGCGGACGGTCGAGGTCGATGCGTTCTGCTCGTGGTCCGCGTGCAGGATCAGGATGCGGTCCAGGGCGCGCACCAGCACGTCGTTGACCTTGTACTCTTCGCACGGGTTGGCGAACATCATGTGCATGAAGTTGGCGCTGTACGACAGGTCGTTACGTGGGTACATGAACGGCTGGCCGACGGTGTACTTGTAGGCCATCGCGACCAGGGTCGGCAGCTTGGCGATCAGGCGGATCGCCGAGATTTCGCGCTGCTTCGGATCGTTGATGTCGAGCGAGTCGTGGTAGAACGAGGCCAGAGCGCCGACAGTGCCGACCAGGACCGACATCGGGTGCGCGTCGCGGCGGAAGCCACGGAAGAAGAATTGCATCTGCTCGTGGACCATCGTGTGCTTGGTCACGGTGTCGCTGAAGGTCTGCTTCTGCTCGGCGTTCGGCAGTTCGCCGTTCAGCAGCAGGTAGCAGGTTTCCAGGAAGTCGCAGTTCTCGGCCAGTTGCTCGATCGGGTAACCGCGGTACAGCAGCTCGCCTTTGTCGCCGTCGATGTAGGTGATGCTCGAGTTACATGCCGCGGTCGACATGAAGCCCGGGTCGTAGGTGAACTTGCCGGTCTGGCCGTACAGCTTGCGGATGTCGACGACGTCCGGGCCGATCGTGCCCTTGTAGATCGGCATGTCGATCGATGGGCTGCCGTCGGAGAACGACAGGGTTGCTTTGGTATCAGAAATATTCATGGCACTTCCTTCTTGGGAGTGGATCTACAAATTATAAAAACGAAAAATGGATGGTGCTCACGCCAGGCGCAGGCGCGCCAGCAAGGCGTGCACATGCGGCAGGTCGACATCGCCTTCCGGCTCCGCGCGGCCCAGGATCAGGTCCATCAGCGGATTGTCCGCCAGGTCCAGCAGGCGCGTCAGCGCATCGACATCGTCATCGCTCAGGTCTGCTTCATGCGCATCGAGGAAGCGCGTGAGGATCAGGTCGTTTTCGAGCAGTCCGCGGCGCGCGCGCCAGCGCAGGCGGGCGCGGTTGGCAGGATCGGATTGATGCGCGTTGTTAGCTGCTTCCACTCTAGAGTCCGTTGTCGGTCAACACTATACTCCGGCTGCCGGGAATCGGCAGTACCGTACTTCTACTGTATTTATTGCAATAATTTGGCTGCGATGCGGCGGCCATTGTAACGTCGCCGCGGCGCACGCGGCGTAACGCGTGGAGTCAGGACTCCACCCTACAGAGAGCGAGTCATCGGGGTCGTAGGGTGGACCGCTCCCGAGTCCACGCGGTAGACGGCCGGCCAGACGGCGCCGGCCGACAACATCAAAGACAGCTTAGATCGCCCGGCGAACCAGTAATTCCTTGATCTTGCCGATCGCCTTGTTCGGATTCAGGCCCTTCGGGCAGACGTCCGTGCAATTCATGATCGAGTGGCAGCGGAACAGGCGGTACGGGTCTTCCAGGTTGTCCAGGCGCTCGGCGGTGGCTTCGTCGCGCGAGTCGGCGATGAAGCGGTAGGCTTGCAGCAGCCCGGCCGGGCCGACGAACTTGTCCGGATTCCACCAGAACGACGGGCACGAGGTCGAGCAGCAAGCGCACAGGATGCACTCGTACAGGCCGTCGAGCTCTTCGCGCTCTTCAGGCGACTGCAGGCGCTCTTTCTCTGGACGGATCGAGTCGTTGATCAGGTAAGGCTTGACCGAGTTGTACTGCTTGAAGAACTGGGTCATGTCGACGATCAGGTCGCGCACCACCGGCAGGCCTGGCAGCGGACGCAGCACGATCGGCTGGGTCAGTTCGTTCAGGTTGGTCGTGCAGGCGAGACCGTTCTTGCCGTTGATGTTCATCGCGTCCGAACCGCAGACGCCTTCGCGGCAGGAGCGGCGCAAGGCCAGCGAATCGTCGACGTCCGACTTGATACGCTGGAGCGCGTCGAGCAGCATCTTGTCGGTGTCTTGCAGTTCGACGGTGACGTCTTGCATGTAAGGCTTCGAATCCTTGTCCGGATCGTAGCGGTAAATTTTCAGGTGGACTGTGCGTGCCATGGTTTACCTATCTTGTTCGGCCGGGGGCTTAAACCCCGGCCACAAAAATCTATTAGAAAGTACGGGCCTTCGGCTTGAAGGTCTCGACGGTCAGCGGTTTCTGGATCACTTCCTTGTACTCGAGGCGGTTGTTCTCCGAGTAGAACAGGGTGTGCTTCATCCAGTTCGCATCGTCGCGTTGTTCGTAGTCGCTGTGCGCGTGGGCGCCGCGCGACTCTTTACGGGCTTGCGCCGAGACGATGGTTGCCTTTGCGGTTTCGATCAGGTTGTCCAGTTCGAGCGCTTCGACGCGCGCGGTGTTGAACACCTTCGACTTGTCCTTGAACGAGACATGCTTGCGGCGCTCGTCCAGCACCATGATTTCCTTGACGCCCTGGGTCAGCAGCGCATCGGTACGGAACACGCCGCAGTACTTCTGCATCGTGGCGCGGATGTCGTTGGCGACGCCCTGCACTTTTTCCGAGCCGGTCGAGGTCTCGAGGCGGTTCAGGCGTTCCATCGCGAAGTCGGAGGCATCGGCCGGGAGGGCCTTGTTCGACTTCTGCTTCAGGTTCGACGCGACCACGTGGTTGCCGGCCGCGCGTCCGAAGACGATCAGGTCGAGCAGCGAGTTGGTGCCGAGGCGGTTGGCGCCGTGGACCGAGACGCAGGCGCATTCGCCGATCGCGTACAGGCCGTTGACGACTTTCTGGCCGCCATTCACGAGGTCAGGCGTGACGACCTGGCCGTGGATGTTGGTCGGGATGCCGCCCATCTGGTAGTGAATCGTCGGCACGACAGGAATGGCTTCCTTGGTCGCATCGACGTTGGCGAACTTGTGGCCGATTTCCAGGATCGAAGGCAGGCGCTTCTTGATCGTGTCGGCGCCGATGTGGCGCAGGTCGAGCAGGACGTGGTCCTTGTTCGGACCGCAGCCGCGGCCTTCCTTGATTTCCTGGTCCATCGAACGCGACACGAAGTCGCGCGGCGCCAGATCCTTCAGGGTCGGCGCATAGCGCTCCATGAAGCGTTCGCCGTTCGAGTTGATCAGGATACCGCCTTCGCCACGCACGCCTTCCGTGATCAGGACGCCCGCGCCGGCCACGCCGGTCGGGTGAAACTGCCAGAATTCCATGTCTTGCAGTGGCAGGCCGGCGCGTGCCGCCATGCCCATGCCGTCGCCGGTATTGATGAAGGCGTTGGTCGAGGCGGCGAAGATACGGCCGGCGCCGCCGGTGGCGAAGATGGTGGTCTTCGCTTCCAGGATCATCGTTTCGCCGGTTTCCATTTCGAGTGCCACGACACCGACGACGTCGCCGTCGGCATCGCGGATCACGTCCAGGGCCATCCACTCGACGAAGAAGTGGGTACGGGCGCGCACGTTACGCTGGTACAGCGTATGCAGCAGCGCGTGGCCGGTACGGTCGGCCGCGGCACAGGCGCGCTGGACCGGCTTTTCGCCGAAGTTGGCGGTGTGGCCGCCGAATGGACGCTGGTAAATCGTGCCGTCCGGGTTGCGGTCGAACGGCATGCCGAAGTGTTCGAGCTCGTAGACGACCTTTGGTGCTTCGCGGCACATGAATTCGATCGCATCCTGGTCGCCCAGGTAGTCGCCGCCCTTGACGGTGTCGAACATGTGCCAGTACCAGTCGTCCTCGCTCATGTTGCCGAGCGAAGCGCCGATACCGCCCTGCGCCGCAACGGTGTGCGAGCGGGTCGGGAAGACTTTCGACAGCACGGCCACGTTCAGGCCGGCTTCCGCCAGTTGCAGGGATGCACGCATGCCGGAACCGCCGGCGCCGACGATGACCGCGTCGAAGCGGCGGGTAGGGATTGCAGTTTTAATGGCTGCCACGATTAGACACTCCAGAGAATTTGCACAGTCCAGGCGGCGCAGGCCAGCAGCCAGAGCACGGTAGCGAACTGCAAGGCCAGCTTGATGCCGGCATTTTTGACGTAGTCCATCCAGATGTCACGGATGCCGACCCAGACGTGGTAGTACAGGGCGAAGAAGGTGACCAGGGAGAACAGCTTGAACCACTGGCGCGAGAACAGCGAAGCCCAGCCTTCGTAGCTGAAATTCTGTGCCGTCAGGAAGGTACCCAGCAGGATCAGGGTATAGACCACCATCACGATGGCGGTGACGCGTTGCGCCAGCCAGTCGCGCACGCCGTAGTGGGCGCCAACGACCATGCGGTTCACGCCGATGTTGTTTTTCTTTGCCATGTTAGAAAACTCCGAACAGTTTCAGACCGCAGAGCGCAGTCAGGACCAGGCTGACGACCAGCACCCAGCGTGCGGTCTTCTGGGCTGCGTCCTTGTCCAGGGCCATGTGGTTGTCCATGAACAGGTGACGAATACCGGCGGTGAAGTGGTGCGCGTAGGCCCAAATCAGACCGAGCAGGATGATCTTGGTGAAGATGTTGTCGACGATGCCACCGAAGTGGTAGTACGAAATTTCCGAACGCAGGCTTTCCTGCAGCAAATACAGCAGGAACGGCAGCATCAGGAAGATGCCGAAACCGCTGACGCGGTGCAGGATCGAGACGATCGCCGACGGCGGCATCTTGTACTTCGTCGTGATATCCGTGATGTGGATATTACGGAACTCCGGCCGTCCTTTTTTTGTGGCCTCTCTCACGGCTTCGGACATACAACACCTCCCTTAACTAACAAAATGTGATTAACCCTTAATTTTCGCCGATTTTTTGCGACGCACCAAGATGCGATTCCTGAATATCGGCGGGACAAACGCGGAACCGCGTTTTGTTCGGCGTTTTCTTCCTAACAACATATTTTATACGCATGCCGGCAAACGCGCTGAGGACGCCCGCTTTTACGACAAATCGTTCTGGTAATGATGCTGGGCAGTCAAGTACAAGCCGCGCCGCAGCTCGACCGGGCGGTCGCCGTAGGTGAACGACACCCGGTCGGCAACCAGCAAGGGCGTGCCCTCGGCCACATTCAGGTATTGCGCCGCCACCGCGTCGGCCCCGACGGCGCGGATTTTTTCGGTCGCGCGGATCATGCGGGTGCCGAACTCGGACTCGAACAATCCGTACATTGGACCCTTGTACTCGACCAGGCGTTCGGCGGTCAGCCCTTTAAAAACCTGCCCCGGCAGCCACAGCTCCTCGAGGATGGTCGGCGCGCCGTCGAAGGCCATCACGCGCTTGATGTAGACGACCGCGTCGCCCGATTTCAGCTCGAGCAGGCGCGTGACCTCGGCCGGCGCACGGATGCGCTTGACCTCGATGATGCGGTTCTCGGGAGGATGGGGAACGCCCTCGTCGGGCATCAGCTTGAGGAAGCGGAAATGGGCGCGCTCTTCGTGATGGGTGGCAACGAACGTGCCCTTGCCCTGGCGCCGCACGACCAGGTTCTCGGCCGCCAGCTCGTCGATGGCCTTGCGCACCGTGCCCTGGCTGACCTTGAAGCGGGCGGCAAGCTCGACTTCGCTCGGCATCAGCTCGCCCGGCTTCCACTCCCCGGATTGCAGACTGTGCGTGATCAGCGCCTTGATTTGCTGATACAGCGGCCGGAACGAGGGCGAGGCAGTGCTGCCTGGGCCTTCGCCGACAGGGTTGGGCGGGACGGAATTCATAGACCATGATTTCACCACAAACGGCCCTTCCCGTCCAGTGGACACGAGGCAACACATGTGTCTTATATAAGACATATGATATGGATTGACAGGGCGGACGGGCGAGGACTACACTCGCGGTCGATCGGGCGTCCGCCCAGGCCTCGCGCCGCAGGCCGGACCCCGCAGGAAGAGCGCCTGTTTTGGTATGATTGCAGTTTTCCCGGCCGACGCCCGGGAACAGGCGTATCCTCGGCTTCAACCGTTTTCATTCCCACTTTTGGAGATTCATCATGGCTAAAACCCCAATGCGCGTTGCCGTTACCGGCGCTGCCGGCCAGATCGGCTATTCGCTGTTGTTCCGTATCGCTAACGGCGACATGCTGGGCAAAGACCAGCCGGTCATCCTGCAACTGCTGGAAATCGCCGACGAAAAAGCACAGAAGGCCCTGAAGGGCGTCATGATGGAAATCGACGACTGCGCCTTCCCGCTGCTGGCCGGCATGACCGCGCATTCGGACCCGATGACCGCCTTCAAGGATGCCGATTTCGCCCTGCTGGTCGGCGCGCGTCCACGCGGCCCTGGCATGGAACGCAAGGACCTGCTCGAAGCGAACGCCCAGATCTTCACCGTGCAGGGCAAGGCGCTCGACGCCGTCGCTTCGCGCAACGTCAAAGTGCTGGTCGTCGGCAACCCAGCCAACACCAACGCCTACATCGCGATGAAATCGGCGCCTTCGCTGCCGGCCAAGAACTTCACCGCCATGCTGCGCCTGGACCACAACCGTGCCCTGTCGCAAGTGGCCGCCAAGACCGGCAAGCCGGTCGCGTCGATCGAGAAGCTGGCCGTCTGGGGTAACCACTCGCCGACCATGTACGCCGACTACCGCTTCGCCACCATCGACGGCGCCTCGGTCAAGGACATGATCAACGACGACGCATGGAACCGCGACACCTTCCTGCCGACCGTCGGCAAGCGCGGCGCCGCGATCATCGAAGCGCGCGGCCTGTCGTCGGCAGCCTCGGCCGCCAATGCGGCGATCGACCACATGCACGACTGGCACCTGGGCACGGGCGGCAAGTGGACCACGATGGGTATCCCATCGGACGGTTCCTACGGCATTCCGAAGGACACCATGTTCGGCTTCCCGGTCACGGTTGAAAACGGCGAATACAAGATCGTCCAGGGCCTGGCCATCGACGAGTTCTCGCAAGAGCGCATCAACCTGACGCTCAAGGAACTGACCGAAGAGCGCGAAGGCGTGGCGCACCTGCTGGCCTAAGCTGTCGTGACGGCGGATGGGCCGGCACGGCAAGCCCATCCGCTAAACCTGCTGTGCCGCCCGCAAGGCGGCACGGCTGTTTCTACTACCGAACCAACCATGCATCCTTCCGAGGTTTTATTCCAGGGCAAACGCCAGCCGCTCCTGCTTCCCGCCTGCGATCATTATTGCGGCTCGGAGAAGCTGATGCGCAAGTCGATGGCCCTGCAACAAGAGCTTGGCCCCCTGTTCGACATCACCTTCGACTGCGAGGACGGCGCCGCCGCCGGCACCGAGGCCGCGCACGCCCAGCTGGTCGCTACGCTGGTCAATAGCGAAGACAACCGCTTCAACCGCATCGGCGTGCGCCTGCACGACATCGACAGCCCGCACTTCGTGCAGGACGTGGTCGCCATCGTCGGCGCCGCGGCGAGCCGCCTGGCCTATATCGTGCTGCCCAAGCCGGGCGGCATCGACGACGTGCGGCGTGCCCTCGACATCATCAACCGCGTCGCCGTGCCGAACGGACGCGCGGCGCTGCCGGTTCATGTCCTGATCGAGACCCACGGCGCCTTGCACGACGCCTACGCGATCGCCGCCCTGCCCCAGGTCGAATGCCTGTCCTTCGGCATCATGGATTTCGTGTCGGCGCACTTCGGTGCGATCCCGGCCGCCGCCATGCGCACCCCGGGACAATTTACGCACCCCTTGGTTGTCCGCGCCAAGCTGGAGATGGTTGCGGCATGTCATGCGCACGGCAAGGTCGCCTCGCATAATGTGACGACCGAAATCAAGGACAGTGCGATTGTGGCAAACGATGCACAACGCGCCGGCGCCGAATTCGGTTTCACGCGCATGTGGAGCATCCATCCGGACCAGATCAAGCCGATCGTCAAGGCGTTTACGCCCCGCTTGTCGGAAGTAAACGAAGCGACGAATATTTTGCAGGAAGCCATGGCGGCGAATTGGGGGCCGATTGCTCAACATGGGCGCTTGCACGACCGCGCCAGCTACCGATATTATTGGACCGTTTTGCAGCGCGCGAAGCTGGCCGGCCTGGCGCTGCCCGAATCCGCGGCGGCAATCGTCAACCAAACGGAATCGAATTAAATGGCCACCTCCCCGAAATACTATCTCGCCGCCGGCGCCTTCGCGTTCGCGGCGCTCGGCCTGTGCAACGCTCCCGCGTTCGCTGCCCCAGAGAAAAACCACCCGAAAGCCGAAGACGTCCTGAAGGCCAGGAAAGCGGCCCCGTCGAAGTCGAAGAAGGCCGCTGCCGCGGCCGAAGACGACTGGACGCCCGGCGCCGAAGCCGAACCGGACATCACCGACACCAAGGTCACCGAGTATTCGTGCGAACTCAACAACAAGGTCACGATCTACAGCAACGAGAACGACGATGCCCACATCGCACTGCGCTGGAAGAAACGCCTGCACCGCCTCGAGCGCGTCGGCACGACCACCGGTGCGATCCGTTTCGAGAACACCAATTTCCGCCTGATCTGGATCGGCATCCCGTCGAAGGGCATCCTGCTCGACTCGCGCCTGAACCGCCAGCTGGCCAACGAATGCAAGAGCGCCGAACAGGCCAAGCCGCTCGCGGCCGCCGCTTCGACGGAACAGAAAAGCTGACGCTGGTAATCAACGTCGACCCGTTGCCCGATATACGTATATTGAAGCAATAACAAGAAACCCCACTGAAGGAGAGCTTATGTCTCGCAACACCCTCAACACGCTGAAGGATTTCCCGCTTGCCGCGGGCCAGTCCGGCCAGTTCTATTCGCTGCCGGCGCTGGGCGAAAGCCTGGGCGTGAACCTGTCGCGCCTGCCGGTGTCGATCCGCATCGTCCTCGAATCCGTGCTGCGTAACTGCGACGGCAAGAAGGTCACCGAAGAACACGTCCGCCAAGTGGCGAACTGGAGCGCGACCGCCGAGCGCAGCGACGAGATTCCTTTCGTCGTTGCCCGCGTCGTGCTGCAAGACTTCACCGGCGTGCCGCTGCTGGCCGACCTGGCCGCCATGCGCAACGTCGCCAGCAAGATGGGCGCCGATCCGAAGAAGATCGAGCCGCTGGTGCCGGTCGACCTGGTCGTCGACCACTCGGTCACGATCGACCACTTCCGCGAGCCGGGCGCGCTCGACCTGAACATGAAGCTGGAATTCTCGCGTAACAACGAGCGCTACCAGTTCATGAAATGGGGCATGCAAGCCTTCGACACCTTCGGCGTCGTGCCTCCGGGCTTCGGCATCGTCCACCAGGTCAACCTGGAATACCTGGCACGCGGCGTCATGCGCCAGGGCGACACCTTCTACCCTGACACCCTGGTCGGCACCGACTCGCACACCACCATGATCAACGGCGTCGGCGTCGTCGGCTGGGGCGTGGGCGGTATCGAAGCCGAAGCCGGCATGCTGGGCCAGCCGGTCTATTTCCTGACCCCGGACGTCATCGGCGTGAACCTCACCGGTTCGCTGCGCGAAGGCTGCACCGCGACCGACCTGGTGCTGACCATCACCGAACTGCTGCGTAAAGAAAAAGTCGTCGGCAAGTTCGTCGAGTTCTTCGGCGAAGGCACCCGTTCGCTGTCGACCACCGACCGCGCCACCATCGCCAACATGGCACCGGAATACGGCGCCACGATGGGCTTCTTCCCAGTGGACGACGCCACCGTCGACTACTTCCGCGGCACCGGCCGTACCGAAGAAGAAATCGTCGCCTTCCAGAACTACTTCAAGGCGCAAGGCCTGTACGGCATTCCAAAGGCCGGCGACATCGACTACACCCGCGTGGTGGAACTGAACCTGTCGACCGTCACGCCTTCGCTGGCAGGTCCAAAGCGTCCACAGGACCGTATCGAACTGGGCAACGTGAAGAACAACTTCACCGAACTGTTCAGTAAGCCAACCACCGACAACGGCTTCAACAAGAACCCGGACGACCTGCACAAGCTCTACGAGACGACCAACGGCGTGCGCGTGAAGAACGGCGACGTCCTGATCGCCGCCATCACCTCGTGCACCAACACCTCGAACCCGAGCGTGCTGCTGGCCGCCGGCCTCCTGGCCAAGAAAGCCGTCGAGCGCGGCCTGACCGTGGCGCCGCACATCAAGTCCTCGCTGGCCCCTGGCTCGCGCGTGGTCACCGAATACCTGACCGCCGCCGGCCTGCTGCCTTACCTGGAAAAGCTGGGCTTCGGCGTCACCGCCTACGGCTGCACGACCTGCATCGGCAACGCCGGCGACCTGACCCCGGAACTGAACGCCGCGATCGTCCAGAACGACATCGTCGCCTCGGCCGTCCTGTCGGGCAACCGTAACTTCGAAGCACGGATTCACCCGAACATCCGTTCGAACTTCCTGGCCTCGCCTCCGCTGGTCGTCGCTTACGCGATCGCCGGCAACATGACGCGCGACCTGATGACCGAACCGGTCGGCAAGGACACCAACGGTGTCGACGTCTACCTGGGCGACATCTGGCCAACGTCGCAGGAAGTGGGCGCGCTGATGAAGTTCGCGATGAACTCGGAAGTGTTCAAGAAGAACTACGCCGACGTCAAGGGCAACCCGGGCGAACTGTGGGAGCGCGTGTCGTCGACCGAAGGCCAGGTCTACAACTGGCCGGAATCGACCTACATCGCCGAGCCGCCGTTCTTCGGGGACTTCGAGATGACCCCGAAAGCGGCCGCCACCGGCATTACCGGTGCACGCGCACTGGGCGTGTTCGGCGACTCGATCACGACCGACCACATCTCGCCGGCCGGTTCGATCAAGGAAGACGGTCCAGCAGGCAAGTGGCTGAAGGATCACGGCGTGCTGAAGGCCGACTTCAACTCCTACGGCTCGCGCCGCGGTAACCACGAGATCATGATGCGCGGCACCTTTGCCAACGTGCGTATTAAGAACAAGATGATCCCGGCCAAGCCTGACGGTTCGGCGGTCGAAGGCGGCATCACGATCCACCAGCCGAGCGGCGAACAGCTGTCGATCTACGACGCGGCCATGCAGTACGTGGCTGCCGGCACCCCGACCATGATCTTCGGCGGCGAAGAGTACGGCACCGGCTCGTCGCGCGACTGGGCAGCCAAGGGCACCCAGCTGCTGGGCGTCAAGGCCGTCGTCGTGCGCTCGTACGAGCGTATCCACCGCTCGAACCTGGTCGGCATGGGCGTGCTGCCGCTGCAATTCATCGGCACCGACAGCGTCGAAACCCTGGGCATCACCGGCCGTGAAACCTACGACCTGAAGGGCCTGGAGGGCGAGATCAAGCCGCAACAACTGGCGACCCTCGTGATCCACCGTGAAGACGGCACGTCGCAGGACGTGCAGGTGCTGCTGCGTATCGACACCCCGATCGAAGTCGACTACTACAAGCATGGCGGCATCCTGCCGTTCGTGCTGCGCCAGCTGCTGGCTGCGTAATTGTTCCGGCCCGCTTCAATGCGGGTTTGAAACAAAAAGGGCTGGAACCTCGACGGGTTTGAACTGACCCCCAAAAGTTGGACACCAACTTTTGGGGGTTTTTCATGACCAAGTACAACGAGCAATTCAAGCTTGCAGTCGTTAAGGAATATTTGTCGGAGAGCTCCGATGGTTATCTTGCAGTGG
>Ga0213835_100879_pt1 | contig 22996 bp, 22 predicted proteins | sample SWPATP01_FD_160576 | JGI IMG/M metagenome (GOLD analysis project Ga0213835, IMG submission 160576) | Coastal seawater microbial communities from Marineland, Florida, United States - SWPA TP0 #1 | ecosystem: Environmental > Aquatic > Marine > Coastal | place: USA: Florida | collected 2016-08-05 | reverse complement strand
GGCACCGTCACTGTTCTCAAAGAAGCCATTCCCGTGCTTGCGGGTGAGGTGGTCGATGCTGCGGTGATGAGCGTCAAGGCCCTGCGTGCTTTCTATGAAAAAGAAATTGCCGCCGCTAAAGCCGAGGATATTTTATTGTCCCTGCACGTCAAAGCGACGATGATGAAGGTGTCTGACCCGATTCTTTTCGGTCACGCCGTCACCGTTTACTACAAAGATGTCTTTGCGAAATATGCCGATACTTTCCAAGCCTTAGGTGTTAGCCCCAATAACGGTTTAGGGGATGTTTACGCCAAAATTGCCAACCTTCCCCCAGCAGAAAAAGCGGCGATCGCAGCGGATCTCCAAGCGGTTTATGACAAGCAACCCCGTTTGGCAATGGTTAATTCCGACAAGGGCATTACCAACCTCCATGTGCCCAGTGATGTGATCATTGATGCGTCGATGGCGGCAGCGATTCGCACCTCCGGGAAAATGTGGGGAGCCGACGGGAAGGCCCACGATACGAAGGCGATGATTCCCGACCGTTGTTACGCCACTATGTACCAGGCCTGCATTGAATTCTGTCAAGAAAATGGCGCTTTTGACGTCAAAACCATGGGCAGTGTCGCCAACGTGGGACTAATGGCGAAAAAAGCCGAAGAATACGGTTCCCACGATAAAACCTTTGAAATTGCCGCCGCTGGTCAAGTGCGTGTTGTTGATGGGCAGGGCAATGTTTTAATGGCGCATCCCGTGGAAAAAGGCGATATCTGGCGGATGTGTCAGACTAAGGATGTGGCGATCCAAGATTGGGTGAAATTGGCAGTTAATCGCGCCCGCCTCACAGGAAATCCCACCGTATTTTGGTTAGATGAGAACCGCGCCCACGATGCCAAAATTATCGCCAAGGTTAAAGAGTATTTACCCCAGCATGATCCGAGTGGTTTGGATATTCACATTCTCCCGCCAGTGGATGCGATGAAATTTACCTGCACCCAAATTAAAACTGGTCAGGACGTCATTTCGGTTACGGGAAATGTGCTGCGGGACTATCTAACGGATTTATTCCCCATTCTCGAACTGGGTACGAGCGCCAAAATGCTCTCGATTGTGCCGTTACTCGCTGGCGGTGGTTTGTTTGAAACGGGCGCGGGCGGTTCTGCCCCGAAACACGTCCAACAGTTCCTTGAAGAAGGTCACTTACGCTGGGATTCCTTAGGGGAATTTTTGGCGATCGCCGTTGCCCTCGAAGACCTCGCCCAGAAAACAGGCAACGACAATGCTCTCGTTTTGGCAGAAGCCCTAAACAAAGCCAACAGTCAGTACCTCAACAACGATAAATCTCCCTCCCGCAAGGTGGGCGAAATTGATAACCGGGGCAGCCATTTTTATCTGGCACTCTATTGGGCCCAAGCCTTAGCGGAACAGGACAAAAACCTCGAATTAAAAGCGAAATTTGCCCCCTTAGCCCAAGCCTTAACGGAAAACCAAGACAAGATCGTGGCGGAGTTAAATGCGGCTCAAGGTCAATCGGTTGATATTGATGGGTACTATTTTGCTAATTCTGAAAAAGCGAGTCAGGCCATGCGTCCTAGTGAAACTTTAAATCAGGCGATCGCCACCTTGATTACTGCTTAAAAACCCAATTTTTCGAGGATCGGCTTCGTGGAAACAAAATATTTTCTGAGGCCGATTTTTTGATTACTGGTTTATCTAGCAAAAAAGATATACTAGGAATAATTTTAAAGCCCACGAAAAAAGCGATGGATTTGCTCACAGTTCAAGAAGCGCAAAATAAACTCCAGCGACTCATTGATGAAATTGCTGATAGCCATCAACCGATTGTGATTTCTAGTGAACACAATAAAGCTGTGATGATTTCACAAGCTGATTGGGACGCGATCCAAGAAACCCTTTATTTAGTCAATATTCCAGGCATGAAGGCATCCATTCAAGAGGCAGCTAGAGAACCTCTAGAAGAATGCATTGCCTTGGAGAATCTGGACTGGTGAGCTGGAAAATAATCTTGTCAAAGCAAGCAGCTAAAGATGCCAAAAAGATTGCATCTGCTGGTTTGAAGCCAAAAGTTCAAAAACTTCTGGGAATTCTCCAAGAAAACCCCTATCAACCTCCCTACGAAAAATTAGTGGGCGATTTAAAAGACTATTATTCACGCCGCATCAATATTCAACATCGTCTGGTTTACCAAGTTTTAGAATCCGAGAGAATGATTAAAATTTTGCGGATGTGGAGTCACTACGAATAAACATTTGACTCTTTTCTTAAAAACCCAATTTTTCGAGGAGCGGCTTCGTGGAAACAATATGTTTGCCGAGGCCGAGTTCCTTAGGAGAAATACCCAATGCAAGAGCCACTAATTGGGGCAAATGGAGCACAGGAATTCCCAATTTCTGGCCAATGACTTTTTCGACTTCTGGTTGGCGCGAGTCTAAATTGAGATGACAGAGGGGACAGGGGGTCACTAGGCAATCAGCTCCGGCGGCGATCGCCGCTTGTAGATGTTTCCCTGCGAGACGAAACGCTTGTTCTGTGGCATAACTAGAGAGGGGCCAACCACAGCATTGGGTGCGACCATCATAGATAATTGGCGTTGCCCCAACCGCCGAGAAAACAGACTCCAGAGAATGGGGCTGGACAGGGTCATCAAAGGGAAGACTATTTTGAACCCGGAGGAGATAACAGCCATAAAAGGCGGCACATTTGAGTCCTCGGAGAGGCTTAATTACTTTTTGGGTGAGCTTATCAAGGCCATAATCTCCCACGAGCGCCCAGAGTAGATGTTTGACTTCGCTAGTGCCTCTGTAGGGTGAACAGTGGGATGCACTCAGGAGTTGATTGACCTGGGAAAAATAATCTGGATTATTGTCTTTGGCTGCTTTGAGGCGTTCATCGACATGGCCGATTACCCCTTGGCAGGTGCTGCAGTGGGTTAGTAAGGGTAAATTAAGCGATTCAGCCAACGCGATGTTGCGGGCATTGACGCTATCTTCTAGGAGTTGGGATTCTTCTTTGTAGGTGCCAGAGCCACAACAGGCAGCTTGCTTGAGTTCGATTAATTCAATGTCGAGGGCTTGGGTGAGGGCCGCCGTGGAGAGGTACAGTTCCCGACAGGCTCCTTGGGCGACACAACCGGGAAAATAAGCATAGCGCAACATTTCAGCCAAACCTTAGGATCTTGGAGGATGTAGGTTCATCTTATCGTTGCTCGTTTCGTAGTCTGTGAAAATAGTTATGTTTTGTTATGTCTAATGGTCTTTCTGCTTTGAATACGGATTTGGCGATCGCCCTCCAGTGGGGACAATTCCAAGCGCGGTTTTTTGGCCAAGTGGCCCACGAATTGCGATCGCCCTTGAGCACGATCATGGGGCTGCAGCAGCTCATTTTGAGTGATTTGTGCGAAAGTCCTGACGAAGAACGGGCCTTTATTGCCGAAAGTTATGCCGCCAGCCAAAAATTACTGGGATTACTTGATTTGGCGATCGCCGTTTCAAAGTTAGATTATGGTCAAAGTTCGAAACAGGCGGAGTGGTTTGATCTCGAAACGCTCCTCGCAGAACTAGAAAGCTTGCTCAGGGTGAAGGCCCAGAATAATAATTTGCGGTTGATCATTGCGCATCCGGTCGGCGCTACCCTGGATATTTTCGGCGATCGCCACCACCTCCACCAGTTTTTTCTCACCCTTATTGATACCACCCTACAACGGGCTGAACAAGGAACAATTCACCTCAGTTATGGGCTACAACAACCCAATAAAATCACGTTTCAACTGACCTCAACCCAGACCACGGACTTTTGGTGTGAAACCCACGTGCCGGATTTAACCCTAGGCGATCGCCCAAGCCTCGAAGAAGTCCAACAACTAGCCCAAGCCCTTGAATTTTCTCCAGCCCTAAAGTGGCAACTGTGTCAAAAGTTGCTGGCAAGCTACGGGGGGACCCTAACCCGCCATTACCAAGACCAAACTATGCAGGTAATGGGGCAGTTTCCTCAACCGCACAGGTAATCACGCTGATCGGATGCTCGTGGTTGTGGAGCACCATGGTAGTCGTCGCATTTTCTTTAAAGCCGATGCGCTCATAAAACGTCTGTTGGTGGGTGGTCATCAAATACACCCGTTCGACTCGACACATCCGCGGATGGCTAATCAGGGTTTCCACTAACTTACGGCCTAGGCCCAACCCTTGATAATCGGGGTGAATCACTACATCCCACACCGTCGCCCGAAAGACACCGTCTGAGGTTCCCCTGGTAAAGCCAATGAGGCGATCGCCATCCCACACCGTCACCACCGGATCACTGTAGGCGATCGCCGTTTCTAGATCCGCCAAAGAGCGTTCCCTCGCCCAAAAGGCCGTCGCATTAAACAACGCCTGCAACTGCACCAGATCAATCCTGGCCTTATCCACAGAAAATAAAATATTGCTGCAATCCGAAATTTTATTCATAGCCTTTTAGACGCAGAGGGAATAAAACGAAAACACCCAGGGCAACCCTTTCCTTGTCCCACGGGAATGTTCTAGGACAGGCGGATCGCGAGTGCAAAAGAACAATAGCTAAAAAAGCCACCCATTCTAATTAACCCATTAGCAATCTTAACCTGAAAAATTTGTCCATCATTGTAACCAGTTCCGCCATACATCCGGTGATGAATTGTTGATTTTTAGCTTTTTCCCCAGAAAATAGCGATTTTCCAGACTGCTGTCCAAAAATCCTTAAATCTGCCCAAATCCCATCAGACTCTGATCCCAGCCCCGCCATACTTCCCAAGACTTTGCTAAGGAGTGATGTTAGAATTTATTGCCATAGCTAGGGGTGTCTGTCATAGGAATCAGACTGAGATAGTCCCTTAGAACCTGAGACTGGGTAATACCAGCGTAGGGAAGCTGTTAATAGAGGATTAAAACAATATGAGAGCTGATTGGGTCGCCAAACGGCAAGGTCAAAGTAACGTCTCCCAAATGCACTACGCACGCCAAGGCGTTATCACCGAAGAAATGGACTACGTGGCAAAGCGTGAGAATCTGCCCGTTGACTTGATTCGCGACGAAGTAGCCCGGGGTCGCATGATTATCCCGGCTAATATCAATCACACCAACCTCGAACCGATGTGTATCGGCATTGCTTCGAAATGCAAAGTCAATGCAAATATCGGTGCGTCCCCCAACTCCTCTGAAATTAATGAGGAATTGGCTAAGCTACAACAGGCCGTTAAATATGGTGCGGATACTGTGATGGATCTCTCCACTGGGGGCGGCAACCTGGACGAAATTCGTACTGCCATTATCAAAGCCTCACCGGTGCCCATCGGGACTGTGCCCATTTACCAAGCCCTAGAAAGTGTCCATGGCAACATGGAAAACCTCACGGCCAATGATTTCTTGCACATCATCGAGAAGCACGCCCAGCAAGGGGTGGACTACATGACCATCCACGCCGGGATCTTGATCGAGCATCTGCCCCTTGTGAAAAACCGGATTACGGGGATTGTGTCCCGTGGTGGTGGAATCCTTGCCCGTTGGATGTTGCATCACCATAAGCAAAATCCCCTCTACACCCACTTTGACGACATTATCGAAATCTTTAAGCGCTACGATGTGTCCTTCAGCCTTGGGGATTCTCTGCGTCCTGGCTGTACCCACGATGCTTCTGATGAGGCGCAACTCGCTGAACTGAAAACCCTAGGTCAACTGACCCGTCGCGCTTGGGAACACGATGTCCAAGTGATGGTAGAAGGCCCTGGCCACGTCCCCATGGATCAGATCGAGTTCAACGTGAAGAAGCAGATGGAAGAGTGCTCTGAAGCACCTTTCTATGTGCTCGGCCCCTTGGTGACTGATATTGCGCCTGGCTATGACCACATCACCTCGGCGATCGGGGCGGCGATGGCTGGCTGGTACGGCACGGCAATGCTCTGCTATGTCACCCCCAAAGAGCACCTCGGCCTACCTGATGCGGAGGATGTGCGGAATGGTCTCATCGCCTATAAGATTGCGGCCCATGCGGCAGATATTGCCCGTCATCGTCCTGGGGCACGCGATCGCGATGATGAGTTGTCCCATGCTCGGTATAACTTTGATTGGGAGAAACAGTTTGAACTGTCCCTCGATCCTGAGCGTGCTCGTGAATACCACGATGAAACTCTTCCCGCAGATATCTACAAAACAGCAGAATTCTGCTCGATGTGTGGCCCTAAATTCTGTCCGATGCAAACGAAAGTTGATGCGGATGCGTTAACGGAACTGGAAAAGTATTTAGCTAGTACTGCCGCCAAGGAAGAACTCGCCAAAGCTTAAGCCTTATTTATGGGGTGTGTTATTACAAAATAATGCACTCTATACTCACGTTTTCTGCATGAAATTCACACAATATTTTTTAACGACGAGACAACGTCCGGATCGAAGCTTAATAAAATTAGAATGGATTGAGTTCGTGATTCTAAATCCCGAAAAAGAGCAAATCCAGGAAGATGGACGTATCAAGAGATGGGCAAGAATTCATGAAATGGATAACCGGGCATTGAGGGTTGTTTTGCTTCAGGATGGAGAAACGATTCACAATGCCTTTTTTGATCGGAGTTTTAAAAAATGAAGATTCAATATTTTCAAGATACAGATACTCTATATTTAGAATTCAATCAAAATCCGATTGTAGAAACGAAAGATATTAACGAAAATACCCTCGTCGATTTAGATCAAGATGGCAAAGTCTGCGCAATCACTATCGAGCATGCTCAAAACCTAACAAATTTAAATACTTTTTCTTTTGAAACTATCGCCCCAGATATAATTCTGGCCTCTTGACAAGTTATTGTTTTTATATTGATCGCAGTATTTTCAGATGTCTATTGACAAAAATCTTTTTAGTAAATGTGTTAAATTCGATGATCGTAGACGGAAATACTGCCTTGACTTTTCATCATTAATTAATAAATTAATACTATTCGACAAAGTTATTTTAGATTCTCCTAATTTTTATGAGGTCAATGGTCTCGTAGAAGAATTGGGTTTTGAACAAACTTTATCTTTGCTCTCATCTGGGATCTTGAAGTTTTCGTGTGATCTTCGTATAACTTCTCAGGTTGCACAAAATCAACACATTATTTCAAGTAAGAAAACTTATCCACAGGGATTTTATCAAATTCAATATGCTTTTGCTGCTGAACAAAAAATATGGATTAGTGACAATCTTAAGAATATCAGGCACTCTGAACTCAGCAAAAGTAAAGTAAAGAAGCTTAAGCTGACAGTAGTTGAATCCCTTGACAAAAACTATTTAAAAGACAATATCGATCTACTAAAACAGACAGATGAGGACTTGCAATTTAACCGTGGCGTTAAAGTTGCGACCTTAAATGTTTTAAAAAAAGAATATAGCATGGAATTAGATTCAGAAATTTTTGATATTAAACTACATCAAGTAGACAAATCTATTTTCAAAGTCGAGACTAACTTGAGTGATCTGTGCTCTCTAAACGAAACAGAAATATATAAAATTGTTGAAAAGGCGGTGTTGGGAATCGGGAATTTCAATCTGCGTATGGCAGAAATGAACATGCACAATGCTTTATCTTGTTTTATGCGAGACGAAATAGATCTGTTGAAAAATAGGTTGGAGTATATTTTCTTTAAAAAGGATGACCCCAATAAGCTCGAAGCAAATTTCGATTCTATTTTAAACCTAAAAAGACACCCTAAAATAATTGCAGAATCCAATCCCAAGATTGATATTAATAAATTAATGAAGGTTAGACAAAGTGACGAACTTAAACTTTTTCGAAATTGGTTAAAAGATATTGAAGAAGTTAAAGAGAAAGAGATCCTTCAAGAATTGAATAGTATTCGGGCAAAACTTGGAGTCAACTTAAATACTAATACAGGCAAATTTTTACGACTAGGTATGTCTACCCTTGCCGGATTAATTCCTAATATTGGAATGCAGGCAAGTATACCTTTAAGTGTACTGGATAATTTTCTCTTAGATAAAGTTTTGCCAGCTTCTCCTATAGTCACTTTTGTTGATGATCTATACCCATCTATATTTAAACAACATTGATCACAACATAGCCGCTAATTTTTTCAAGGTTTTTTCCTCGCTTATCTGGCTCGATTGTAATAATGTTTTGGTAACTCATGACTGCAAGCCTGCCAAAGATCCATATTTAATGGTATGTGATTTTGAGAAGACGATCGCCTTTTTAGGGAGTCAACGAACAACCCTGGTCACGGGTGAGAGAAACAACACTATGACGCGCATAGGGTTCTGCCTTGGAGGTCTTTAGCAATGTCAATGCGGATTTTTATGGTGCTCATTTGGGGATGGCTCGCGAAAATCGACGGTAATACAGAGGATGGCCCATTCTTGGTGCTCAACGGCATAGTCATTGATTCACACAAATTTTCTACTCTGAGTCCTTCTACCGTTTCCTCCCCAATTCCCATGGATAAAGTCGAGCTAAGCTTGTGGGCAAGTTTTTGTACCTTTGCTTGCAGATTTGCTTTCTTTGCCTATGGTTTTTCAGCGTGGTATCGTCCTCTGTCTTGGATATCTCATTGGTCTTGGTTTAACGGGATTTTGGGGGCCACTGAACCCGCAACCTTCTTTGCTGCAGTGGGGGTTATTGGTTGGGGCGATCGCCTTGGGGACAATCCTCGCAACAATTTTTCTTCCCCGTTATCTCTGGCAAGTACCGCGCCACTTCTGGCCGATGCTGGGATTGGTGATGCTGCTGGCTGTAGTTTATAGTCAAGGGCGTCTACCCCGTCCGGCGACCAATGGTCTCTATAGCCTCACCCAAAGTCAGCCCAGTTTATTACAAAGTCCTGTAGAAATCCAAGGGCAAATTTACCGCTCCATCACCACACAAGAGCCAAATAAACAACGGTTTTGGTTTCGGGTGCAAAATGTAAACCTAGGGCAAAATGTTGCTCCTCAAAAAGAAAATTTATATGTCACGTTAAGCGGAGATTTTTCTCAATTTAAGCTTGGCGATCGCCTCCAGTTGACAGGGCGTTTATACAAACCCCAACCGCCCCAAAATAAATTTGCCTTCAGTTTTCCGGATTACCTACGCCAAAACAATACTTTTCTGGGTTTTAGTGCTTGGGAAGCGGCATTAACCCGACGGGAAGAGTCGCTCACAGAAATACTGCGCCAACGGATTCAACGGAGTCATCGGGAATTTTTACCAGACAAACCCGCTAGCTTGCTCAGTTCTATGGTGTTGGGGCGTCAGACCACCAATTTAGACCCCGAAATTTATGATTTGTGGGTCAAAGCGGGCTTGGCCTATACCGTCGCCGCGTCTGGGTTCCATGTGTCGCTGTTGTTGGGGGTCGTGCTGTGGCTCCTACGAAATCAAGAAGAGAAAACACAATTCTATGGCGCGGCAGGAACTTTACTTGGTTACGTGCTGCTGACGGGTTTCCAGGCTTCGATTCTCCGGGCGGCCTTAATGGGGATGGGGGGTTTAGTGGCCCTAGTACTTGATCGCAAGGTCAAGCCCATTGGTCTTTTGCTAATGACGGCAACGGTGTTACTCCTGATTAAACCGCTATGGCTTTGGGACTTGGGCTTTCAACTCAGTTTTCTGGCAACCTTTGGCCTATTTACGACCCTAGAGCCACTTCAAAAAAAGCTAGATTTTCTTCCCCCAACGGTGGCAACGGCGATCGCCATTCCCATGGCCGCCAGTATTTGGACATTACCCTTACTGGCCTACAAATTTAATGTGATCGCCACCTACTCGATCCCCACCAGCATTGTGCTATCGCCCGTCATTGGCCTAGTCAGTTTGGGCGGTATGGTCAGCGGTGCCGTCGGTCTATTAATCCCAGAACTCGGTGGGGCGATCGCCTATGGGCTGGGTTGGCCTTTACGGGGGATGATTTGGCTCGTGGAACAGGTTGTGGCGTTGCCTGGGAGCCAAGCGAGTGTCGCCGCGCTACCTTTGCCGCAACTGCTTGTTTTCTATGGAGTGATGCTGTTGATTTGGCGCTCTCCCTGGGCCCAAAAACAGGCCAGGCCCCTCATCGGCGGTTTACTAATCCTTTTCGTTACAGTGCTGGTTTATCGTCACTTCAATACCACTCAAGTGACGATTTTTGGCGATCGCCAAACCCCTATAATTGTCGCTCAAGCGGGCGGTAAAACCCTGGTAATTAATGTCGGTTCCCCTGGATTTTGGGAATATACCCTCGAACCCTTCCTGCGTCGCAGCGGCCTCAATCAAATTGATGGCTTGCTTTCCCTGACGCCCCCCGACCCCGCCGCCCAAACCGTTGATTTTTCCGGTGAACTGCCTATCAAACAGCGTTTTTCACTCCCTCAATCTCCAGATAAGGTTACAATCCTCCGCCCCCTCGAACCGAAACGCTTCGGCCCGATCCGCTTGCAACTCCTCCAGGAAGATTTGCATATTTTAGAAATTCGTCTCCAAGGCCAAGCTTTTTATCTCCTCAGCAAACAAACCGCCGACGCCGACTTTATCGCCCAGTGGAATCCAGCCATTCTCATTGCAAAGGCCGCTGATCTCGATTTCAAAATCTGGCAGACCCTCAAACCCCAAAAGGCGATCGCCATTGGCTCTCCCCAGGGTCATTTTTTGGCCCCCAATCGCATCGTTTACTGGAGCGAAACCGACGGCACGATTCAATGGACGCCCCGCCAGGGTTTAAGCAGCCTTGCGCCCAATCTCCCCTAGGCCCAAAGCCTTTTCCTGAGCCAGTTTATGCCCCAAAGACTGTGGTAAAATAGGAGTCTATTTGACCGAAAAAATCCAGTTAAAAAACGCAAAATAATCTTCCTTAACGTCTTTTTCTCTGGTTTTTAACCTTTTTTGACCTAGCGGAGCCGAAATCCTATGACCTCCCCCCAGGAGCGCATTATTCCCACCGATTTAAGCAATGAAATGTCACGCTCGTACCTAGAGTACGCCATGAGTGTGATTGTGGGGCGGGCGTTACCCGATGCACGGGATGGCTTAAAACCCGTACACCGTCGTATTTTGTATGCGATGTATGAATTGGGTTTGACCCCAGATCGCCCTTTCCGGAAATGTGCCCGGGTCGTGGGGGAAGTCCTCGGTAAATATCACCCCCACGGGGATACAGCGGTCTATGATGCCCTGGTGCGCATGGCCCAAGATTTTTCCATGCGAGACCCGCTGATCAATGGCCACGGTAATTTTGGCTCCATTGATAACGACCCAGCGGCGGCCATGCGTTACACCGAATGTCGGCTCCAGTCTTTAGCGACCAACGCCCTGCTGCGGGATATCGAATCAGAAACCGTTGATTTTGCGGATAACTTCGATGGCTCTCAACAGGAACCCGTTGTTCTCCCTTCTCGGATTCCCCAGCTTTTGGTGAATGGTTCTTCGGGGATTGCGGTGGGGATGGCGACCAATATCCCGCCCCATAATCTTGGGGAAATTATTGATGGGGTGACGGCACTCATCCATAACCCTGAGATCACGATCAAAGAATTAATGCAATTTATTCCGGCCCCTGATTTTCCGACGGGGGCACAGATTCTCGGTCGTTCGGGGATTAAAGATGCCTACATGACGGGTCGGGGTTCGATCACCATGCGGGGAGTCGCAGAAATTGAAACGCTCCGCCAAAATGGCCGGGAAAAAGAAGCAATTATCGTCACCCAACTGCCCTACCAGACCAACAAAGCGGCGCTGATCGAACGCATTGCCGATATGGTCAACGACAAGAAAATTGATGGCATCTCTGATATCCGCGATGAAAGCGATCGCCAAGGGATGCGGATTGTCATCGAACTCAAGCGCGATGCTTATCCCCGTGTTGTTTTAAATAATCTGTATAAACACACGCCTCTCCAGGCCAATTTTGGCGCGAATATGCTGGCCCTGGTGAACGGCGAACCCCAACTGCTCAATCTGAAGCAATTCCTCCAGGTATTCTTGGATTTCCGGGTGGAAGTGATTACCCGGCGCACCCGCTATGAACTGCGCAAGGCCCAGGAACGGGATCACATTCTCCAGGGATTACTCATTGCCCTCGATAATCTCGATGCGGTGATTCACTTAATTCGTCAGGCAGCGGATACGGCGATCGCCCGTCAAGGGTTAATGGACGGCTACAACCTCAGCCAAGCCCAGGCCGACGCCATTTTACAGATGCAATTGCGTCGCCTCACGGCCCTAGAAGCGGACAAAATCGAAGCAGAACACCAGGATCTCTTGCTGAAGATTACGGATCTCGAAGATATTTTGGCGCGTCGGGAACGGGTTTACGCGATTATCGAAGCAGAGCTCACCGAAATTAAGACTATCCACCAGAGCGATCGCCGCACAGAATTGGTCTTGGATGACGGCGATCTCCAGGATATTGACCTAATTGCCAATGAGCAAGCAGCTATTTTGCTCACCGAACAGGGCTATATCAAACGCATGCCTGTGGCCACCTTTGACGCCCAAAACCGCGCCACTCGCGGCAAAGCCGCCACCAAAATGAAGGAAGACGATGGCGTCGATCACTTCCTCACCTGCTGCGATCACGACCATGTGCTGTTCTTTACGGAGCGCGGCGTCGTTTATTCTCTAAGCGCTTACCAAATTCCCCAGAGTTCCCGCACGGCCAGAGGTTTACCAGCCATTCAACTGCTCCCCATCCCGAAGGATGAAAAAATTACAGCGATGCTGGCAGTGAGTGAGTTTACCGAAGATGAATACCTCGTCATGCTCACCCAGAACGGCTACATCAAAAAAACCGCCCTGTCTGCCTTTGCCAAAATTCGCTCGAACGGTCTAATTGCCATTTCCCTCGAAGATGGCGATGAACTCCGTTGGGTACGCCTCGCGCGACAGGAGGACAGCATCATTGTGGCCAGTAGTGAAGGGATGGCGATCCACTTCCAGGCTGACCATAACCAGTTACGTCCCTTGGGCCGTTCTACGAGAGGCGTGCGGGCGATGAAACTCAAATCCGACGATGACAAATTGGTAAGTATGGATATTGTGTCGTCTCAAATTACGGCGGCGATCGCCGCTGCGGATACAGCAGAAGACGAAGACGATAACGAAGAAGTCACCGAAAATGTTGACCAGGGGCCTTGGGTGATTGCCGTAACCACAAAAGGCTTCGGCAAGCGGGTGCCCGTGGGACGATTCCGCCTGCAAAACCGCGCGGGGGTCGGTCTCCGGGCGATTAAATTCAAATCTAAGGCAGATCGGTTGGCTTCCCTGAGAATTGTCAATCCCGAAGATGAGCTGATGCTCGTCACGGGGCGCGGCATTATGATCCGTCAAGCAGTGGAATCCATCTCGCTCCAGTCCCGCAGTGCCACCGGAGTCAGGGTACAACGCCTCGATGGGGATGATGCAATTGTGGCAGTGGCCCTAGTACCGCCCCCAGCAGAAGAAGACGGTTTAGAAACTGTGGATATGACTGCTGAAGAAGAATAAACTCTCCTTTAGTAACACTTCTCTAGCTTCCCTAGAGGAAAGAATTTTGTGGAGCTCGCCAACACACCGGCAACTGTTTCCCCTCTTGAGAGGGGTCAGGGGAGTGTTAACTCAAGGGATAAACACCTTCCGCCTGCGGCACCTCCCTTAAGGGAGGATTGTTTTGTTACTTAATGCGGGGGTCGAGGAAACGGTAACTTAGATCGGCGATCGCATTAAAGATCACCACCAAGGCCGCATAGATAATCGTGATGCCCATGATCACGGGGGTATCGTTGCGGTTAATGGATTCAATGAGCAGTGCGCCAATCCCCGGCACCCGAAAAATTTGCTCTGTCACCAAGGCCCCCGTCACAATGCTCGGCACATCAATGGCAATCAGAGTGACAACGGGAATCAAAGCATTGCGCAAAATATGTTTGCGGAGCACGGCAAATTCCCCTAAGCCCTTAGCATAGGCCGTCCGCACATAATCCTGGGGCAACTCTTCGAGGATCGCATTGCGCACAAACCGGGTCAAAATTGCCGTTTGGTACAACGCAAGGACGGTGATCGGCAGGATCGATTGCTGGATCTGCTGCCAAAAACTTTGAAAGTCATTGACCACCAGGGTGCTGTTGTATAGCGAGGGGAGCCACTGCAATTTCACGCTAAAGATAATGATCGCTAGCAAACCCGTGAAAAAAGTGGGTAGGGAATACCCCAAAAAAGCAAAGGTGGTGGCCAGTTGATCCAAAAGAGAGTTGCGGCGCAGGGCAGAAATAATCCCCAGGGGTAAGGCGATCGCCACACTCAAACCGTAGGCAAGACCCACCACCCAGAGGGTCGTCGGCAGGCGTTGCCAAATCAGACCCAGCACAGGACTTTTACTCGTAAAAGAATAGCCCAAATTCCCCTGGCCCAGCGCCCAGAGCCATTTGACATAACGAAGATAAAAGGGCTGATCCAGGCCCAGCGATCGCCGGATATTTTCCCGCACCTCTGCGGTGATCGCCGGATTATTTGCAAATTCACTGAGGGGGTCCCCCGGTGCCAAGGCCAAAATCGTGAAAATCACAAAACTAATGGCAAGCAATGTCCCCAGGGCGATCGCCAAACGTTTTAGAAGAGTGCGCATCACCATCGGCCTCCCCTCTTCCCTAGAGACAACCGACCCCCGGTTCCAGTTGCCATTCCAGGGTATCCCCCACAGCGGTGCCGTCGTGGTAGGCCGCCAAAAGCACTTCGCTGGTTTTTCCCCAGACAATATTGCCCTCGGCATCCAAGGCGATCGCCCCCAGATCCCGTTTATTTGCCGTTGCTTCCTGGATTGATTTTTCCATGGCGGTTGGCAAACTTAAACCATCCGTGACCCGAATAACCACCTTCGCCGCAAGGCATTCGTCAATAATGTCTTCCCCAATGCCCGTGCAACTAACCCCAGCCACCTGAGTCGCGTAATTTCCCGCAGGCATCGCCGAATCACTCACCCGACCAATCCGCTCTAAACCTTTTCCGCCCGTAGATGTGGCCGCTGCAACCCGACCATTTTGGTCCAAAGCCACCACCCCAATGGTGCCGCGCCGGGCCATTTCATCCTCCGCGACAACCCCGGCCATACTACTGCGAAAATTTCCCTTACGTTCTTCCAGCCATTCTTCGAGGCGTAAATCGGTCAGAGGATCATGAATGGGGAGCTGCATTACCCGCACCATCTCTGCCGCACCGACATCGGACAGTACCCGATCATCTTCTGTTTGCAACGCCTGGGCCACTTCGATGGGATTTTTAATGCGGCCCACATTAATCACGCCGCTAAACTTTTGGGCCGTACCATCCATCAGGGAAGCGCTCATGCGAATTTGACCATCGGACTGGAGCACTGACCCTGTACCTGCATTGAAACGCGGCTCATTTTCCAATAATTTTGCCCCTAGGATAACGGCTTCCACAGCACTGCCGCCCTGTTCTAGGAAGTCATAAACCTCTTGAACAATCCTGTGGAGCGACTCCCGTACGGCGATTAAGCCCCCTTTGCCCTTGAGGGAACTGCCGGCCCCACCGTGAATAATGAGTTTTGGTTGCACTGTCATCCCACTGATTCCCCAGAATTTTTAACTAAAAGCAAACGCTAGGAAATTCTATCGAGAAATGTCGGCCCTGCCTACGGTATCAGCCCAATTCCCCAAAAAAAGCGCCCTAGGATTTGACTCTCCTAAAACGCTTTTTCTGAATGAAGGAATGGCTTTAAAACCTAGAGGAAACTCTGGACGTTCTTACAGGTTTCAAAGAAGAAGCGGACATTATCTTCGGGGGTACCGACGAGAACACCGTGGCCGAGATTGAGAATATGTCCCCAATTGCCCGCTTTACGCACGGTGTCAATGATCCGCGCTTTGATGAAGTCCTGGGAACCAAACAGCACACCAGGATCAATATTGCCTTGGACTTTCATGTCTTTACCAAGGCGCTGGCGGGCATCGGCCATATCCACCGTCCAATCGACGCTGACGATATCGACACCAGATTTACCCATGCGCTCTAGAACACCGGCACTGCCACTGATGTACAGAATCAGCGGGAAGTCTGGGTATTTTGCTTTGACTTTGTCCACGACCCGTTTTTGATATGGCAAGGCAAACATATCGTAGTCTTGGGGACTGAGTTGGCCCGCCCAAGAGTCGAACATTTGGATCACCTGGGCCCCACATTCGATCTGGTAGCAAACATAATCGGCGATCGCATCGGCAATTTTTCCAAGGAAACTGTGCAACACAGCAGGCTCAGAAAAGGCCATATTTTTGATGATGGCGTAGTTCTTTGAACTCTTACCTTCAATGGCATAGGCCGCTAGCGTCCAGGGGGCACCGACAAATCCCAGTACCGTTGAGGCATTGCCCACTTCCTGGCGGAGGGTGCCAAGGATTGTTTTGATAAAAGGCAAGGATTCTGCCGGATCAAAGGGGGTCATAGCATCGACCTGGGCCTGGGTGCGGATCGGGTTTTCAATGATTGGCCCTTTGCTTTCGATGATGTCGAAGGGAATCCCCATCCCTGGTAGGGGAGTGAGAATATCCGAAAACATAATTACACCGTCAGGCTGGAATGCATGCCAAGGTTGGAGCGAAATTTCGATAGCGAGATCAGGATTTTCAGAACGTTCCCGGAAGCTCGGGTACTTCTCCCGCAGGTCGCGATAAATTTTCATGTAACGTCCGGCTTGACGCATCATCCAAACCGGTGTCCGCTCAACTTTTTCCCCCCGTGCAGCCCTCAATAAAAGAGGTGTATTATTGCTTTCCGACATGATTTATTAAAATAATTTTTGTGCATTTGTAAGCTTATCATCTCGGTTTGTGAAATAAACTTGAGGCACTATCGTAAGCAGTTAACAATTATTAAGAAACATTGTGAACGATCCTTTCTCTCGTAATATTCAATTCTCTTCTTCGGGCCTCGGCTGTTTTTTGACCTTTATTCTGATCGCGGCGTTACTGACTTCGGTGGGCCTCGGCTGGGTTGTCAACGGGTTTATTATTCTCATTCTGCTCATTCCCGTGGCGATCGCCTTGGGGGTTGTGGGCTTCCAGTGGTGGCTCAAGCGCAATTTGGTAGAGGCAGATTGTCCGGTCTGTGGCTATGAATTTACGGGTTTAAACAATTCCATGGCCCGCTGTCCTAGTTGCGGTGAAGTGGTGCAAATTACAGAAAAGAAATTCCAGCGCCAGACCCCTGAGGGGACGGTGGAGGTGGCCGCCGTGGAAGTGGATGGGTCGCAAGGGACGGATAACGCCGACGCTAAAACGGTAGATGTGCAGGTGCTAGAGCCGGGCGAAGATTAAACAGAACAGGTTATGATCTCTTGGGTATTGGCTTGATTTTCTTTGAGTATGTCCCATCCGCTAACCCGTTTATTCCGCTATGGTAGTCGCTACCGCAAACAGATCAATTTGGCGATCGCCTGTTCCGTTCTGAATAAACTCTTTGATCTGGCGCCTCCGGTGCTGATCGGGGTGGCAGTGGATACCGTGGTACAGCGGGACAACTCCTTTGTGGCCCAGTTTGGTGTCACCAGCATCATCGGTCAATTGGTCGTCATCGGCATTTTGTCTTTCCTAATCTGGAGTGCCGAGTCCATTTTTGAATATTTCTACCAACGTCTGTGGCGCAATTTAGCCCAAAAAATGCAACACAATCTCCGTCTCGATGGTTACGGCCATTTGCAGGAACTGGAGTTGGGCTACTTTGAAGAACGCAGCACCGGGGAGCTATTGGCCCTGCTCAATGACGATGTGAACCAGTTGGAACGCTTTCTCGATGTGGGCGCCAACGAAATCTTGCAGGTGATCACGACGGTGATTTTGATTGGGGGTTTATTTTTCTACGCGACCCCCTCGGCGGCTTGGATGGCGATGGCGCCGATTCCGATCATCATTTGGGGTTCTGTGGCGTTCCAGAAAAAGTTGGCTCCCCGCTATGCCGATGTGCGCGAAAAGGTAGGGGTACTCAGCTCGCGCCTATCCAATAACCTCAGCGGCATCACGACCATTAAAAGCTTTACGACGGAGCATTACGAGCTAGAACGGCTCCGCTTTGACAGTGATGCTTATCTTCAAAGTAATGAGCGGGCGATCGCCTTAAGTGCCGCCTTTATCCCCTTGATCCGGATTGCGATTTTGGCTGGGTTTACGGCGATTCTCTTTTTCGGTGGATTGCAGGTGGAACAAGGAGCTTTGGCTGTGGGTACCTACAGTGTGTTGGTGTTTATGACCCAGCGGTTGCTGTGGCCCCTGACCCGCCTGGGGCAAACGATGGATCTTTATCAACGGGCGATGGCTTCGAGTAACCGGGTCTTTAATCTCCTCGATACCGAAGTGCAAATTCGTTCTGGAGAAGTAGCCCTGCCCACCCATACCGTCAAAGGAGAAATCAAACTCGACAATATTTCCTTTGCCTACTTTGAGCGAGCGCCGGTTTTGCAAGATTTTTCCCTCCATATTCCTGCGGGTCAAACCATTGCCATCGTGGGGGCGACAGGTTCTGGGAAAAGTACGATTGTGAAATTGCTCCTGCGTTTCTACGAAATTAACCAGGGACAAATTACTGTCGATGGCCTGGATATTCGCGATATCTATCTCAAGGATCTACGGCGCGCCATTGGTCTAGTGAGTCAGGATGTGTTTCTGTTCCATGGCACCGTGGCCGAAAACATTGCCTACGGGAACCCCGATGCAACTCTCCCAGAAATTATCCAGGCCGCAAAACTTGCGGAAGCCCACGATTTTATCGAAACCCTGCCCCAACAGTACGACACCATCGTCGGGGAACGGGGGCAAAAATTATCCGGTGGCCAGCGGCAACGCTTGGCGATCGCCCGCGCCATTTTGAAAGATCCGCCCATTCTGATTTTGGACGAGGCTACTTCTGCTGTGGACAATGAAACCGAAGCGGCGATCGCCAAATCCCTCGAAAAAATCACCCAGCATCGCACCACCATTGCGATCGCCCACCGCCTTTCCACGATCCGCCATTCCGACTGCATCTATGTGATGGATCAAGGCAAAATTGTTGAACAAGGCACCCATGAGCAACTCCTCGATCAGCAGGGTTTATACTACAGCCTCTGGCAGGTTCAAACTGGTGCAAAATTACCTGCATTCTAGGTACAATCCTGTGAGCTTGGTCATTGCCTCGCCAAAAATTCGTTACGTCAGGTCATATTCAATGGAAACCATCACCATTCAAGTCGAGTCTCATCTCGCCGAGGCCTATCAACAGATTGATCCTCAAAAACAACGGCAAATCCAAGCATTGCTGAATATTTTTCTTGCCAAAGCAATTAACCCCAAACCACTCCTAGAAGTCATGGAAACGGCGAGTCAGCAAGCTATTGCCCAAGGCATGACACCGGAGATTTTAGAAACAATTTTGGCGGATGAATAAATGCCGCATCATTATTGATACCAACGTACTTGTCAGTGCTTTGGTTTTCTCAAGTTACAACTTCCATACAGTTGTAACTTTCGCTCAAAAACAGGGCATTATCCTGACGTCTTTAGATGTTTTGTCAGAATTAAGTGAGGTTCTCAATCGACAAAAATTTGACCGTTATCTGACCAGAGAAATCAGAGACGATTTTTTAACAAGCTTGGCACTAGCCTCTGAAATTGTTCCCATCATCGAAAAAGTTTCGGTCTGCCGCGACCCCAAAGATGACAAATTCCTTGAACTCATTGTCAATGGCAAGGCTGATTTTCTCATCACAGGCGATCAAGATTTACTCGCTCTCCATCCCTTTCGAGACGCTTCCATTCTTACCGTCCAAGACTTCCTGCAAGCTGTTAACTAAGGAATTTGATTTGGCCTTAAGCTAATTGTGGCTGTAATTCAAGAACAGCTTGTCTGGCCCATTGATCTGCCTGCAAAATGTCGTCTAGGGTCGGGTTTGTCTTGTTGTCGTTTTGGTGGCGATCGCAAACCTTTTCGATGAGACGAGGGATATCGAGGAATTCAATTTTTTCTTCGAGGAAAAGGGCCACAGCTTGCTCATTCGCTGCATTTAAAACTGCTGGCATCGATCCCCCGGCCCGTCCCGCAGCATAGGCCAAATTCATGCAGGGATATTTATGGTGATCCGGTTCCCGGAAGGTAAGATCGCCGGCCTTCACGAGGTCAAATTGCTCCCAATCGGTGTGAATGCGTTCGGGGTAGGAGAGGGCATAGAGCAGGGGCAAGCGCATATCAGGCCAACCCAACTGGGCTAAAACCGAGGTATCTTGCAGCTCGATTAGGGAGTGGATGATGCTCTGGGGATGCACCACAATGTCGATGTCGTCGTAATCTTTACCAAAGAGATAATGGGCTTCGATCACCTCTAGACCCTTGTTCATCAGGGTAGCGGAGTCGATGGTAATTTTTTGCCCCATGGACCAGTTGGGATGTTTCAGGGCATCTTTGACAGTGACGGTGGCCAATTTTTCCACAGGCAGATCCCGGAAAGCGCCCCCGGAGGCCGTGAGAATAATCCGCTTTAAACCTCCTTCAGGCACCCCCTGGAGACATTGGAAGATCGCGGAATGTTCGGAGTCAGCGGGCAGTAGTTTCACGCCATATTTTTCGATTAAGGGTAAAACCACTGGCCCCCCAGCGATCAGGGTTTCTTTGTTAGCAAGAGCAATGTCTTTGCCGGCTTCGATCGCCGCAATGGTCGGTAAAAGTCCAGCACAGCCCACAATCCCCGTTACCACGCTTTCGGCATCACCATAACGGGCCACTTCGGCGATCGCCGCTTTGCCAGCGATGATTTGGGGTTGGTGTTCTAAATCTTGAAGGAGAGATTTTAGTTCGGGTAAAAGGCTTTCCTGGCTGGTGGCAACAATCTCTGGGTGGAACTCCCGCACCTGTTCGGCCAGCAGTTGAATGTTACGCCCAGCGGCCATCCCCACCACGCGGAATTTATCGGGGTGCGATCGCACAATATCGAGGGTTTGCGTCCCGATTGATCCGGTGGAACCAAGGATAGAGATGGCTTTAGCGTTGGTCATGATACTTGCTTGCGTGAACCCGTTTGTTGCAGACAATCATCTCATAATCGGGGCTTCGTGGGGACGACTTAAGGGGCGATCGCCTTTGGGATTTCCTCGCTTTTCTGGAAAATCGTGAGCAAAACGCCGAACATCAAATAATGGTGTGCTACAGTCTCTAGGCCAACCCGTTTCCCCATTGCGGTTCGTTCCGTCCGGGAATAGAAACGCAATCCTCCAGGCGAAAAGGGAAAACCATCCCCTTGGCACAATTCTCCTTTGCCATAATCCGCTAGATAAAATTGGCCACCCGGCTTGAGCACCCGCTGCACTTCCTCTAAAACCGTCTCGGGGTGGAGATAATGCAAAAAGCTAATCGTATTAAACGCCGCATCAAAGGTATTTTCCGGAAAAGGTTGCGCCTCAGCATTCCCTTGGACAAAGGAAAGGCGATCGCCATGGATATTTTTCCGTTGGGCCTGGGCTAACATTTCTGGAGATAGATCCAACCCCACCCCCGTTAATTCTGGATAAAGCTTACCGAGTCGTTTAAATAATTTGCCCGTCCCACAACCCAGGTCAAGCACATGGCCATCTCTGGGGAAATCAGCATAGGTGAGTAACCGCTTATGGACAGCCTGGTAAAAGGGCGTGGTCAATAAAATGTCGTAATTTCTCGCCCAGCGGTCAAAAAAAGTCTGCTTCCGTTGAAAAAATTGTTCGCTCATGGAGATTTAGCCCAAGAAAACCACAAAGATCCTTTTCGCAGTGTACCGAAGCCCACCAAAAACGGCAGTATAGTAGGACAAATGCGCCCTGACCGTTGACGAGGAGAAAAAATGGGGAAAACACAATTTCAACCGGTAAGCCAGATCCTCGCCCTGGCAAGTTTAGCAACCCTGGCTTTTAGCTCCCAAAGTCTGGCCCAATCCCAAGAGACCTGCGATCTCTCTGGCACTATTTCTCAGATCCTCCAGCGTCCAGAACAGCAACAAACCCAGTGGGGCATTGCGATCCAAGATCCCCAGACCGATAGCCTCTTATTTGAGCACCGAGCCGACACTTTTTTTGTGCCAGCCTCTAACCAAAAACTCCTCACCACTGCCGCTGCCCTGGTAAGTTTTGGCCCAAACTATCAATATCAAACGCCAATCTACACCGTTGGAACAGCTCCCAATCTTGAGAAATTAATTATTCGAGGTGTGGGTGATCCAAGTTTGACCACCGAAAAATTAACCACAGCTCTCTCGCAGCTATCCCAACAGCAAATCCACCATATTGATCAAGTCATCCTGGACAGCAGCCATTTTCCTGAACCTGGGGTTAATCCTACCTGGGAATGGTCTGATCTGAGTTTTTATTATGGTGTCCCCGTTACCAGCTTGATGCTCAATGAAAACGCCGTTGTTCTCACGGTTTTTCCCACAGAGTCCGGCCAAACCACAACGGTGGGCTGGTCTGATGATATTGCGGCCCAACAATGGCAACTGGAAAATCAGATGGTGACGGCCCCTGACGATACTCCCTACAGCGGTTCCCTGACCCAAACCTATGGCACGACGACGTTAACCCTCACCGGGAAATTGGCCGCCGACGCCATGCCCGACATTTGGGGACTATCGATTCCCGATCCAGACCGCTATGCCCTCGATAAAATCACCCAAATTCTGGGAGAGCAGGGTATTACCGTCGGGAAAAGTTTAACGACGCAAACGCCGATCCCTAACCTAGATCAAGCGCAACCTTTGGGGGCGATCGCCTCTGATCCCTTAGCTGAAATCCTCAAAACCACTAACCAAGACAGCAATAACCTTTTTGCCGAAAGTCTCCTAAAAACCCTTACTGCCGCTGACCGAGACCCAGAAACAATCCTAGAATCTATCGGGGTCGATCCTGCCACCTACCGACTCCGGGATGGCTCTGGTCTTTCTCGCCACAACCTTGTCACCCCCATGGCCTTGATCCAAACCCTAGACGGTATGCTGACCCATCCCCAGGGGGAAACTTACCGCAATTCTTTGGCGATCGCCGGTCGCACAGGCACTCTCCAAAACCGCTT
>Ga0213835_100878_pt1 | contig 23045 bp, 22 predicted proteins | sample SWPATP01_FD_160576 | JGI IMG/M metagenome (GOLD analysis project Ga0213835, IMG submission 160576) | Coastal seawater microbial communities from Marineland, Florida, United States - SWPA TP0 #1 | ecosystem: Environmental > Aquatic > Marine > Coastal | place: USA: Florida | collected 2016-08-05 | reverse complement strand
GATCCGGCGTTTCTGGAAGCGGTCCTTGATTACCTGCTGCAGCAGGACGTCCGGGTGCGCGCGTTTGCAATGGCCGGCGGACATCCGCCGACGGCGGTGGCCGAGGCCCGCGCGGTGCTCGCCGGGCCGGCCGCGCGGCACTGGACCTGAGCCGATGCGGGGACGGGCACCGATTCGCGGGGTGCTGTTCGACAAGGACGGCACGCTGTTTTCCTTCCGCGACAGCTGGGCCGACTGGACGGCCGAGGTGATCGACGAACTGGCCGGGGGCGACGCGGGGCTGGCCGCGCGGCTGGACCGCGCGATCGGTTTCGACCGGCGGCGCGGCGATTTCGCGCCCGACAGTGCGGTCATTGCCGGCACCTCGCAGACCGCGGCGCATCTGCTTGCCCCGCACCTGGGCCGCGACCGCGACGGCCTGGCGCGGTTTCTCGACGCGCGGGCGCTGCAGGCGACGATGCGCCCGGCGGTGCCGCTGGGGCCGCTCATGGCCCGGCTGCGGGGCGCGGGCCTTGTCCTGGGCGTGGCCACCAACGACACCGAGGCCGCCGCGACCCGGCATCTTGTCGCCGCGGGCGTGGCCGAGGCGTTCTCGATCGTGCTGGGCTATGACAGCGTGCCGGCGCCCAAGCCCGCGCCGGACATGCCGCGCGCCTTTGCCGCGGCCTGCGGTTTATCGGTCGAGGCGGTGGTGATGGTCGGCGACAGCGCCCATGACCTGGTCGCCGGTCGGCAGGCGGGGATGCGCACGGTCGCGGTGCTGACCGGCATCGCCACGGGCGACGACCTGCGCCCGCTGGCCGACGCGGTGCTGCCCGATATCGGCCATCTGCCCGACTGGCTGGGCCTGCCGCCCGAGCCTGCGCGGTTCGCGGATTGTTAAGCCTCGGCCGATAGGCTGGATCCCAACCGCCTGCGACCGCCACCACGGGGGAACCATGCACGCACTCGTCAACCGCGCGCTGCGCTGCTTTCTGCGCGACAGCCACGGCGCCACGCTGTGGGCGCAGGTGGCGCAGACCGCCGGGGTGCCCGAATCCGGGGGGGCGGGCCTGGGCCGTGTCGATCCGGCCCGGACCGAGGGGCTGGTGGCCGCCGCGGCGGCGGCGTTGCACCGCGACCGCGAGGGGCTGCTCGAGGATCTGGGAACCTATCTGGTCTCGCATCCGAACATGGCGCCGATGCGCCGCCTGCTGCGCTACGGGGGCATCTGCTTTGTCGATTTCCTGCACGCCTTGCCCGACCTGCCGGACCGGGCGCGGCTGGCGGTGCCCGATCTGGCGTTGCCCTCGTTCGATCTGCGGGCCGAGGGGCAGGGGCGGTACGTGCTGCGGCTGGGTCGCGGCTGGCCGGGGGTGGGGCCGATCGTGGTGGGGGCGCTGCGCGCCCTGGCCGACGACTACGGCACGCTGGCGATGCTGGTGCGCACCCCGGGGGCGGACGGCGACGACAGCATCGCGATCGATGTGGTGGACACCGCCTTTGCCAGCGGCCGTGCGTTCGAACTGGCGGTGCCGGCGGTGGCCGGATGAGGCGCCGCGCCCCCCTTGCCCCGGCCGACGCCCCGATACCGGCGCCCCTGGGCGAGGCGGCTTTCGCGCCGGCCTGCGGGGGGGCTTCCCCCGATCCCGCTGGCCGCGCTGGGGGCGCTGATGCCGATGTTCCTGTGGCTCGACCCCGAGGGCCGGGTGCGGGCGGTCGGGCCGACCCTGCGCAAGCTGCTCGGGGCCGAGGGGGCGGTCGAGGGCCGCGCCTTTGCCGGGCTGTTCGACGTGCTGCGCCCGCCCGCGGCCGAGGCCGGGCCTGACCCCGCCGCCGCGCCCCCGGAGGGGCGATTGCGCCTGCGCCTGCGCCATCCGCCGGCGACCGTGTTCCGCGCGCAGGCAAGCGTGCTGCCTGACGGCGGCAGGCTGGTCAACCTCGGCCTCGGCATCCACGCCGAGGAGGCGGTGCGCCGCCACACCCTGACCGATCGCGACTTTGCCGCCACCGACCTGACCGTCGACCTGCTGTTCCTGCAGGAGGCCCGCAGCGCCGTGATGGACGAACTGGCCCGCCTCAACGCCCGCCTGGACGAGGCGCTGCGCACGGCCGAGGTTCAGGCGCGGACCGACCCGCTGACCGGCCTGCACAACCGCCGCGCGATGGATGCCGCGCTGGCGGCCGGGGCGGGTGCGGCGGCGCCGTTCGGCCTGATCCATGTCGATCTCGACCGCTTCAAGCAGGTCAACGACACGCTCGGGCATGCCGCCGGCGACGCCGTGCTCGCCGCGGTGGCCCGTCGCCTGCAGGCCGAGGTTCGGACGCAGGATATCGCGGCGCGCATCGGCGGGGACGAGTTCCTGGTGCTGCTGCCGGGGCTGGTCGACCTGTCGGTTCTGGGCGCGATCGCGACGCGCCTGATCGCCCGCCTGGAAGAGCCGGTGGTGGTGGACGGCCATGCCTGCCACATCTCGGCCAGCATCGGCTATGCGGTATCGAGCGGCTATCCCGCCGGCGCGGTCGAGCGGATGCTGTCCGACGTCGATGCCGCGCTCTATCGCGCCAAGGGGGCGGGACGGGGCCGTGCCGTGGCCGCGGCGACAGCGTCCGACGCGGTCGCTTCGTGACGCGACGCCGGGGGGAGGGGGAGCGACGCCGCGGACCGGCCGCGGGCCGGGAGCAGGTCGTCCGACGCCCCCCGCGGCGCCCGGTGACGTGCCAACCGGTTCCGTCCGGAACGCTCGCGCCCTAAAGCCGCGCGCGCACCTCGGCCAGCAGCGCGGCAAGCTCGGCGGTGATGGCGGCGCTGCGCGGGGCCTCGGGCGCGCCCAGCCCGCGGCCCAGCGTCTCGGCATAGGCGACGCGGTTGCCCAGATGCGCCGCCGCGACCTCGGCGCCCAGGCCTTCCGCCGCGGTGGCCACCTCGGCGCCCAGCCGGGTGCCGGGACGGGCGCGGTTCAGCACCACCAGCGCCGCCTTGCCCTCGCGCCGGGCAAGGTCCAGCACGCCCTCGGTCGCCCACAGGTCGACATGCGACGAGGCCACCGGCACCAGCACCAGATCGGCGGCGCGCAGGGCAGGGCGCAGGTCGGCATCGGCCTTGGGGGGCGTGTCGACGATCACCACCTCGGCCGCGCGCTTGAGCTTGTCCACCTCATAGCCCACGCCCCAGGCCGAGGCGGTCGAGAACTCCAGCCCCGGGGTCGGCCCGAGCGTTTCCATCCGCGTCATGAACCAGCGCCCGAGGCTGCCCTGCGGGTCGGTGTCCAGCAGCGCCACCGAGACCCCCTCGCGCGTCAGGGCCACGGCCAGGTTGACCGCCAGCGTGGTCTTGCCCGACCCGCCCTTCTGCTGTGCCACCGTGATGACCGATCCCATGCCGTCCCCCGCCGCGCGCGTTTTGCTGCGCTGCAGCATAGCGGCTTTCGGCGCCGGGTGCACCCCCCGATCGCACCCCGCCGGACGATGCGCTCAGTAGACCACGACCGACCGGATCGAGGCGCCCGCATGCATCAGGTCGAAGCCCGTGTTGATCTCGTCCAGCGTCAGGGTGTGGGTGATCATCGGGTCGATGCGGATCAGCCCGTCCATGTACCAGTCGACGATCTTCGGCACGTCGGTCCGTCCCTTGGCCCCGCCAAAGGCGGTGCCCTTCCATACCCGCCCGGTGACCAGCTGGAAGGGACGGGTGGAAATCTCGCGCCCCGCCTCGGCCACGCCGATCACGGTCGAGACGCCCCAGCCGCGATGGCACGCCTCCAGCGCCTGGCGCATGACGTCGGTGTTGCCCGTGCAATCAAAGGTATAGTCCGCGCCGCCGTCGGTCAGCGCCACCAGATGCGCGACCAGATCGCCGGCCACGTCGCGCGGGTTCACGAACTCGGTCATGCCGAAGCGGCGGCCCCAGTCCTCGCGCGCGGGGTTGATATCGACGCCGACGATGCGCGCCGCGCCCACCATCCGCGCGCCCTGGATCACGTTCAGCCCGATGCCGCCCAGCCCGAACACGATCACCGTCGACCCCGGCGTGACCTTGGCGGTGTTGATCACCGCGCCCACCCCGGTCGTCACCCCGCAGCCGACATAGCAGACCTTGTCGAAGGGCGCGTCGGGGCGGATGCGCGCGACGGCGATCTCGGGCAGGACGGTGAAATTCGAAAAGGTCGAGCAGCCCATGTAGTGATGGATCGGCTGGCCCTTGTAGGAAAACCGGCTGGTGCCGTCGGGCATCACGCCCTTTCCTTGCGTCGTGCGGATCGCGGTGCAAAGGTTCGTCTTGCCCGAGAGGCAGCTTTTGCACTGCCGGCATTCGGGGGTGTAGAGGGGGATGACGTGATCGCCCGGCGCCACGCTCGTCACGCCCGGCCCGACCTCGCGCACGATGCCGGCCCCCTCGTGGCCGAGGATCGACGGAAACAGCCCTTCGCTGTCCAGGCCGTCAAGGGTGTAGCTGTCGGTGTGGCAGATACCCGTCGCCATCAGTTCGACCAGAACCTCGCCGGCGCGGGGCCCCTCAAGGTCGACCTCGACGATCTCGAGGGGCTGTTTCGGGGCGAATGCGACGGCGGCTCGGGTCTTCATGGGGCACCTGCGGATGGGGAAATGGCGGGACGGCGAAAAAGGGGGCGGCGCCCGCGACCGGGTCCGGGCTGCGTGGCGCGACGGGGACGGCCCATCCGCGCTCAGCTTTCGGCAAGCGCGGGTTGCGGCGCGCGTCGACCCGCGCGCATCGCGCCGAAGACGCTCCAGATCAGCAGGCCGGCACAGCAGGCCAGCAGGGTGGCGCTGATCGGCCGCTCGACGAAGACCATCGGATCGCCCCGCGACAACAGCAGCGCGCGGCGCAGGTTCTCTTCCATCAGCGGCCCAAGAACAAAGCCCAACAGCAACGCGGCAGCCGAAAACCGCAGCGTCGACAGGACATATCCGAACACCCCCAGCACCGCGACGACATACAGGTCGAAGGGGTTGTTGCGCACGCTGTAGACGCCCACGCAGATGAACAGCAGGATCGCGGGGTACAGCAGCCGGTAAGGAATGCGCAGGATCGAGATCCACAGCCCGATCAGCGGCAGGTTCAGGATCACCAGCAGGATGTTGCCCACCGCAAAGCTGACCACGAGGCCCCAGAACATTTCGGGCTGGCGCGCGATGAACAGTGGCCCCGGCTGGATGCCGTGGATGATCAGCGCCCCCAGCATCAGCCCCATCGTCGCGCAGCCCGGGATGCCCAGCGCCAGCGTCGGCACGAAGGCCGTCTGCGCGGCGGCGTTATTGGCGGCCTCGGGTGCGGTGATGCCCTCGATGGCGCCCTGTCCGAAACGCGAGGGATCGCGCGCCACCCGTTTCTCGGCGGCATAGGCCATGAAGGCGGCAATCGACGTGCCCGTCCCGGGCAGCGCCCCGAAGAAACTCCCGATCGCGGTGCCGCGCAGCATCGGCAAGGTCGAGTCGGTGACATCCGCCCTGGTCGGCAGCATCGAGCGCAGGGTGATCTTCTGCTTGGTCTCGGCGCCCGGATTGCGCCGGACCGAGCCGACGACCTCGGCGATGCCGAAAAGGCCCATCGCGAGCGCCACCAGCATGATGCCGTCGCGCATCTCGGGAATGCCGAAGTGAAAGCGCGACACGCCGGTATTGACGTCGGTGCCCACGGTGCCCAGCAGCAGCCCCAGCACCACCATCGACAACCCCTTGGCCGGCGCTCCGCTGGCCAGCGTGGAGGCCGCGATCAGCCCCAGCAGCATCATCGAGAAATACTCGGCCGGCCCGAAGCGCAGCGCCATGTCGGCGATGGCGGGGGTGAACATCACCAGCGCCGCGAGCCCCAGCATGGAGCCGACGAAGGAGGCGATGGTGGTCATGAACAGGGCCACCCCGGCGCGGCCCTTCTTGGTCATCGGGTAGCCGTCAAGGCAGGCCACGGCCGACGACGGGGTGCCCGGCAGGTTCAGCAGGATCGACGCGGTCGAGCCGCCGTACTGCGCGCCGTACCAGACGCCGGCGAGCATCACGAGCGCGGCGGTGGGCGGGATGTGATAGGTGATCGGCAGCAGCAGCGAGATCGTCGCCAGCGTGCCGATCCCCGGCAAAACCCCGATCAGCGTTCCCAGGAACACCCCGATGAAGCAGTAAAGCAGCGTGGTGGGATTGAGCGCGACCTCCAGCCCCAGCAGCAGCCCGGATGCGATTTCCATCTCAGAACCCCCTTGGCCAGACCGGCAGGTTCATTCCCAGCCCGACGCGGAACACCAGCCATATCATCGCCGCCAGCACCACCGGCAGCACGACCCGGCCCAGCGGCGAAAAGTTGCGGTCGGCGGCGGCGGCCAGCGCCACGGTCAGCATCGTCGCCAGCACGAGGCCCAGCGGCCGCAGCGTGAAGCCGAAGATCGCCACGGCCGAGACGATGACGATCAGCGGCTTCAACTCGAACTTGACCGGTTCGCCGGCGCGGCGCAGCGCGGGCAGCAGGATCAGCACCCCGAGACCGGCCAGCACCCAGCCCAGCACCACCGGGAAAAAGCCCGGCCCCATCTGCCGTGGCGAGCCGAAGGCATAGCGCTGCGCATACCAGACCGCGAACAGGCCGATCACGATCATCAGCAGCCCGCCGAGGATGTCGCCCAGGTCGCGTTGCCGCATCTGCGCCCCCTTGGCCCGGCACCCGCCGGGCACAGCCCTAGTCTGCCCCGCCCGACACCCGCGCGACAAGGGACTCGATGGTTTCCCCGGCCAGTCCGAGCGGCAACAGCAGGTCGTTGTCGGCGGCAAAGTCGCGCCCGGCGATCAGCGACGCGACATCGGCCATGGTCCGGGTGGCGGGCGTCGGCACCCCGGCGATGCGCCCCAGTTCGTCGCAGAACACCAGGCCGAAGGGCATGTCCTCGGCCAGGAAACGGGTTCCGGTATCGGTGGGTCCGGGCGGGCCGCCGCGCGCGGCATGCAGTTCGGCGGCGATGTCGGCCAGGCGTTCTGACCTTGTGCCGAAGGATTGGGCGAAATGCCGTTCGATGCTGCGCACCTGCACCCCGAACGCCGCCGCCAGCGCCTGCCGCTCGGCCTCGAGCCGCTCGATCACGGCAGCGACGCGGGGGGTCATGTAGTGGTACTGCGGCCAGTGCTCGGCCCGTTCGATCCGCGTCCAGTTGAACACCGCGAGCGGCCCGTGCGCCTCGGGGTTGATGTTGGTCAGCGCGGTTTCCAGCACGTTGGCCTGTGCCGAAAAGCCGTCGCCGAACAGCCGGGTGCACAGCGCCACCATCTCGTCGGCCCGAGGCGCCGGCAGGGCCGAGACGCCCAGCGCCGCGCGCCGGGTCATCACCCGCACCGCGCAGGGGTCGGTGCGCCGGGCGGTCAGCACCGTGGTCCCGAAGGCCGCGACCGTCACCGCCACCCCGCGCGCCTGCGCGGCCTCGTAAAGATACAGCGCCGACAGCGAGGCCATCGACGACACGATCACCACCTGGCCCGGACGCAGGTGCGGCAGGATCGCATCCATCACCGTGCGATGCCCGTTTGCCGGCACCGCGACAAGAAGCGTGTCGGCCGCCGCGCACAACGCCGCGGGATCGGCGGCCACCGCGGGGCGGAACTCGCCCGACACCGCGCCTTGGGCGGTCAGCGGCGCGGACAGCAGCGGGTGCGGCGCCGGGCCGCGCGGGGCCCAGAGCGTCACGGCATGGCCACGGTCCATCAGCGCCGCGGCACTGGCCAGCCCGATGGCCCCGACGCCCACGATGCCGACGTGGTGCGCCGGCATCGTTCCTGTTGCTGTTTCCGTCATCGCGGCGTCACTGCACCTCGATGCCGGCGGTGGTGATCACCTCGCCCCAACGCGCATAGTCGGCGGCGATGGTCGCACCCAGATCCGCCGCGTCGCCGCAGGTGACGCTGGCGCCCAGGCTCGTCATCCGCTCCAGCGTCTCGGGCATCTCGCAGATCGCGACGATCTCGGCCGACAGCCTGGCTATGACGTCCGCCGGCGAGCCCGCGGGGGCGAGGAAGCCGGCCCAGACCGGGCTGTTGAGATCGTCGCGGCCCAGAACCTCGCTCAGCGTCGGAACGCCCGCGAGGTTGGGCAGCGCGACCGGCGAGAACACGGTCAGCACCCGCGCGTTGCCGGCCTCGACCATCTGGTCGATCGACGCGGCCGAGGTCACGATCAGCGGCACGACGCCGCCCAGCAGGTCGTTGAGCGCATTGGCCGCGCCCTGATAGGGCACATGCAGCAACTCGATCCCCGTCGCCAGCGCGAACAGCTCGCCCGTCAGGTGCGATACCGAGGTGTGCCCGGTCGAGGCGAAGGCCAGTTCGCCGGGGTTGGCACGGGCGAATTCCAGCATGTCCTCGACCGTCTGGAAGGGGCTGTCGGCCCGCACGCCCAGCGTCATCGGCGTGTCGGTGACCAGCGCCACCGGCATGAAGGCGGTCATCGGGTCATAGGGCAGTTCGCGCAGGTGCGGCGCGATGGTGATCGCCCCGCCCGAGGCCTGCAGGATGGTCAGCCCGTCGGGGTCGGCCTTGGCCACCTCGTCGGCGGCCAGAGAGCCGCCGGCGCCGGGGCGGTTGTCCACGATCACCGACCAGTCGGTCCGCTCGGTCAGGTGCTGGGCGAACCAGCGCGCGATGGTGTCCTGCGCGCCGCCGGCGGAAAACGGCACGACGATACGGAGCGTGTCGGCCTGCGCGGCGGTGGCGCCGACGAGGGCCGCGACGATTGCGATCGGGCGAAGCATGGCAGTCTCCTTGCTGGTGGGGTGCGGCCTGTTGCCGGGCACGGGCGCGGCGCGGCGGCATCTGCGCCAGCCTAGGGACGGTTTGCGGGAAGAGTCAACGCATCGCGGCCCGCGTCCCTCGGGACACATTGCCGGCCCCAAGGGGCCGGGGCGCGGTCATCGGGCTCGCAACCGGGGCACCGGGCGGTCGCCGGGACGGCCTGTGCGGGTGTCGCTAGACGACCCGCTCGACCACGTAGTCGGCCAGGTCGGCCAGCATGTCGCGCAACGGATGCTCGGGCAGGCCGGCCAGCGAGGTCTTGGCGCGCGCCACCCATTCCAGCGCCGCTGTCCGCGTCGCCGCAAGCGCCCCGTGCCGGGCGAGGATCGCCAGCGCCCGCTCGAGGTCGCCGTCCTGCTGCTGCCCCCGGCCGATGCAGCGCTTCCAGAAGGCGCGCTCGTCCTCGTCGGCGGCGGCCAGCGCGCGGATCACCGGCAGGGTGATCTTGCCCTCGCGAAAGTCGTCGCCGATGTCCTTGCCGATGCCGTCGCCGGCGCCGCCGTAATCGAGGAAATCGTCGACCATCTGGAACGCGATTCCCAGCGCGTCGCCATAGTTGCGCAAGGCCGCGGCATGGTCCGCGCCGGCACCGGCAGCGACGGCGCCGCCCTCGGTCGCGGCGGCGAACAGCGCCGCGGTCTTGCCGCGCACGATCTGAAGGTAGACCGCCTCGGTCGTGGACAGATCCCCGGCCGCGGTCAGTTGCAGCACCTCGCCCTCGGCCAGGGTGGCCGAAGCCTCGGCCAGGATGTCGAGGATGCGCAGGTTGCCGGTTTCCACCGACAACTGAAAGGCGCGCGCGAACAGATAATCGCCCACCAGCACCGATGACTTGTTGTCCCACAGCAGGTTCGCCGTCGGCCGCCCGCGCCGCCGGGCGCTTTCGTCGACCACGTCGTCATGCAGCAGCGTGGCGGTGTGGATGAACTCCACCGTCGCGGCGAGGCGGATGTGGCGCCCTTCCAGGTCGGTCTCGAACAGCCGCGCGGCGGCCAGCGCCAGCAGCGGGCGCAACCGCTTGCCGCCGGCCTCGATCAGATGGGCCGTCACCTCGGGGATGCGCGGGGCGTGGCGCGAGGCCATGCGGCCGGCGATCAGGTCGTTGACCGCGGCCATGTCGTCGGCCAGCCACGCGGCAAGGCGGTCATGGGGGCGCGCGGGCGCGGGGCGGGCGGTATCGGGGCTCATCACGGTTGCGCGGGGTTCTCGACAGGGGCGGCGGGGTGGTCTTATCTGGGCGGCATGAAGGAACTGCTGCGCACAACCGATCCGACGATCATCGCCTATGCCACGGCGCTTCTTCAGGGCGAGGATATAGAGGTGTTTCACGGCGACGTCCACACGAGCGACCTGCTCGGCTCGCTGGCCATACTGCCGCAGCGGCTGTGGGTCCGGCGCGAGGATCACTTCCGCGCCTGCGCCGTGCTGCGCGACCACGACATTCCCACCTCCTGAGCGATGGCCTTTCCCGTGCAGGACCTGCGCGAGGACGCCCTGCTGGGCGGGCGGGTGCGGCTGTTGCAGCCGCGCAGCGGCTATCGCGCCGCGACCGATCCCGTGCTGCTGGCCGCCGCGGTGCCGGCGCGCGCCGGCGAGCGGGTGCTGGATCTGGGCTGCGGGGCAGGGGCTGCGGCGTTGTGCCTGGCCGCGCGGGTACCGGGGCTGGCGCTGACGGGGCTGGAGGTGCAGGCCGATTATGCCGCGCTCGCCCGCGACAACGCCGCCGCGGGCGGGGTGGCGCTGGAGGTGGTCGAGGGCGACCTGTCGGCACCGCCCGCGGCGTTGCGCGGCCGCGCCTTCGATCATGTCATCGCCAACCCGCCGTGGTTCGACCCCGACACCCCGCCCGCCCGCGACGCCGGCCGGGCGACCGCGCTGCGCGAGGGCACGCCGCTGGCGGCCTGGATCGACGCCGGGCTGCGCCGGCTGCGCAGCGGCGGGATGCTGACGATGATCCACCGCACGTCGCGGCTGCCCGACATCCTCGCCGCGGCGGTCGGCCGGGCCTCGGCCCGGGTGCTGCCGCTGGCCGGGCGCGCCGCTCGGCCGGCCGAGCGGGTGATCGTGCAGTTCCGCAAGGGCGGGAGGGCGCCCTTTGCGCTGCTGGCGCCGCTGGTGCTGCACGCAGGCCCCGCGCATGACGGCGACCGCGACGACTTCACCCCCGAGGCGACGGCGATTCTGCGCGACGCGGCCCCGGTCGCGGCGCTGTGCGACCGCCCGCGCACCGGGCACCCGCGCGCGCGACCCGGCGTCGCAGCGCCGGGCGCGCCGTCATGTGACGGTTCTGCGTGACACGCGCCCGCAAACGTGGTGCACTGAACGTGTTCGACACAGACAGGAGGTCTCCATGAGCCTGAGTTCGCATCTGCAAGAGCTGCGCCGCAAGCATCAGGAACTGGATGCGCAGGTCGAGGAAGCGCAGCGCGCCCCCGGCACCAGCGATCTTGCCCTGGCAGAGCTCAAGAAGCAGAAGCTGCGTCTCAAGGAGGAAATCCACCGCCTCTCGCGGGCCTGACCGCACCACGTCATCGCGTCCGTCCCGTCACCGGGGCGGGCGCGCAGGACACCGTACGCCCGAACGTCACACGTTCGACGCAAATAACGCATTTCATCCTGGCGGAGTTGGTGGCGCGCCCGAAAGGATTCGAACCTCTGACCCCCAGATTCGTAGTCTGGTGCTCTATCCAGCTGAGCTACGGGCGCGTCGGGGGCTGACCTAGCCGCCCCTGCCGGGCTTTGCAAGGGGAAAGCGGGCGAGCCGGCGCGATCACGTTCGGACCACATCGACGTGAGCGCGATGAAATGGGCTGGAAGCGCCCTGCCGGTCGGTTAGGGTTGCGTCAACCGGGCGTGGTGCAGGTAGCCGCAGGCCGCTCGCCCCCCGGCCGAGTCTGAGAGGACGCGTCGCCGATGTCGAATTTCGCCAATCTTCCCGCTCCCTCGCCCGAAGCCGGGCTGAACCGCTACCTGCAGGAAATCCGCCGGTTCCCGATGCTGGAGCCGGAAGAGGAATACATGCTGGCCAAGCGCTGGGTCGATCACCAGGACCGCGACGCCGCGCACCGCCTCGTCACCAGCCACCTGCGCCTCGCCGCCAAGATCGCGATGGGCTACCGCGGCTACGGCCTGCCCCAGGCCGAGGTGATCTCGGAGGCGAATGTCGGGCTGATGCAGGCGGTCAAGCGGTTCGACCCCGAAAAGGGCTTCCGCCTTGCCACCTACGCGATGTGGTGGATCCGCGCGAGCATCCAGGAATACATCCTGCGGTCGTGGTCGCTGGTCAAGCTGGGCACCACCAGCGCGCAGAAGAAGCTGTTCTTCAACCTGCGCAAGGCCAAGGCCCGCATCGGCGCGCTCGAGGAAGGCGACATGCTGCCCGAGAACGTCGCCCGCATCGCCGCCGACCTCAACGTGACCGAGGATGAGGTGATCGCGATGAACCGGCGGATGTCGGGCGGCGATGCCTCGCTCAACGCCACGGTCGGTTCGGATGGCGAGGGGGCGACCTCCTGGCAGGACTGGCTTGAGGACGAGGACGCCGACCAGGCCGGCCAGTATGCCGAGCGCAACGAGTTGCAGGCCCGCACCGCGCTGCTCGAGGCCGCGCTCGACGCGCTGAACGACCGCGAGCGCGACATCCTGACCCGGCGCCGCCTGCTGGACGAACCGGTGACGCTGGAAGAACTGTCGTCGGAATACCACGTCAGCCGCGAGCGCATCCGCCAGATCGAAGTGCGCGCCTTCGAAAAGCTGCAGGCCCGCATCCGCACGCTGGCCCGCGAACGCGGCATGCCCGTGCCGCCGGCCTGACGACGCTGGGCGCGAGGGACGCGGACGGCGCACCCCCCGGGCGCGGTCAGCCGTGCATCGCGCGCAAGGCGTCGGGCAGGGCGACGGTGCCGATCGTCCGTCCCTGGCGGTCGGTGACGCCCAGCCGTTGCCCCGGCGCCTCGGCCAGCGGTGCCAGCGCATCCTCCAGCAGCGTGTCGGCGGGCAGCGCCTGCCCCTCGGGCGCCACCCCGCCATTGGCGAGGCTGCCCAGCCGGATCACCCGGCCGCGGTTGATGTCCTTGGTGAAGTCGCGGATGTAGTCGTCGGCGGGCTTGAGCACGATGGCCTGCGCTTCGCCCTGCTGGATCATCGCCCCGTCGCGCAGGATGGCGATGTTGTCGCCCAGCCGCAGCGCCTCGTCCAGGTCGTGGGTGATGAAGACGATGGTCTTGTGCAACTCGTCCTGCAGTTCCAGCAGGATCGACTGCATGTCGTAGCGGATCAGCGGGTCGAGCGCCGAGAACGCCTCGTCCATCAGCAGGATGTCGGCATCCGTGGCCAGCGCGCGGGCCAGCCCGACGCGCTGCTGCATGCCGCCGGACAACTGCAACGGATAGTGCTGCTCGTATCCCGACAGCCCCACGCGGTCGATCCAGTGGCGGGCGCGCTTGTCGGCCTCGGCCTCGGCGACGCCCTGGATATTCAGCCCGTAGGCGACATTGTCGCGAATGCAGCGGTGCGGCAGCAGTCCGAACTTCTGGAACACCATCGACGCCTTGAACCGCCGCAGGTCGCGCAGCTGCGCGTCCGTCATCGCCAGCACGTCCTGCCCGTCGATCAGGATCTCGCCCGCCGTCGGCTCGATCAGGCGGTTGATGTGGCGGATCAGGGTGGACTTGCCCGACCCCGACAGCCCCATCACCACCTGGATGCGTTTTTCCGGCACCTCGAGCGAGACGTTGTCGATCCCCAGCACATGGTTGTGCTGCGCCAGCAGGTCGTCCTTGCTCAGCCCGTCGCGGACGAGCGGCAGAACGGTCTCGGGGCTGCGGCCGAAGATCTTGTACAGGCCGCGAATGCTGATCTTGCTGTCACTCATGGCCGTGCCCCTTCCGGTGCGCCTGCAACCGCTGCCCGTAACGCTGCGAGACGCGGTCGAAGATGATCGCCAGCGCGACGATGGCGAGGCCGTTCATCACCCCCAGCGCGAGGTACTGGTTCGAGATCGCCCGCAGCACCGGCACGCCCAGCCCCTGCACCCCGATCATCGAGGCGATCACGACCATCGCCAGCGCCATCATGATGGTCTGGTTGACGCCGGCAAAGATGTTGGGCAGCGCAAGCGGGATCTGCACGCCCCACAGCTTTTGCCGGCTTGACGCGCCGAAGGCGTCGGCGGCCTCGAGCACCTCTCGGTCCACCAGCCGGATGCCGAGGTTGGTCAACCGCACGATCGGCGGAATGGCATAGATGCACACCGCGATCAGTCCCGGCACCTTGCCGATGCCCAGAAGCATCACCACCGGGATCAGGTAGACGAAGGAGGGGATGGTCTGCATCACGTCCAGCACCGGCGTGATTGCCGACTGCATCCGGTCCGACCGCGACATCAGGATGCCGATCGGGATGCCGATGGCGATGCACAGGATGGTCGCGACCGAGATGATCGCCAGCGTCGACATGGTATCGCGCCACATCCCGAAATAGCCGATGGCGAAGAACGCCAGCACGGCACCCGCAGTCAGCTTCCAGCTCCGCGCGCCGGCCCAGGTCAGGCCGCCGATCACCGCGAGGATGATCGGCCAGGGTGTCGCCAGCAGCAGGTTCTCGAACCAGACGAGGAACCGCAGCAGCGGGTGAAAGAACGCCTCGATCGTGTCGCCCCAGGCACGGGTGAAGTCGCGAAAGCTGGCGTCGATGGTGCGTCGCAGCGTCGCCAGTTGCACCCGGCTGAGCGACGGAAACTCCATGAAGAAATCCATTCTCGCGCTTCATCCCCTTTGCGGCGTCGGAACTGCTGCGTCCCGGTGCCGGTTTTCATTCGCCGGTCAGAGCGCGGCGCGCACCCGGTCGGCCACATCCGCCGGGACCCACCGGGTCCAGACGTCCTCGTGGTTGAGCAGGAAGTGATAGGCGGCGTCCTCGCCGGTGGCCTGAAACTCGTTCATGTAGACGAGCAACGCGTTGATGGTTTCGCTGGGAAACTTGCGGCTCCGGAAGTAGTCGATCGCCGGGCCGCCGATTTCCAGGAAGCGGGTGGTCACCACCGTCTCCACCTCCGGCATCGACCAGGCGCTGGGCTGCGGATCAACGCACTCGTCCATGGGCAGCATGATGCAGTTGAACCAGTTGTCGTCACCCGCCCATTCGGCCTCGAACGGCAGCAACACCATGTCATAGCGGCCGATCATCGCGGTCGGGCTCCAGTAATAGCCGAACCACGGCTCGCCCCGCTCGGCCGCCCGCGCCATCGAGGCGTCCAGCCCCGCGGCCGAACCGGGATCGATCAGCCGCCAGCCCAACTCGTCCATCCCGAGGGCGCGGAACAGGTTGGCATTGATCATCTGGCAGACCCAGCCGGACGGGCAGCTATGGAACGCCCCCATGCTGGGGTCTTCGGGGTGGGGGAACAGGTCGGGCCGCTGCACCAGTTTCTCGACGGTGTCGAGTTCCGGGTATTCGGCATGGAAGTCGGGCGTCACCCACCAGCCTTCGCCCAGCCCGGTGATCGGGCCGTCGTTCAGGGCCAGCATGCGTCCTTCGGCCTTGGCGGCATCCAGCGGGATCTGGACCGAGTTGGGCCACAGCTCGGGCGCCACATGGGGCTGCCCCCGCTCGTTCATCGAGGCGAAGATCGTCAGGTTGGCGCCCTGCACAAGCGTCACGTCGCAGCCATAGCCGGCCTCGAGGATGATCGCGTCCACATTCGCCATCATCTCCGCCGAGGCCCAGTTCATCTCGGCGATCGAGAAGCTGCCGCATTCGGCGGCGCTGGCGGTGGTTGAAAAACCGGTCGAGAGGGCGATCGCACTGATCGCGCCAAGCATACGGACGTTCATGGGGTGCTCCCTGGTCTTCTCGTCATCGGATGGCGACGGGCAAGCGCGGCCTGGTTCCGGCCCCCCGCCGCCATTGCGACGCATGAGCCTTTGCGCCTCGGATGAGTTCGATCATTCATGATGAAACCGATTTCACGCTTTGTTCCATCTGCGGCGCCGGCAATGCGGTGTCCCGAGGCCCGCCGTGCAGACGGACCCCGGGGACCATGCCTGATACGTGGATCAGAGCGCGGCGCGCACGCGATCGGCAACCTCGGCCGGGACCCACTCGCTCCAGATGTCCTCATGGTTCATCAGGAACTCGAACGCGGCATCCTCGCCGGTGGCCTGGTTCTCGTTCATGAACACCAGCATGGCGTTCATCGCGTCGCCGGGAAACACGCGGCGCTCGAAATATTCGGCCGCCGGACCGCCCACTTCGAGGAAGCGGGTGGTAACCACCGTCTCGACCTCGGACACGGTCCAGGAGGTCGGCTGCGGATCGAGGCAGTCCTGCTCGGACAGCGCGATGCAGTTGTTCCAGTTGTCATCGCCGGCCCATTCGGCCTCGAAGGGCAGCATCACCATGTTGTAGCGCCCGATCATCGCCGTGGGGTTCCAGTAGTAGCCGAACCAGGGCGCGTCGCGCTCGGCCGCGCGGGCCATCGAGGCGTCAAGGCCGGCCGCGGAACCGGGATCGATCAGCCGCCATCCCAGTTCCTCCATCTCGAAGGCGCGGAACAGGTTGGCGTTGACCAGCTGGCAGCCCCAGCCGGCAGGGCAGCCGTGGAAGGCGCCGACGCTCGGGTCCTCGGGGTGGGGGAACAGGTCGGGCCGCTGTAGCAGTTTCTCGACGGTGTCGAGTTCGGGATGCTCCGCGTGGAAGGCGGGCGTCACCCACCAGCCTTCGCCCAGCCCGGTGATGGGCGCGTCGTTGAGCGAATGCAGGCTGCCTTCCGCCTTGGCGTTGTCCAGCGCCACGCGGACCGCGTTGATCCACAACTCGGGCGCGACATCGGGCTGGCCGCGCTCGCTCATCGAGGCAAAGGTCGTCTCGGTCGCGCCGGGCACCAGCGTCACGTTGCAGCCAAAGCCGGCCTCGAGGATGATGGCGTCCACATTGGCCATCAGCTCGGCCGAGGCCCAGTTCATCTCGGCGATCGAGACGTTGCCGCAGTCGGCGGCGCTGGCGGTGGATGCGAATGCAGTCGAAAGGGCGATCGCGCTGATCGCACCGAGGATACGGGGTTTCATGGGCAGGCTCCCTGGTCTTTTCGTCGTCGGGTGGCGACAGGCAAGGCCGGCAAAACGCCGCCCCCCCCTGCCATCGAAACGAATGAGCCGCCGCCTCGCGATAGCTCGCGAACGATGCGGATATGCTCATCAGGTGTGGCAATAAGAAAGCGCAGCGGGGGCGGTATGGCAACCCCCAAAGCGCCCCGGGTCGGGCCGGGCTGCGGCAACAGCGGGGCCAGTGGCGACCGCAGTCTTCAAAACCCGGCGCAAGCGGCTAAATTGAAAGGGATTTTCCCGGACCGCGGCGGGTGCCGAAACTGCCGGCGCCGTGCGTTCGGGGCCGCCGGGATCGGCAATCCGGCCCATGCCGTCGCGCAACCAGTGGTTGTGCGTCCCTGCGATCCGTGCAAGGCAACGAGTCGCCGACCGCCGCGCCGGGGACGGGACGAAACGTCAACCCGATTGGCGGGGCAGGGCGGCGACGGGGCGTGCGGCGCGCCGGCATCGCACCGGTGCGGCCTCCCCCCGCTCCGGTGCGGCGGTGCGCCGCAGCCCTGCACCCTAGACGGTCATGTTTCGCGCCGTCCGTCAACAGCACAGACCGCCGAAGCCTGAGGAAAAGGCAGGTTTCCCGGCCGCCCTCCGGTGCGGAGGGAAGGCAGCCCTGTCGCCGACAGCGCCGATCCACCTCGACCCCGCGACAATTGCACTAGGTGCGCCCGCTCCGTGGCGGGCGCAATTGCCGGGAAAGGCCTGCGAATGCCCTGCCGGGCGCGGCCCGGATCAGCCGGCCGAAACGGGGTGCTCGTCGCGGCGGTCGGAATGGATCAGCAGCGGGGTGCCTTCGGGCCCCACGGCCTCCTCGTTCACGACGACCTCTTCGACCGAGGTGAGGCTGGGCAGTTCGAACATGGTATCCAGCAGGATATCCTCCATGATCGAGCGCAGCCCCCGCGCCCCGGTCTTGCGGGCGATCGCGCGCTTGGCGATGGCGCGCAGCGCATCGGGGGTAAAGGTCAGTTCCACGCCCTCGATCTCGAACAGGCGCTGGTACTGCTTGACCAGCGCGTTCTTCGGCTCGGTCAGGATGGTGACCAGTGCGGCCTCGTCCAGGTCGGTCAGCGTGGCCACCACCGGCAGGCGGCCGACGAACTCGGGGATCAGGCCGAACTTCAGCAGGTCCTCGGGCTCGAGCTGCTTGAGCGTCTCGCCCACCGAACGCGCCTCGGGGTCCTTCACGTCGGCGCCGAAGCCGATCGCGCTGCCCTTGCCGCGCTGCGCGATGATCCGGTCAAGACCCGAGAACGCGCCGCCGCAGATGAACAGGATGTTGGTGGTATCGACCTGCAGGAATTCCTGCTGCGGATGCTTGCGCCCGCCCTGCGGCGGCACGCTGGCAACGGTGCCTTCCATCAGCTTCAGCAGTGCCTGCTGCACGCCCTCGCCCGAAACGTCGCGGGTGATGGATGGGTTGTCGGACTTGCGGGTGATCTTGTCGACCTCGTCGATATAGACGATGCCGCGCTGCGCGCGCTCGACATTGTATTCGGAGGCCTGCAGCAGCTTGAGGATGATGTTCTCCACATCCTCGCCCACGTAACCGGCCTCGGTCAGCGTCGTGGCGTCGGCCATGGTGAAGGGCACGTCGAGGATGCGCGCCAGGGTCTGCGCCAGCAGGGTCTTGCCGCAGCCGGTGGGGCCGATCAGCAGGATGTTGGATTTCGAAAGCTCCACCTCGCCGGCCTTGCCGGAGTGGTGAAGTCGCTTGTAGTGGTTGTGCACGGCCACCGACAGCACCCGCTTGGCGTGGGTCTGGCCGATGACATAGTCGTCGAGAACCTTGCAGATGTCGCGCGGCGTGGGCACCCCGTCGGTCGCCTTCAGGCCGGCCGACTTCGTCTCTTCGCGGATGATGTCCATGCACAGCTCGACGCATTCGTCGCAGATGAACACGGTCGGACCCGCGATAAGCTTGCGCACCTCGTGCTGGCTCTTGCCGCAGAACGAACAATAGAGGGTGTTCTTGCTGTCGCTGCCCGAGCTGTTCTTCATCGTCATCCCCTGCGCGACACCGCCGCGCCCTTGTCCCCGACACCGTCGGCGCGCAGCGCGGCCGCCCGTTCCCGAGTCTAGGCCAGCCCCGCCGGCATCACAATCGCTAATCGCCCCGTGTTGCCGCCGGCGTGATGCCTGCGGTCGGCGCGCCTCATTTCTTTTCGGCCTCGGGCGTTGCGCGGCTGGTCACGATCTCGTCCACGATGCCCCAGTCGCGGGCCATCTCGGCGGTCATGAAGTTGTCGCGCTCGAGCGCCTTCTCGACGGTGGCATAGTCCTGCCCGGTGTGGCGCACGTAGATGTTGTTCAGCCGCTCCTTGAGTTCGAGGATCTCGCGGGCGTGGATCGAGATGTCGGTCGCCTGGCCCTGGAAGCCGCCCGAGGGCTGGTGCACCATCACGCGGCTGTTGGGCAGCGAAAACCGCATCCCCTTCTCGCCCGCCGCCAGCAGCAGCGACCCCATCGAGGCGGCCTGGCCCACCACGAGGGTCGAGACCTTGGGGCGGATGTACTGCATGGTGTCGTAGATCGACAGCCCCGAGGTCACGACCCCGCCCGGGCTGTTGATGTACATGCTGATTTCCTTGGACGGATTCTCGGCCTCGAGGTGCAGCAGCTGGGCCACGATCAGGCTGGCCATCCCGTCGTGCACGGGTCCGGTGACGAAGACGATGCGTTCCTTGAGCAGGCGCGAGAAGATGTCGTAGGCGCGTTCGCCGCGGCTGGTCTGTTCGACCACCATGGGCACGAGGTTCATGTATGTTTCGATCGGATCGCGCATGGCCTGCCTGCCTCTCTGCCGGGTTTCTAGCGCCGTATTGGTGAACGGAGTCTTAGTGCCGCGCCACAGGGGCTGCAAGGGCACCCCCCGTGCGCGCACCGGCCGCAGGGAAGGGGGCGGGCAGGGCCGCCTTAACCTTGCATTAACCGTCGCTGCGGCACGGTCGGCCGGAACTGCCGGGCGGGGGTGGCCGAAGCGATGGTGCAAGCGCAGGAAACCCCGGCGGGCGGCAACGGGACGGGCGGTCCTGCCCGGGGCGGTGGCGCCCGTGTCCGGCCGCAGGTGCTGGCGCACGGCGCCACGCTCGCGCCCTTTCCGCAGCCCTCCGGCGGGGACGCGGCGGGGCCGCCGCTGCCCCCGCGGCTGTCCGCGCTGGCGTTTCGTCCCCGCAGCCCGGACCGGCCCGACGGCCCGCAGGCCGAGGCGCGACAGTCGGCGCTGCTTGCCCGGCTGTTGCGCGACGACCTGATCGAGCCGGGTGCGCTGCTGCGCGCGCTCGCCCGCCGCCCGCCCCCCGCCCGGCCTACCGTCCCGGCGCCCTCCCTCGCCGCCGCTCCGCCCCGCATTGCCGGGGCCGAACCCGCGCGGCTGCTGTGCGCCGAAACCGCCCTGGGCGGTGCGGCGCTTGCACGGGCCGAGGCGCGGTTGCGCGGCACGGGCCTGATCGATCCCGCGCGCGACGGGCCGCCCGACGTGCGCCTGATCGACGCCCGCGGCGTGGAGGCGTGCCTGCGCGACGGGGTGGTGCCCTGGCGCCGGGCCGGCGGGGTCACGCTGGTCGCGGTGGCCGACGCCCCGGCCTTCGAGGCCCGCGCCGCCGAACTGGCCGCGCGCTTCGGTCCGCTGGCCGTCGCGATGATCGCCCCCGAGGCGCTGCGCGCGGCGCTCGTGGCGGTGCGGGGCGAACAGCTGGTGCGCCGGGCCGAGGTCTGCGTAAGCGCCTCCGAAAGTTGCCGGGGGATCCGGATCGGCCGGATGCGCGCACTTGCGGCAGCGGCGCTGGTGTCGGTACTGCTTGCCGTCGTGCTGGCGCCGGTGACGGTGCTCGCGATCCTGACGCTGGTGGCGGTCCTCGTGCTGGTCGTGGTCACGGCCCTCAAGCTGGCCGCGGCCATCGCCGCCCTGACCGCGCGGCGCGCGGGTGCGGCGGCCCCGCCGCCTGCGGCCGATCACGACCTGCCCGCGATCTCGATCCTGGTGCCGCTGTTTCGCGAGCGCGACATCGCCGGGCGGCTGCTGACGCGCCTTGCGCGGCTCGATTATCCGCGCGACCGCCTCGAGGTGCTGCTGGTCGTCGAGGCGGTGGACGCCGTCACCCGCGCCACCCTGGCGCGCCTGCACCTTCCCGGCTGGATGCGCGTGGTGGTGGTGCCCGACGGCCGGCCCCGGACCAAGCCGCGGGCGTTGAACTATGCGCTGACGCAGGCCGGCGGCGCAATCGTCGGCATCTATGACGCCGAGGACGCGCCCGCCCCCGACCAGCTGCGCCGCGTTGCCGCCGCCTTTGCCACGGCGGCGCCCGAGGTGGCCTGCCTGCAGGGGCGGCTCGACTATTACAACCCGCGCAGCACCTGGCTGGCCCGGTGCTTTACCGTGGAATACGCGACCTGGTTCGGCCTCGTGCTGCCGGGGCTCGCGCGGCTGGGGCTGGTCGTGCCGCTGGGGGGCACGACGCTGTTCCTGCGCCGCGAGGTGATCGAGGCGATCGGCGGCTGGGACGCGCACAACGTGACCGAGGACGCCGATCTGGGCCTGCGGCTGGCGCGGCGCGGCTGGCGCACCGAACTGATCGACACCGTCACCGCCGAAGAGGCCAACTGCCGCCTGCTGCCCTGGGTGCGCCAGCGGTCGCGCTGGATCAAGGGCTATGCGCTGACCTGGGCGGTGCACATGCGCGACCCGCTGCGGCTGTGGCGCGACCTGGGGACGGGACGGTTCCTGGGGGTGCAGGCGATCTTTCTGGGCAGCCTCGTGCAGACCACGCTGGCCCCGGTGCTGTGGAGCTTCTGGGTGCTCGCGCTCGGTTTCGGTCATCCGCTGCTCACGGTCGCGCCGACCGCGGCGCTGCTGGCGTTGGCCGGGCTGTTCGTGCTGGCCGAGGCGGTGACGATCACGCTGGGGGTGATCGCCGTGTCGGCCGACCGGCGGCACCGCTTCCTGCGGCCCTGGGTGCCGACGCTGCACCTCTATTACCCGCTCGCGACGCTGGCCGCCGCCAAGGCCGCGGCCGAACTTCTGGCCGCGCCCTTCTACTGGGACAAGACCACCCACGGCGTCTATGATCGCGCGGCCGCATCGGGGGCGCCGGGCGGGCGCCGGGCGCGGGCGCCGGCCTGAGCGGGGGCCTCAGCGGGGGCCTGAGCGGGGGTTTCAACGCAGCCACAGTCCCGCGTCGCGAATGCGCGCGCGGATCGCCTCTTCGGGGCGGGGCAGGTCGTCGCGGTCGAACAGCGCGCGCACCCGGGCGCCCTCGCCCTCGGCGATCATCCGGCGGAACGGGCCGTGCCGGCGCAGCACCTCCCATACGCCGGGCGTGCGCGCGACCGCCTCGAGCCGTTCGACCGTGGCCTCGGGGGCGGTGGCATACAGCAGCGGCAAGGCGCGGTAGTGCAGGCTGACCGAGCCGTCCAGCAGCCCCGGCGGGATCGTCTGCCGCCCCCCGCCCAGGGAATGGATCACCAGCGGCAGCGCGATCTGATCAAGCCACGGCCGCATCGGCTGCAGCGCCACCGCCGGCGGCGGGTTGTCGCGAATCTCGAGCGCATAATCGAGGAACCGTTGCCCGAAGACGCGCGGACAGCGGTAAAAGAACCAGCCGGCGTTGAAATACAGATACCGCTCCCAATGCCCCTCGGGCATGGCGGGGTCGAGCGAGCTGTCGAAATCGAGGCCGAAGCGGTCATAGAGCGAGGCCCAGATTTCCGTATGCCCCGGCCCGTAGAGTTCCGGCTGCGGCCACGTCCCCTCGCGCCGCATCGAGGCGCAGGGGCGGTCGAAATCGAAGGGCACGGATTCCGGGTTGTCCAGAAACAGCGTGTCGGTGTCGAAGAACACGAAGGGCTCGCCCTCGGGCAGGGCCAGCAGCGCCTCGATCTTGTTGCCATAGGCATAGTCCTGCCCGAAGTGGCGCGACTCGAACGGCAGGAAGGTCGCGCCCAGGCCCTCCAGCAGCGCCCGGGTGGCCTCGTCGCGGATCGAGGGGTCGTATTCCCACAGCGGGCCGGGCTGCGGTTCGGCCACGATCAGGCGGGCGCGCAGGCCGGGTGCGGCGGCGCGCAGCGAGGCGGCCAGCAGCACCGCCTCGAACTGGATGCGCGCGGTCTGGCCGATGACGACGATGTTGAAGGGGGGTGTGCCCATGCCTGCGCCCGTTGCCGAAACGCGGGCAGGTTAGCTGCGCA
>Ga0213835_100876_pt1 | contig 23102 bp, 16 predicted proteins | sample SWPATP01_FD_160576 | JGI IMG/M metagenome (GOLD analysis project Ga0213835, IMG submission 160576) | Coastal seawater microbial communities from Marineland, Florida, United States - SWPA TP0 #1 | ecosystem: Environmental > Aquatic > Marine > Coastal | place: USA: Florida | collected 2016-08-05 | reverse complement strand
CTCGACTGAGCTGAGCACGAGCTCGCCGTTGCAGAACATCAGATCGACCGCGGATTCGTCCGGGTCGCTCTCGATCGCGGCGACCGCGTCGGCGAGCTTGGGGGGCACGCCGAAGCCCAGGCGCGTGCGCTGCCCCTCGGGATGGGGCAGGAGACCGACGCGCCACCGCTCGCGGGCGGCGGCGGGGAGGAAGCGGGCCGTCTGCGCGTCGCTCAGGTAGAGCAACACCGTCGCCCCGGCTTCCAGCTCCGGCGGGCGCTCGGGATCGAGCACGACCAGTTCCGGCGGCTCGGCCGCCAGCAGCGGGAGCACCTGCTCGCGGATGATCGCATCGTCCTGAGCTTCGTACACCAGCACGCGCATGTCGAACCCCGCCCTTCTCCCGCGGGCGTCTTCGGGCGCGCGCGGATCAGCCGACTGCATCGGCTGATCCGTGCGAAACCCTGCACCGGACGGCGCGGGGCTTATCCGGGAACGCACGCCGGGCCCCGCGTGTTCCGCGAGGCCCGGCGCCGGTGTTCAGGATTGCGGGCTCGGATTTACTGCGGGCAGCCCGCGGATTCGACGAGCCAGGCGCTGATGTAGTAGTTCAGATCGAAAGCGTTGACAGCGCCGTCGGGGATGCCGTCGAGGGCGGCGCCGGTGATATCCGCGGCCGGATCGTTCGCGAGCCAGAGCCCGACGTAGAAGTTCAGGTCAAAGGCGTTGACGGCGCCATCGGGGATGCCGTCGAGCGAGGGCCCGGTGAAGTCGGCGAGCGAGCGCGTCGCGAACGCGACGGGCTGGTTGCTCGACTCGGTCGAGTCCGAGGCGTTGGTCGCGGTGACGCCGACGTAGTACTGCGTGCAGAACCCGAGCACGCCGGCGGGGATCGGAAGGGTCGTGCCCGCGACGTCGGTCTGGGTGTAGACGACGCTCGAGAGGGCGGCATCGGTGGCGATGACCACGTCGTACGCGTCCGCGTTGTCGGAGGTGGTCCATTCGACGGTGACGCCGATGGGTTCGAGCCCGACGGCGGCGTCGGCCGGGGCGGTGATGGAGAACGGTCCGGGCTCGGTCACGACGGGCACCAGGGGCAGCATCAGGTCGATGATGACGGGGCGGTGGTCGGAGGCGATGAGCGTGATCCGGTCCGGGCGGTTGCTGAGGAAGCCGAGGGTTTCGGGCGGGTGCAGCCCGTTGGGGATGGTGTCCGAGCGGTAGATGAACTGGTTTCGGAGCGTGCCGACCGAGTCCCACCAGAGCAGGTAGTCGAGCTTGCTGCTGGTGCCGAAGGTGGCGCGGTTGTTGGTGAAGAAGCAGCGGGCGTCGTCGTAGGTGCTGTCGCTGTTGTCACGATCGGTGCCGTCGTTGCCGCCGGCGCTGGGGCCTTCGCTCATCCACGCCGCGGGCCCGCGCCGCCCGTTGGTCAGTTCGTCCTCGTTGAGGTCACCGCCCCAGACGACGACGGTGTGCTCGTCGAGAATGTTGGTGACGGGTGGGTTTGGGAACATGGTGGAGTTCGGATCGGGCACGCCCGTGCCCGCGCCGGCGTACATGTAGTAGATGTAGTACGCGATGTTCTGAGCCGCGATGAGGCGTTGGCTCAGGTCGCTCGGCGAGCCGCAGCATTTCAGGTGGCTGTTGCCGATGACCATGTCGCCGAGGTAGATCTCGTCGGGCAGGTCGATCTCGGCGTGCACGAACCCGCGGAGCCCGCCGCTGCCGGGCGGGTACGGCCCGTCCTGGAAGCGGATCGTGGGCATCATCTGGTACGTCGCCTTGCCGTCGCCGTTGAGGTCGGCGAAGGGGAATCGGCTCAGGATCGCGTTCCGGTTGAACCCGTCGCCGGGAGAGAGCCCGATGAGGATGTACGGGTAGTCCAGATCCGGATCGAACGCCTGGATGTAGCTCTGCACGACATCGCCGGGGCGGAACGGGTCCGCGCCGCCGTAGATCAGCAGTTCGAATGTCGTGGTCAGGTCCGCGATGCTGTCCATCGAGCTTCCGGTGCCGTTGCCGACGTTGTCGGCGGTCTCCTGAAAGATGATGACGTCCGGCTTGAGAGCGGCGATGGCGCGGGCGATCGCGGCCCAGCTGTTGTTGTCGTTGGCCTTGAAAGCCGTCGAGCAGATCGCGTCCGCGACGTTCCAGGTCATGACGCGGACGTCGGTCGGATCGGTCTTGCCCCAGTAGCCGTTGGCGGGGTCGAACGCGCTCGCGGGCGAGGCAAGCCCCGCGCCAAGGGCGAGAGTGGCGAGCAGGGCGAATCGGCATCGGGCGTATCGGGATCGCGGCATCGGTTCCTCCGTCGCGTTCGGTGTCGGCTCCGCTTTCGGGCCGACGGGTTCGGTTCATCGCGTGCGGGCGACCTATTCGCCCCGCGTCGCGCGGTGATTGCCGCCGAACGTCGCGGTCGGCAGACTGTGAATGCGGGCCGTCGGGTGTCCCCGAAGGCCCGCGAGGGATTCAGAAGCTTAGCCGATCAGGGTCCGGCTTAGTCGCAACCACGGAGCCAAGCGGCGATGAAGAAGTTGAGGTCGAAGGCGTTGACCGCGCCGTCCGGGATGCCATCGAGCGCCGAGCCGGTGATGTCGGCGTTGGGGTTGCCCGAGATCCACTGCGACACGTAGAAGTTGAGGTCGAAGGCGTTGACCTGCTCATCGGGGATGCCGTCGAGCGACGGGCCTGTGACGTCGGCGGTGCAGGGCATGTACCCGATGTAGATCAGGGCGTTGTAGGGCTGGTCCGGGCTGCTCGGGTCGCCGCCAGCGCCGGTCGGGCTGACGAACTGCCCGTCGTTGTTGACGTCGTAGACGATCGAGGCGTTGAAGACGAGCCCGCCGAAGGCGCGGTTGTCCTGGCGGGGGTTGAACGTGAGGCTGGGGCTGGCGTTCGCGGGCGCCGTCAGGCTGCTGTAGGGGAGCCCGTTGAAGTTCTGACCGAGGACGTTGCCGCTGAAGAACGCGCCGGGGTTGAGCCCGCCGCCGGCGCTGGCGATGCCCATGAACTGGATCTGCCAGCGTGTGCGGCTGTTGCGCCCGAGGAAGGTGTCGCCGAGTTCGGCGATCAGCTCGAGGCGGTAGCCCGCGCCGCTGCCGCACGTCACGCGGTGAGCCTTAATCAGCGCCGAGTCCGGATCGAAGAAGACGGTCTCGTTCTGCGAGTCCCACTTGTTGAGCTGGACGGCACCGATGAAGTAGAGGTTGCCGTTGGCGTCGAAGGCGGGGGGGCTGAGGCTGGGCCCGACGGGCGAGCCGCCGGTGACCAGGCGGAGCTCGTAGAGCACGCCGATGGGGGCGTCGTAGGTGGGGCTGGCGGGGTTGAGATCGAGCACGCCGTCGAACTCGCCGGGCGAGCCGCTGAACGCCGCGCCGTCGGTGCCGAAGTCGCCGTGGATGGGCTGCCAGGTGTCCTGGAGCCCGTCGATGCCGAAGGGATCGACCTGAGCGGCAACTTCCCAGGTGTAGTTGCTGGGGTTGTTCTCATCGAAGCGGCAGACGACGATCGCCTGGGTCCAGTCGATCTCGCTGTTGAAGAGGTAGAGCGAAGCGGCGATGAGCCCCTCGCCGGTCTGCGGGTCGCGCCCGATCGCGACGTGCCCGTTGCCGCCGCGGAAGCCGACCGCTCCGCCGTACCCGCGGAACGCGGGGACACCGATCGGGTTGCTCGGGTCGCCGATGGTCGGGTAGGTGCTGAGGTGGGGGTAGCAGGGGTGCTGGAGGTTGACGTTGGTCTGGGGCGAGCCGGGGTGACCGGGGAGGATGAAGGTCGCCGAGCCGGTGAGGGCGCCGTTGGCGTCGACGCTCCAGAGGCTGATGGCGTTGTTGCCAGCCGCGCCGTCGGTGCGGGTCAGGACGCCGTAGGTGCCGACCGCCGTGCCGCCGGGGTTGAGCCCGGGGAACGCGACGGGGCGGAAGCCCATCTGTCCGCGGTGATCGACGGTGCCGGGGCGATGGGTGGTACCCACGTTGGTCGAGGTGAACTCGCCGTAGAAGCCTTCGCCGTTGAAGTTGGTGTTCCAGAAGAGCCCGGTGCCGTTGGCGGCGAGGGACTGCGGGAGGTTGCCGGGGGTCAGGATGATCGGGTCGGCCGGGGCGTTGAAGAGGAAATCGCCCGCCTGACGCAGGGCGGCGTTGGGGCTGGCGAGGTTGAAGCTGCCGTTGGCGCGGTCGAGCGTGCGGGCGCGGAAGATGTTCTGCCCGCTCAGGGTGTCAGTCGGGGGGAGCATGTTGGCGCTGTTGTTGTCGGCGCGGACGTAGGCGTTGCCGTGGGCGTCGATGGTGCCGAAGCCGATCGAGCCGGTGACGCCGGTGACGCCGTCGGTGGTGCTGACCGCCAGGGCGCGCCGGACGAAGAGCTGGCGCGGGTTGCGCGGATCCTGATTGACGACGCCGGTGATCAGACCGTTGTACGAGCCGACGGGCGAGTTGGCAAACTCGCTGATGCCCAGCGCGAACTGGTTGGTGGGGATGCCGTCAACGCTGCGGAACTGGGTCGGCGGTTGGTTGATGGGGAACTCATTGATGCCGACGCCCGCCTCGTACCAGACCGGGAAGCTGGTGCTCGGCCCGGGGACGTTGCGGAGCAGATCCGGGCTGATGCCCTGCGAACTGCCCAGGTTGCTGAAGAACCCGGGCTCGCCCTGGGTCGTCTTGAGAATCGGCGCGATGCCGAAGCGAGTGTTCGGCCAGGAGCCGAAGCGACGGGTCAGATCGACCGTGTACGCGGTCACCTGCTGGCTCGCGGCATACGGCGAGAGCGCGTCGCTGCCGCCGGTACTGACGCTGTCCTGGGCGGTCGCGCTGAACGCGAACCCCGCCGCGGCGAGCACCGCCGCCGTCCGAATCATGATCTGCATCTGCTTCTCCTTTGGTTCCCTGCCGCCGACCTTCGGGCCGGCGTGTTTCGTGTCGATCCAGGCCCGCACACCACCATCACGCCTGCCCCCGCCACAAGCGGGAGTCATCGCGTTCGCCCGGAGGACTCGGGTGCCATGTAGCTCGGCGTCGCGCGTTCGCTCAGATGCGCCGCGTTCCGCCGATGAATTTGTCGTGGAATCCGCCTGAAACCGTCCGTAGCCGAGCCCACCAGAACGTCGAAAGATACTAGCCGACGCCCCCGGTACGTCGCGCTCCGGTCGCGCGATTCGACTGTGAAGTTTGCGCAAATATGCCCGGCAAAATCGTGAATCTGGGCAATCTGTCGCTCGCGTCTGTCGGTTCCTGTCGTCGCCTACCAGATCGTGAACCCGCCCGATCGGCAGAAGGCGATGAAGCTGCGGAAACCTTCCTTGTTCGGCCCGCCGAACAGCTCGAACGGGCTGATCGGCGCCCCGCTCGGGAGGTGGCGCCACGCCGGGTAGCCCGGGATGTCCAGCCTCGGCGCCCCCTTCTCCGCGAGCGCGTCGTGGTTCGGGAGGTCGTCCAGGCAGCGGCTCAGGGCCTCGGCGAGGTTCCGCGCGTCCTCTGTGCGCACGCGCTGCCCGCGCCCGGTGACGTAATCCGCACGCGGCCAATCGGTGGTCGTCGCCCCGGGCTCGTGCATGCCCCAGTGCAGGGGCGGTTCGGTCCCTAGGGGACGCCACCCGTGGTCCCACGCCAGGTGGACCAGGGCGGCCCACCCCCGGTTGTTCCAGACAAAGTCCCCAACCTCACCACGCAGCAGCACACCCATGCCCGGATCATTCCCCGCCCGACCCCCGCGCGTCAGCACGCGGCGATCGCGACCGCCAGTTCGCCCGCGAGGCGCGCGTTGCTCCGCACCAGCGCCAGGTTCGCCTCCAGCGTCCGCCCGCCGGAGACCTCGTGCAGCGAGCCGAGCACCGCGGGGGTCACGCCCCGCCCCGTCGCGCCGCCCTCTTGCGCCCGCCGCTCGGCCTCGGCGAGCCAGAGCGACCACATCCCCGATTCCAGCTCGTCTTCTTCCGGGATCGGGTTGCAGATCAGTACGCCGCGCCCCGTGCGTGCGAGTTCCATCGAGACATACGCCGCGAGCGTGCGCACGTCGTCGAAGCGTTCGTCCACGCTCGCTTCGCTCTCGCGCCGGTAGAAGGCGGGGAATCGGTCACATTGGAAGCCGACGACGGGCACCCCGAGTGTTTCGAGCGCCTCGCGCGTCGCTTCGACGTCGAGGATGCTCTTGACCCCGCTCGCGACCACGGCGACGGGGAACCGTGTGAACGCCGCCAGGTCCGCCGAGACGTCCAGTCGCTCGGCGTACCCCCTGTGGACGCCGCCGAGCCCGCCGGTCGCGAACGTGCGCACGCCGGCGCCGGCCGCGAGCTCCATCGTCGTGCTGACTGTCGTGGCCGCGTGACGACGGGCGGCGATCGCGAGCCCGAGCGTCGCGGTGTTGGTCTTGATCGGCTCGGCTTCCAGCAGTTCGACGAGCTGGCGCTCGCTCAGCCCGACGGTGGGCACGCCGCCGAGCACGGCACAGACCGCGGGCGTCGCCCCCTCGCCGCGCACGATCGCGTCCAGCTCCCGAGCCAGGGGGAGCCCGGCTTCGCGGGGCACGCCGTGGGCGAGGAGGGTGGATTCGAGCGCCACGGGCGCTGGGCCGAGTTCTCCGGTCTGCACCCGCAACGCTGAACCTCCTCTATGCATCAAGAAGCGCCCTGCGTGTAGGCTAGCGAAGCCGTGGCACGGGCGTCCCGCCCGTGCTCTGGGCGTGCCACGGGGGATTGTGGTTTTTTGCGAGGTGTGTGGATGCGAAGCTTGTGTGGTGTCGTGCTGGTGCTCGCGGGGCTGTCGTGCCCGGCTTCGGGTCAGGACGCGGATCGGGCGCGGGCGATCGTGGAGGCGGTGGACGCCGAGCGTTTGCGCACGTTCCACGATGCGCTTTCGAGCCGCCCGCACCGGGCGGGCACGCCGGGCGATCGCGAGGTCATCGACTGGCTCGCGCGCACGTTCGAGTCCTTCGGGCTCGAGGTCGAGGTCCACGAGATCGAGATCTACGCGCCGCACCCCATCTCCGGCTCGGTCGAAGTCGTCTCGGTCGATCAGGACGGGCTCGAGCGCGAGCGCCTCAGCCTTTCCGTCCAGGAAAAACCCGTCGAGGGTGACCCGTACAGCGAGCATCCGGAGCTTGCGATCGGCTGGAACGCGTACTCCGCCAGCGGCGTCGCGGTCGGCGAGATCGTCTACGCGAACTACGGGACCAAGGAAGACTTCGAAGCCCTGGCGGCCGCGGGGATCGACGTCGCCGGGCGGATCGTGCTGGCGCGGTACGGGCGGAATTACCGCGGGTACAAAGCGTATTACGCGGAGAAGGCCGGGGCCGCGGGATTGGTGATCTACACCGACCCGGCGAACGACGGGTACGCGCGCGGGCTGATGTGGCCCGAGGGCGGCTTTGCGAACGAGACGAGCATCCAGCGCGGCTCGGTGCTGACCTTGCCGTACTTCGGCGACCCGCTGACGCCCTTCGAGCCGGCGCGCCCGCTCGACCATCCGGACACGCCCGAGCGTCTGGACCTGAGCGAGGTGGGGCTCCCGACGATCCCCGTGCAGCCGATCGGGTGGGGGGCGGCTGAGGAGATTCTCAAGCGCATGCGCGGGCGGGCGGTGCAGGAAATCGACGGGCTCGGGCAGGGGTGGCAGGGCGGCTTGCCGCTCACGTACCGCGTCGAGGGCGGCGAAAAACTCCGCGTCCGCGTCGCGGTCGAGCAGGATCTGGGCTTTATCCGCACCGCGAACGTCGTCGGCACGCTCCGCGGCACAACGCACCCCGAGCAATACATCATCCTCGGCTCGCACCACGACGCGTGGGGCTTCGGCGCGGGGGATCCGCAGGCCGGGACGATCTGCGTGGTCGAGGCGGCCCGCGTGCTCGCGGAACTGGCCGAGCAGGGGCAGCGGCCGGCGCGCTCGATCCAGTTCGCCGCGTGGGGCGCGGAGGAGCACGGCATCATCGGCAGCGTCGAGTGGCTGGAGGAGCACCGCGAGCGTCTGCACGCGGGCGCGGTCGCGTACATCAACCTGGACATGGCGGCGATGGGCCCGCGGTTCGGCGCGGCTGCGTCGCCGACGCTGCGCCCCGTGATCGCCGAGGCGGCCCGCGCAGTGCCGCAGGCGAGGGACGAGAGCCGAACGGTCTTCGACGACTGGTTCGCACGCGGCGCCGACGACCGCTTCCCCGAGCACCCGCGCCTCGGCGACCTCGGCGGCGGGAGCGACCACGTCGGCTTTATCTGCCGGTTCGCGATCGCCTCGGGCGCGATGAGCGCCGGGGGCTCGCGCGGCGTGTCGTACCACACGGTCTACGACAACCTCGCGTGGTACCGCGCGATCGTGGGGGACGACTACGAGCCGGCGGTGATGATCACGCGGATGGTCTCGGTCGTCGCGGATCGGCTCGCGAGCGAGTCGGTGCTCCCCCTCGCCCCGGAACGCTTCGGCGAGGAGACACGCCGCCACCTGCCGACCGTTCGGAGCGTCGCGGAGCGGGCGGGGATCGAGAACGCGGCGGCTGTTCTGGAGCCGATCGATCGCGCGGGCGCCGCGTTCACCACGCGGGCGAACGAGGTGATGGCCCGGGCTCGTGCGCACGCGGGCGAGTTGGACGAGGCGGCGATTGATCGGATCAACGCCGCGATCCTGTCAGCCGACCGCGCGTGGCTCCACGCGCCCGGCATGCCCGGTCGCCCGTGGTTCCGCAACCTGTTCGCCGCGACGGACGAGACGAGCGGGTACGCCGCGTGGATGCTGCCGCTTTTGCGAAAGGCTGCCGAATCCGGCGATCACGGCGCGCTCACCGAGGCGGCGTCGCACTACCTGGACGTCTTCACCCGTCTGCACGCCGTGCTGGACACGATCGAACGCGAACTGGGCACGGGCGTCGAAGCCGGGCGGTGAACCCCGGGCGACGGTGCCATGGAAACGCGGAGCCCAAAGGGCGGAGCTTTTCCATGCGGGCTGCGGACGTGCGTATGAGCGTGCGCGCATCGCAGACCGGGAAAAAGCTGCGCGTTTCCCGGGCACCGGTCCGCGGGTGATTGATCGCGGTCAGCGAAAAACAGCCGCCCAGGCCGAGGGCCCGGGCGGCTGCGTGCAATTGGTTCAGAACGTGGTCTGGATCAGACCGCGTCCTTGAGGGTCTTGAGCGGTCGGATCTTGACGACGTTGCGGGCGGGCTTGGCCTTGAAGGTGGTCTCCTCGCCGGTGAAGGGGTTGATGCCCTTGCGCGCCTTGGTGGCGGGCTTGCGCTGGACGGTGACCTTCATGAGCCCGCCGACGTTGACCACGCCGGGGCCGGACTTGCTGAGGTCAGCGGTCAGCATTGCGCTGAGGGTCTCGAAGACGCCGGCAACTTCCTTCTTGCTGATCCCGACGTGGTCGGCGATCGTGCTGAAGACCTCGCTCTTGGTGCGGGCCTTGCCCTTGGCGGGGGTGATCTTGGCCGGGGCCTTGGCGGCGGCGGCTTTGCGCGGCGCGGCTTTGGCGGTGGTGCGCTTGGCCGTCTTCTTGGCGGTGCGCTTGGCGGGCTTCTTCGCGGTTCTCTTTGCCATCGGAAATGCTCCCTTTGCTCGTTGGCTCCGCCGACGATTGCGGAGATCTTGACCGCCCGAGCATCGGCGTCCAAGCCGATCACCCCGCAAAAAATGCCGAGAAAAATAGGGGTTCCCGCGTTCCCGCCCCGAGCCCCGTCCGCGCGAGCCCCACGCAAGACCCTGATTTTGCCGGGTTTTGCAGCTCCGAACGCCCCAGGCGCCCCGAGCCCGAATCCCTCGGAATCCCAAAACCTGCGGCGTTTGCGCCCCGTTCTGCCGCGAAAACATGGGGAAATCGTGCCGCGGGCGGGCCGATGATGCGAGCGTACGTCGTTGCTGCCTCTCGCCCGCTCGGCCTACGCTCGCGCATGACCCGAAACGCCCAAGCCGTCGTCGCCGTCACGCGCACCGTTCCCGGCGAACTCGTCGTGGACGCCGGCCCGGGTGTCGACGTCGAGATCCGCACGGCTGGCGAGGGGCGTCTTGCCCCCGAAGAACTCCGCTCGTTCGTGCGCGGGGCGAGCGTCGCGGTCACGATGTTCAGCGACCGCGTGGACCGCGCGTTCCTGGATGCCGCCGGCGACGGGCTCCGGGGCGTGTGTAACTTCGCGGTGGGGCACGACAACATCGACCTCGACGCCTGCCGGGAACGCGGCGTCGCGGTGACGAACACGCCGAACGCCGTCACAGAGGGCACGGCCGACCTGGCGTGGGCGCTGATTCTTGCCGTCGCCCGGCGCGTGGTGGAGGGGGACGCGTTCGCCCGCTCGGGATCGTGGGCCGAACGCGGCTCGCTGGGGATGAGCGAGTTTCTGGGCGTGGACCTGACGGGGCGGACGCTGCTGATCGTGGGAGCCGGTCGGATCGGCTTCGCGACGGCGATGCGGAGTTTGGGGTGGGGGATGCGCGTGCTGTACACCGCCCGCAGCCGCCACTGGGATTTTGAGCTCGCCCCGCTCGCGGCTGAGCGTGTGAGGCTGGAGGAAGGGCTCGCTCGCGCCGACGTGGTGAGCGTGCATACGCCGCTGACGGCGGAGACGCGCCATCTGATCGACCGCGCGGCGTTGTCGCGGATGAAGCCCAACGCGATCCTTGTGAACACCGCCCGCGGCCCCGTGGTGGACGAAGCCGCGCTCGCTGACGCCCTCCGCGAGAAGCGGATCTGGGGCGCGGGGCTGGACGTCTTCGAGCGCGAGCCGGAGATTCACGAGGGGCTCAAGGGCTTGAGCAACGTGGTCATGACGCCGCATATCGGCAGCGCCGAGCGCAGGTACCGCGAGATGATGACGGCGATGGTGGGCGAGAACGCCGGCGCGATCCTGCGCGGGCAGGAGCCGCCGAACCGTGTCGCATAAGCCGGGTCGCGTGAACGGGATTCCTTAGCGGTGGTCGCGGAGCGTGGTGTCGGTTTCGATCACCTCGCCCGGGTCCGGCACGTCGAACAGGATGCCGTTGCGCTCCAGGCCCAGCCCGAGGGCGGCGTAGTAGTTGGCGATCGCCGTGTTGTAATCGACCAGCGCCTGCAATTCCTGGCGCTCGCTGGCGGCGAGCGATTCCTGGCGGTTCAGCTCCAGGTCGAGGAACTCGATCGTGAACCCGCGGAGGAGCTGCTTCTCGACCTGCAACGCCCGCAGCACCTCCGCCGCCGCGAGGCGCGAGACGCGCGTCTGCTCGATCAGCCGGTAGTTCAGGCGGACCGTGTCGAGCGCGACCTTCAGCTCCAGCACGATCTGCTGCACCGTGTTGCGGTAGCTGATGACCGCCTGCATCCGCTCGAGGCGGCGCTGGCGTGCGGCCGACTCGCCCGGGCGGTTGCCGATCGGCTGCTCGAAGAACAGCCCGACCAGCGCGCTGATGAACGTGCCGTCCACGATCTCCTCGTACGCGTCGCCCAGGTCGCTCTGGAGCTCCTCGAACCTTGCCTGCAGGCGCAGGTCGAGCGTCGGCAGACGCAGGTTTTCCGCGACGGTCCGGCGGATGCTCGTATCGTCGATCGAGAGCACGGCCCGCGTGATCTCCGGGCGATGCTCCATCGCCGTCGCGATCGCGTCGAACAGGCTGAACTCGATCGCCTCGTCCACCGCGTCGTCGGCCGGGATCAGCAGCGCCTCGGAGCCCACCGGGAACGACTCGTCGTTGATCAGCACCTTCAGCCGGTCGCTCGCGCGCCGCAGCGCCGACTGGGCGCGGAGCACGTCGGCCCGGCGTGCCTCCACGCGCGCCACGGCGCTGGCGATCTGCGCCCGGCTCGCGTCGATCCGCACGCGCTCGATCACCTGGTCCCGAACCTGCACGCCGCGCTCGAACAGACGCTGCAAGATCAGCAGATCCCGGTGTGCGCGGTAGAGCTCCCAGTACGCGGCTTCGGTCTCGGTCACGATGCGGCTCAGCTCGCTCTGCAACGCCGCCACGCTTGCACGCTCGGCGTTCCGGGCCAGGCGGATCTCTGCCTGCGCCACGTTGGTCCCGAAGCCGCGGAGCAGCGGCTGATCGATCTGTGCCGTCAGCCCGAGGCGCCACGAGGGGTCCGGGTCCAGCTCGCGCCCGGGGCTGCGGTCGTCCAGATAGGTGATCGCCTGCTGAAGCGTGAGCGAGCCGCCGGCGATGAGCTGGCGGCGCACGCCGAGCGTGGAGCTGACCGTGTTCTGGTCCGTCGCTGTCGCGCCCGATTGGATGCCGAAGGTCGAGGTCGCGGCGATCGGGGTGTCCGTCCGGTTGTACTCCAGCGTGCTGAAGAGGACCCAGTCGAACGCGGACTCGGCGGCGACGAGCTGGCTCTCAGCGACCGCCGGCGCGAGGCGTGCGAACTGAACTTCCAGGTTCCGCTCCACCGCCGAGCGGATCGCTCGCTCGAGGCTGATCGCGACGACGCGCTGGGGGTTGCCGAGCAGGTCGTCACCCAAGGGCAGGTCGGCCGGGTCGAGCGAGTGCGCGCCCGGGCCGGCCATGGACTCGAGCTCGGGCATGACGCGGTCGTCGATGCGGAGCGAGGCCGCCGTGCTCTGGCGCTCGGTGCGGATCGGCTCGGGGCGCTGCCCGGGCTCGCGGAGCTCGCGCCGGATGGTGTCCACGAGGGTCCGCTGGATCGCGGCGTCAGCCCCGCGGGAGACCGGGCCGGGCGTGCAGCCGACCATCCCGATCAGCAGGCACACCCCCGCGAGCCCGCACGCTCGCAGCACGTCCGAGGAGCGGAGGAGAGGGCGATCGGCCGGAGCCCGACGGTGTGTTGCGCCTCGCATGGGTCGGTAAAGCTAGGTCGGGCTTTAGAGATCGGCAAGCGGTGAACTATCTTCCCGTGGTCGGCGTCGCGCCGGCTTTTGGGTGACGCACGCGGGTGCGGGCACGGGTAGAATCTGCGCTGTGGGCCGTCCTGCTGGTTCGGGGGGCGGTCGAGATCGGGAAAAATCCCCTCGCGCGGGCCCGGATGCCGACGTAACCGACGCCTGCGCATCTTCTTGTGATGAATCGGCGTGGCGACCACGGAAGCGCCGCGCCCGAGCGCCGGATGAAGGAGCACGACCGATGACCGCCCGCCCGTCGCCCCGAGCCGCCCGTCCCGTCTCGCGCTGCGTCCTCGGCTTTGCCGGGCTTGCCGCGCTCGCCGCCTCTGCCGGCTTGCTCCCGCTCGCCCCGGTGCCGGGCGCGTCGGTCGCCTGGGCGCAGGCGATGCAGGATACCGAGGCGTACGTCGCGGTGGTGACGTCGAACCGTGTGCCGATGCGGTCCGGCGACATGCGCCAGTTCTACCAGGTCGCCGAGTTGACCGAGGGTCAGATGGTGCTGGTGGTGGGCGAGAGCGCCGACTGGGTCCGCGTGCGTTACCCCACCGGGCTCCGCGCGTACCTCTCGCAGGAAGAGGGCGTTGTGGACGGCGACAACCTGGTGCTGATCCGCCCGAGCCGCCTGCGCGCGGTGAACGCGGCGAACCCGGACCCGACGGCAAGCTGGAAGCCGCTGCTCGCCGAGCCGCTGCCGGTGAACACGAGTCTGACGCTGGTCGGGCGCATCCCGAGCCGCACGAACCGGGAATTTTTCCTGGTGGAAGCGCCGGCTCAGTCGGTGGGGTACGTGACGCGGTCGGCGATCCGCCGGGCGACCGAAGCCGAGGCATCGGCGTTCCACGCGCAGCGCATTGTCGAGACCGGGCGATCGGCCCGTCAGCCGGAGCCGCAGACGTCGCGCCCCGCGGAGCGAGCCGCCCCGCAGCCGACGCAGGTCGAGCCCGCGCCCGCGCAGGCCGAATCGCCCCGCGTGGAGACGCCTCGGGAATCTCGCCCCGCGGAATCGCGCCCGGCTGAGCCCCGTTCGACGGCACCCGTGCGCACGACCGACGATCTCATCGAGCCGATGGCCGAGCCCGCCCCGGCTCGTCCGCAGATCCAGACCCCCGCCCAGACCCCCGCGCCGGCGCCGGCCGCGACCGAGCCCGCGCCCGCTCGCCCGATCACGGGCGACTTACCGGAGCCCGAGGTCATCCGTCAGGATCCGGCTGGGCAGGGCGCCGACGCTCGCCCCTCCCGCGGGCCCGCGCGGGACGCAACGATCTCGATCGAGGATCTGGAGTCGGCGTTCCAGGACGTGCTCGCCCAGCCCGTGCTGGAGTCGGAGGTGGACGAACTGCTCACCGAGTTCCAGCGTGTCCGCGGTCAGATCGAGGATTCGCCGCTGACCGCGCGCCTTCGGGCCCAGCTCGATCGGCGGATCTCGATGCTCGAACTCCGGCGTGACCTGCGCACCCGTCTGCGCGAGAGCGAAGCCTCGGCGATCGATATCGAACTCGCTCAGGAGCGTCTGGATCGGCGCATCGCGGAGCTGGCGCAGTCGGACGTATACGTCGCCGTCGGGCGTCTCCAGCCCAGCACGGTCTACGACGGGCAGCGCCTGCCGCTGCTCTACCGCGTCCGCTCCGTTGGTGATGGCCCCGGGCGCACGCTGGGGTACATCGCCCCGACCGAAGGGCTCGACCTGGCCGCGAAGCTCGGGCGCATCGTCGGCATCGTCGGGTACAGCGAGCGCGACGCCGACCGCAACCTGCTCATGCTCCGCGCCCGGCGCGTGAACGAGATCGACCTGAGCCAGCTCGGGATCGACGAAGACTGACCCACCCGCGCAGCGGCTTGTTGAACCAACGCAGGATCGAAGATCTCGCGCGGTCCATGCGCCCGTGCAGCGAGTTGTCCGGCGGCATGGGTTCCGCCAGCTTCAGCTCGATCGCGCCGCCGAGGTATTTCCACTCCAGCCAGGCCTTGGCGAGCTCCGGCTCTGTCGCGTGCTCGAACCCGCACTCGGGGCACCACGGGCGAATGTGCCCGTTCGTGGGCGGCTGGAGGTCGTACAGACACCCGGGACAGGGCAGCTTCCCCGCGGCGAGCCGAGCCTTGAGCGATCGGGTTTGACGGCGATCCACCCGGAATAGCACCACAAAAAACGTGATGATGAGGATCCACATCGCACAGGCTGTAATCGCGAGCAGGTTCACGCCGGGCACGTGCACAAATTGACCAGTGACGTACAGAAAGAAAGTCGGCAGGCCCAACCAGAGTGTGAACGTCAAGCGTGACATTCCGGGATCGGGGTAAAAGCAGTGGATATGCGCCGTCATCGCTCGCTCTGGAGAGTGCGGTTCTAACCTGAACATAGTTGTAACGGATGCGGAATGGGCGGTCAATCCGCGAGAACGATCGAGGGCGCTCCGCGCCTCACAGCACCAGCGTCTCGGCCGGGGTCAGCCCTGGGCTGGTCAGTTTCGCCGCTTCGGCCATCGCGAGCAGCCCCGCAACGTCATACGCGGTGAACGCGTTCAGGTCGAAGCTGTCGCCATCGAGCACACCCCAGCATGAGCCGTCGGGGCGGAGCAGGGGGATGACGATCTCCGACTGATCCTTCGGGTCGCACGCGACGTAGCCCTCGCCAAGCGTGCGCACGTCGGCGACGAGGATCGGGCGAACGTCGAGGCAGCTCCTGCCGCACATGCCGTGGAGCCCGATCGGGCTGCACGCGGGGGTGTCGCGCCGTTCGAGGAGGATCATCTCGTCGGCGTCGGTGCCGTCCGCGCGCCGGGGGCGTTCGTAGAACCCGATCCAGCTGTAGGGGCGTCCGGGTTCGTGGGGGATGGTGCGCGAGCCGAAGGCTTCCCACACCGCGTCGACGACCGCACGCATGCGCACCTCACGCCCGGCTGCGTCGGGCAGCGCGTACAGCGATTCCAGCAGCGGGCCGTAGTCCCGCGCCGGGTGGAGGGGCTCGGTCGTCTCGTGATCGGGCACGGCTTTAGAGCGTCGCGCTGGTGTAGGGCAGCAGGCCCATGTACCGGGCGCGCTTGATCGCCTGGGCGATCAGGCGCTGCTCGCGGGCGGTGGTGCCGAGGCGCTTGCGCCCGTAGATCTTGCCGTTGGGCGTCATGGAGCGGCGGAGCTCCTCGACGTTCTTCCAATCGACGTACTCGATGTTGTTGGCGCCGACCTGAACGATCTTGGTCTTGGTCTGCGGCCCGAAGCGGGTGAATCGGCTCATCGGTCAAGCTCCGTCATGGACTGGCTCGGCCCGGGACCAACCCCGGGCGACGGTCCCCGATTCCGAACTGGGATCGGGGGGTCACAACCATAGCCCACCAGACCACACAACGCCGCCCGATGGGCAGAAAACCGGGTTTGGGGATCGGGGGGCGGGGCCGGCGGGCGGGTTCAGGCCCGCTCGCGACCGAAGTGCAGTTCGAGGTACCGGGCGACGTAGTCCACGATGCTCGCGGCTTCGGGGATCTCCGGGTTGCTGGTCATCCCCAGCGGCTCGAACCGCATCCCCTTGAACCGCAGGCACGCCTCGTCGACCGTCAGCCCGAACTGCATCGCGAGGCTGAACGCCCGGCAGAACGCCTGGCACATCCCGCTCAGGGCGCTCCCGGCTTTGGCGATCTTGATGAAGATCTCTCCCGGGGTGCCGTCGGGGTAGAGCCCGATCGTCAGGTACCCCTCGTGCCCGCCGACGGAGAACTTGTGCGTGATCGCTTCGCGCGTGGCTTCCAGCGGGCGTCGGGTGGGGGCGGTCATCATCGGGTCAGCGTCCTTGCGTCCGGGTCGGCTCGACATGCCCCCAGCGTACCCCACGCCGGGCGGGTGGCGACGGGCGCTCTGCCGGGCTTCCTGCCCGGCAAACACCGGCGATCGTGGTTATCGGCTCCGCCCTCGGGCGGGCCCCACAATATCTAGGGGCGTGAACGGGGGCGAAGCTCGTTCCGAAAGATTCTGGTCCGCCTTGCTCGGCTCGCGCGCCGGGCCGATACTCTTGACTGACGATGCCCAAGACGTCCCAGACCAACCCAGCCGCGCCGAGCGCACGCCGCGAGCCCCCGTCCCGATCCGGGGCGCCGGGGTGGCCGACGCTGCTGCTCCTGCTGCTGACGGTCGCGGCGACGGCTTCGGGCGGGAGCGCGATCGCGCTGGTCTCCGCGACCAGCGTGATGTGCTGCTCCGGCGAGCTCTGGGCCGCCCGCGGGGCGCTCCCGGGCGAGGGCGACCGCGTCGGGCTGAGCGATCAGCCGGGCCACATCGCCCGTCTCCACGCGCCCGCCCGCTCACGCTCGTTCGAGCAGGGCCCGCGTCGGCACGATGCTTTCGCCCCGTGGCGGTTCGACCTGCCGCCGCCCGCGATCGCCTGAAGCGGCTCGCTCCTCAAGCGCGCCCGCGTCGCCCGGCGATCGCCATCGGCGAATGCCGCTCACCCGTTCTCCATCGAAACATTCGGACCCAGGAAACCCGCCGGGCGTCCGCCGCCGCGTCTTCGCACGCGGCCCGCGAGAGCCCGGCAATGCGCCGACCGCGACGCCGCGCACCTGTTTGAGGCGCGCGTCCAGTCGGCTCCAAGGACGACCAGACCATGGCGATCGCTGAAGCAAAGAACCAGGGCATCCCCCTCATCGGCCCCCTGCTCAACAAGCTCATCGGCTCACGAAACGACCGCTTCGTCAAGAAGTACACCCAGCGCGTCGACGCGATCAACGCCCTCGAGCCCGAGATCCGCAAGCTGACCGACCAGGAGATCATGGCCCGATTCGAGCTCCTCCGCGACCGGCGCGACCAGGGCGCCAAGCACGAGGAGATCATGATCGAGGCGTTCGCCGTAGCGCGCGAGGCGATGGACCGCGGCGTCGGCATCCGCAACATCTTTAACCCCGAGGCGGGGTTTGATCCCTCGGTCCTCCCCGCCGACGCGCGGGTGCTGTACGAAGAAACCAAGGCCCTGATGGACGCCTGCCCGCCGATCGAGCCCGAGGGGCGGTTCCTCGGCGAGCTCGCCCCGATCCCCGGGTGGCGTCAGCTCCCGATCCCCAACGCGCTGTACGAAGCCGTGCGCGAGGTCTACTCGGAAAGCCGCCCGCCCTTCCGGGCACGCCCGTTCGACGTGCAGCTCATCGGCGCGATGGTGCTCTCCGGCGGGAAGATCGCCGAGATGAAGACCGGCGAGGGGAAGACGATCGTCGCGCCGCTCGCGACCTATCTCGCGTGCGTCGAGCGGATGCAGGTCCACGTTGTCACCGTGAACGACTACCTCGTGCAGCGCGACCGCGACTGGACGAGCCCGTTCTTCCAGGCGCTGGGGCTCAGCGTCGGCGCGATTCACCCGCAGCACATGCAGGACGAGAGCGTCAAGCGGGATATGTACCGGTGCGACGTGGTCTACGGCACGACCAGCGAGTTCGGCTTCGACTACCTGCGCGACAACATGAAGCGAGCCGTCGAGCAGCAGGTGCAGCGCAAGCGCCAGTTCGCGATCGTGGACGAGGTGGACTCGATCCTGATCGACGAGGCGCGCACGCCGCTGATCATCTCGGGCCCCGCTCGCGACGACAACCCGCGGTACGACGTCGCCGACAAGCTCGCGCGTCACATGGTGGACAAGCAGAAGCCCTGGCAGGCGGCCGACGACGCGGTGCAGGCGTGCAAGGAGCGGATTAAGGGGCTCGAGGGCGACATCCGCCAGGTGCGGGACAAGGCGCGCGTGCCGGAGTTGCAGCAGCAGCTCGCTTCCGAGAAGTCCCGCCTGCCCGCGCTCGAGAGCGAGCGCGACCAGCACACGCAGTACTACGAGGTGCAGCTCAACCGGCGCTCGGCCCACGTCACGCACGAGGGCATCGCCGAGGCGCAGCGCGTCGCGCAGGTCGGCTCGTTCTACGTCGGGCAGAACACCGACCTCCCGCACCTGCTGGAGAACGCCGTCCGCGCCCACGCGGTGTACCAGCGCGACAAGGACTACGTGGTGATGGACGTGCCCGACCGCATGAGCGGGCGGAGCGAGCCGAGCGTGGTCATCGTGGATGCGAACACGGGGCGTCCGATGATCGGGCGTCAGTGGTCCGACGGGTTGCACCAGGCGGTCGAGTGCAAGGAGCGCGTGCCGATCAAGCTGGAGACGCAGACCGTCGCGACCGTCACGATCCAGAACTTCTACAAGATGTACAAGCGTCTCGCGGGTATGACCGGCACCGCCGACACCGAGGCCCAGGAATTCCACGACATCTACAAGCTCGACGTGGTCAGCATCCCGACCAACCGCGCCGTCAACCGGCGCGATTACGACGACCTGATGTACCTCCGCGCCCGGGACAAGTGGGAGGGGCTGGTCGACGAGATCAAGCGGTTCCACGACGTCGGGCGCCCGATCCTCGTCGGCACCACCAGCGTCGAGAAGAGCGAGCTTGTTGCCAACATGCTCGCCAAAAAGCACGGCGTGCGCCACAACGTGCTCAACGCGAAGCAGCACGAAAAGGAGGCCGGCATCATCGAAGACGCCGGCGTGCTCGGCGCCGTCACCATCGCGACCAACATGGCCGGACGCGGCACGGACATCAAGCTCGGCAAGGTCACGCGCGAGGCGTTGCTCGAACACTGGCTCAAGCGCGGCATCGCCGCTCGCGGGCTGACCGTCGAGTCCACCGAGGACGAGCTCCGCGAGAACGTCTACCGCAAGGTCGCCCAGAGCGAACTCGGCATCAAGAAGCGTGAAGCCGAGGAAATGGACTTCGCCGAGCTGGAAATCCAGCTCCTTCGCCACTGGGCCGTGCTGTACACGTGGCTCGGCGACGGCAAGATCCGCTCGGCTTCGCCCGACGAGCTCCGGGCCGCCCTTGACGACACCGGGCGCTTCATGCTCCACCGCATCCGCTGGTTCGGGAGCGTGGAAGACCTCGGCGGCCTGCACGTCATCGGCACCGAGCGCCACGAGAGCCGACGCATCGACAACCAGCTCCGCGGGCGATCCGGTCGCCAGGGCGACAACGGCTCCAGCCGCTTCTTCGTCAGCTTCGAAGACGACCTGATGAAGATGTTCGCCGGCGAGACCGTCATGCGCGTTCTCTCCCGCGTCGGCATGAAGGAAGGCGACGCGATCGAGCACCCGATGCTGAGCAAGAGCGTCGAGCGCGCCCAGCGGAAGGTCGAGGAACGCAACTTCCAGATCCGCAAGAACATCCTTGAGTACGACGAGGTGATGGAGATGCAGCGCCAGAAGTTCTATGGGCTGCGCCAGCGCGTGCTGGAAGGGCGCGACGTCAAGGGGCTGATCTTCGAGTACATCGAGGACGCCGCCGCCGACGCCGCCGCGGAATATCTCGCGCCCGGCTACCCCGCCGAGTGCGTGGCGCAGTTCGCGAGCGAGCGTCTGGAGGCGTCGATCGAGCCGGAGCGTCTGAAGGGGCGCGAGGCCGAGGAGATGGACGCGGCGATCCGGCGTCTGGCGAGCGACGACGCGCGGGCGATGATCGACGTCACGCTCGGCGAGTACATGCCGATGGAGGGCAGCGAGGTCTCGATCGATTTCGACTCGGCCGGGCTCGTGTCGTGGGCCCGCGAGCGCTTCGGCGTGGAGTTGGATTCGGGTGAGCTGCGCGAGGGCGGGCTGGAGGAACGCCGCGCGGTGCGCGAGCGTCTCGCGGCGGCCGCGATCGAGCGGATCGAGCAGGCCGACCTTTCCGGGCTCAGCGCGTACCTTGAGCCGGACTACGGCGCCCGCCAGCTCTCAGACTGGACCGAGCGCAAGCTCGGCGTGCGCGTGCCCTCGGACGAAATCGTCCAGGCGCAGAAAGCCGAGGAGGGCGACCCCGTCGCGTTGATCCTCGATCGCGCCAAGGGCCTCTACCGCAAGCGCGAGGTCGAGTATCCGGTGGATTTCGCGATGGAAATGGCGATGGCGTTGGCGCGCCAGAACCCGCAGCAAGCGTTCGCACAGCTCGCGGACTGGTCGACCAAGCGCCTCGCGCTCCCGCTCGATCCGGACGAGGTTCGCCGCACGCCGCCGGCGAAGATTCGCGACCGTATGCTCGAAGCCTCGGAGAAGTTCGTGGATTCGGGTCGCCTCGAGGCGACGATCGAGGAGGCGCTCGCCCAGCCGGACGACGAGGCGCTGGACCGCATGCTCCAGGAGCGTTTCGGGCACGGCATCCCCGAGAGCATGCGCTGGCTCGCCGAGGACGAACGCGACGACGCGGTGCGTGCGCTGATCGAGAACCGGATGCGCAACGAGCTGCTATTCTTCGAGCGCACCGTGCTGATCGAGACGCTGGACAATTCCTGGCGGGACCACCTCTACGGGATGGACCAGCTCCGCGACGGCATCAGCTTCCGCGCGTTCAGCCAGCAGGACCCGCGGATCGAGTACAAGCGCGAGGGCTCGCGCCTGTTCACGTCGATGATGGAGACGGTGCGGGACCGTGTGACGGACTACATCTTCCGGGCGCGGATCGGGCCGAGCATGCCGAACGCCGTGCCCATGCCGCGTTCGGCCCCGCAGCCCGCGCCCGCCGCGCGTCAGGCCCAAGCCGACCCTGCATCAAGCCCGCAAGCCGGCGCGGGCATCGTCGCGCCGGGCGTGCCCGTGACGGGCGGCTACTACGAACCCCCGTCCCGCCAGCCCGCCCCGGCAGCGCCGGAGCCCGAGGGTGATACGCCGGAAGAGCAGCCCGAGCCGCTGGACGCCCAGGCGCAGGTCGACGCGGCGAGAGCCGCACTCGACGCCGACCGAGGGCAGAAGCGGACGCGGTGATGCAAACAGAAGCCCAGAATTGGAGACACAACTCGGAGAGCTGTGCCACCCGGGCGGGGCGAGTTAGAAGTCGCGTCGCGCGAAGCGCCAGGTTGCGAAGGCGGTGATGATGAGGACGAACGCAAGGCTGGTGCCGATGACCCAGGCGGTGGAGCGTTCGCGGATGATCCGCTGCACGCGTCGGCTGGCTTCGGCTTGGGTGGAGTTGTCGCGCTCGCTCATCTGCTCCTGCATGGCTCTGGCCTGATTGTCCATGGTCTGATCCAGCTCGGCTTGCGAAACCAGAACACGGTTGAGCAGCTCGGCCGTCTCGCTGGTCTTGGGCAGCGCGGTTTTCACCGCGAGGATCGCGCGGTGCCAGGGCGCGATGCGGGCGGCGAGACGCTCGTTGCGCTCGCGTTCCTCCTCGCGCGTGACGATGCGCAGGTTGGCGGCGCGGATTTCCTCGAGCGTGGGCTCGGGGATCTCGGCGGACTCGCGCTGGTCCTCGGGCAGCTCGCTGAGGCGGAGGGTGATGATCTCCCGGCTGGTCGCGGGGATCATCCGATCGACCTGGGCGGCGGCTCGCTCGGCGTCGACCTCGGCCTGGGCCTTGACGCTCAGCAGCACGCCGTCGGCCGAGTTCAGCAGGAACAGGAAGAACCAGAACAGGATCGTGAGCATCAGGGCGGCGATCGTGGAGCGCGTCAGCAGCCCGACCAGCGCGCAGACGCAGTACAGATAGCTGAAGAACGCGACGACGATCGGGATCGCCCAGAACAGCCCGGGTTCCCAGACGCCGCCGCGGACCCCGATGACCAGGAACGACGCGACAGTGAAGACCGAAACCTGGAGGGTCATGAACAGCAGCCCGGTGAGCAGCTTGGTGAGGAACAGGCGCGCCCGGCTGATGGGCTTGCTGAGGGTGAGCTCGACGGAGCCGCCAGAGATGAAGTCCGGGACAAGGGGCGCGGTGGAGATGAGCCCGAGGATGGTGGCGATCCAGGTGAGCCAGATCCCGACGCCGAGGGTCGAGAAGACGGACTTGTAGAACATCTCCCGGGTCATGACGTCGGTGTTGAGCATCGGGATTTCAAGGGTGAACCCGGCGATGGTCATGCCGCGCTCGTTGATGCCCAGCAGCGCGAAGATCGCGACGACCAGTACGCTGAGGAGCATGGTGACCCAGAAGAGCTTCTTGGCGTTGAGCTCCCGATAGGCGTCGACGAGGATGGCTTTGGTCTGGGTGAGGATCACTGGTTGCCTCCCTTGCGGGCGTTGCGGTCGGCGCCGGGCTTGAGCGTTTCGCCGGTGGTCGGGTCGGTGACGGCTCGCATGAAGAGGTCTTCCAGGCTGGGTCTCACCGGGCGGACGGCTGCGACGACCGCGCCGCGCTGGATCAGCTCCCGCAGCACGGGCTGGATGTCGTCAGCGCGCGTCGTGCCGACTCGGAGCGTGCGCCCCTCCAGAGCGATCGGCTCCGGCGCGGGCAGCCCTTTGTGCTTCGCTTCGGCGAGGCGGTCCTCGACTTCGGCGGGGAGGAGATGGCGGAGGCGGGCGAGCGCGTCGGGCGGGAGGTCGTCGGTGAGCTCGATGTCGTAACGCCGATCGTGGGCGG
>Ga0213835_100872_pt1 | contig 23191 bp, 23 predicted proteins | sample SWPATP01_FD_160576 | JGI IMG/M metagenome (GOLD analysis project Ga0213835, IMG submission 160576) | Coastal seawater microbial communities from Marineland, Florida, United States - SWPA TP0 #1 | ecosystem: Environmental > Aquatic > Marine > Coastal | place: USA: Florida | collected 2016-08-05 | reverse complement strand
CCGCCAGCACCAGCGCCCCGCCCAGCGTCAGCGCCCGGGCGCCGACCGCGGGGCCCATGTTGTTGGCGACGTCGTTGGCGCCGATGTTCAGCGCCATATAGGCCCCGAACACGGCCGCCACCACGATGACCAGCGACAGCGGCTGCCCGCCGGTCACGGCACTGGCGCCCAGCCCGACCAGCGCGATGAAGGCCAGCGAAAGCCCCAGCGCAACCAGCGGGCGGGCAACCAGCAGGGTGGCCTGCTCGAGCAGGCCGATGCGGCCAAGATCGGTGTCGAGCGTCTTGACCGAGCGGGGCGGGGAGGGTTGCACGCGGGGGGAGGCCGTTTGTCACAAAACTGTCACAAAGGGCGATATCCCGCTTTGCGCGGGGCCGCAACCGCGCGCGGCCGCGTCACGGTGTCAAAGACGCTCCAGCAGGTCGCGCAGGCCGTCCTCGCGCACCAGCGTGGCCGCATCGGCGGGGCGTAGCCAGCGGCGGGTGCGTTGGGCGGCTTCGGGATAGTCGTCGGCCAGTTGCTCGACCGTCAGCCGAAAGGCCGCCACGTCGCAGGGCACCATCAGGCCGCCCCCGGTATCCTTGGCGGCACGGTAGCGGCCGAACTCGGCCTCGTCGATGCGGCCGCGCACGCCGGCTTCTTCCCAGGCCTCCTGCGCGGCGGCCTCGGCCAGCGTGCGGTGCGCCATCGGCCATCCCTTGGGCAGGATCCAGCGGCCGGTGCCGCGGCTGGTGATCAGCAGCACCTCCGGCCCCTTCGCGCCGTCGCGCAGGCACAACGCCGCGACCTGCAGCCGCGCGGGACGGCGCAGCATCGTGCAGAGCGTGTCGTCGAAAAAGCGCGGCAGGCGTTGGTGAAGCATCGGCGCGGCCTCCGGAGCCGGCTGTGGATAACTTGTACCCAGATAAGCCAACCGTGCCGGAAAATCAACGCTTTGCAGCGAATTGTCGTGAATTGGGCGCCGGTTTTCCGCGGATTTCCGCCGCTCAGTCGAAATGCCGGGCGAAGACGCCCTGCCACAGCGCCACCAGCGACTCGAGCGGGGCCTCCGCGCCGCCCATCCGCACCGCCTCGCCGCCGAAGCGGCCGACGACGGCCAGCGGCAGGCCGGCAGCACCCGCCGCCGTCATCAGCGCGTCGGCCTGGTCGATGCTGGCGGCGATCAGGTAGCGGCCCTGGTCCTCGCCGAACAGGGTGGGCAGGTCGCCCGCATCCAGCGTCACGCCGAAGCCGGCGTTCGCCGCCATCTCGAAGGCCGCCAGCGCCAGGCCGCCGTCCGACAGGTCGGTGACGGCCCCGATCAGCGCGCGGTTGGCCAGCACGAACTCGCCCGCCGCGCGCTCGGCGGTCAGGTCCACGGGCGGGGGCGGGCCGGCCTCGAGGCCCAGCGCCTCGGCCAGCAGGGCGGACTGGCCCAGATGTCCGGTCCCGGCGCCCAGCACCAGCGCCAGCTCGCCCGCGCGGGGCAGCGCGCCCAACGCCTGCGCGACATCCTCGATCAGCCCGACGGCCCCGATCGTCGGCGTGGGCAGGATCGCGCGGCCGTCGGTCTCGTTGTACAGGCTGACGTTGCCCGACACGATCGGCATGTCGAGCGCACGGCAGGCGGCACCGATGCCGCGGATCGCCAGCACGAGCTGGCCCATGATCTCGGGCTTTTCCGGATTGCCGAAGTTCAGGTTGTCGGTCGCGGCCAGCGGTCGCGCGCCGGCGGCGACCAGGTTGCGCCAGGCCTCGGCCACCGCCTGCGCTCCGCCCGCCTCGGGATCGGCGGCGACATAGCGCGGCGTCACGTCCGAACTGAACGCCAGCGCCTTGCTCGTGCCGTGGACGCGCACGATGCCGGCGCCAAGGCCCGGTGTGCGGATCGTGTCGGCCCCGACCTGGGCGTCGTACTGCTCCCACACCCAGCCCTTGTGGGCATAGTTGGGGCTGCCGATCAGCGCCCGCAACGCCGCGAGGGGGTCGAGCGCGGCCAGTTGCGCGTCGAGGTCGTCGGGCAGCGGCGGGGGCGGCGGAGGCGCGACCCAGGGCCGGTCGTATTCGGGCGCGGACGATGACAGGCGCGACAGCGGCAGGTCGGCGACGCGGGCGCCGTCGTGCAGGATCTCGAATCGGTCCTCGGGGATCGTTTCGCCGATCACCGCGAAATCGAGGTCCCATTTCTCGAAGATCGCGCGCGCCTCGGCCTCCATCTCGGGGCGCAGCACCATCAGCATGCGCTCCTGGCTTTCGGACAGCATCATCTCGTAGGCGGTCATCGCCGCCTCGCGCTGGGGCACGGCGTCAAGGTTCAGCCGGATGCCGAGCCCGCCCTTGTCGCCCATCTCGACCGCCGAGCAGGTCAGGCCGGCCGCGCCCATGTCCTGGATGGAAATCACCGCGCCCGAGGCCATCAGTTCGAGGCAGGCCTCGAGCAACCGCTTTTCGGTGAACGGATCGCCCACCTGCACGGTGGGGCGCTTTTCCTGCGCATCCGCGCCGAACTCGGCGCTGGCCATCGTCGCGCCGCCGACCCCGTCGCGCCCGGTCTTGGAGCCGAGGTAGACCACCGGCATCCCGACGCCCGAAGCGGCGGAGTAGAAGATCGCGTCGGCCCGCGCGATGCCGGCGGCAAAGGCGTTCACAAGGCAGTTGCCGTTGTAGGCGCGGTGAAACCGCACCTCGCCGCCCACGGTGGGCACGCCGAAGGCGTTGCCATAGCCGCCGATGCCCGCCACGGCGCCGCGCAGCAGATGCCCGGTGCGCGGATGGTCCGGGGCGCCGAAGCTGAGCGCGTTCATCGCCGCGACGGGGCGCGCGCCCATGGTGAAGACATCGCGCAGGATGCCGCCGACCCCGGTCGCCGCGCCCTGATAGGGCTCGATGAAGCTGGGGTGGTTGTGGCTTTCCATCTTGAACACCACGGCCAGCCCTTCGCCGATGTCCACCACGCCCGCGTTCTCGCCCGGCCCGCAGATCACCTGCGGACCGGAGGTCGGCAGGGTGCGCAGCCATTTCTTGGACGACTTGTAGGAACAATGCTCGTTCCACATGGCCGAGAAGATGCCCAGCTCGGTCAGGCCCGGCTCGCGGTTCAGGATCTGCAGGATGCGGGCGTATTCATCGGGGCTCAGGCCGTGGGCGGCGACAAGCTCGGGAGTGATCGGGGGTTCGCGCATGGCCGGGGATCCGATGGGCTGCTGGCGCGCCCCTGTTAGCGCAGCGCAGGGGTCGGCGGAAGGGCCGCGCGGATGCTTGCCGGTGCCGACGGCCGCATGCTAGCGTATACGGACGAGGAGGATGCCGGCCATGTCCGTCACGCACCGCAGGCTGAGCCATCGGCTGGGGCGCCTGTGCAACGATGTCGCGGCCGCCTTGCTGGCGGGGGTCACGCGGACCAGCCAGGCCGCGGCCGAGGCACGGCTGGCGGGGCTGGGGGCGGCGCGTCGGCGCCAGGCGGTGACCGCGATTCTCGGTGTGCTGCTTGTCTGTGCATTCATTGCCGCGCAATTCGGCATGCTTGGACTCGCGATCTACCTCGGCGCGGTGGTGCTGATCGTTCGCTAGGGTCCCCAAGGCGGCAATCCTGCACGAAAATTCCCGCTCCGATGCGGCGGGATGACGCAGGAATGCCGTCTGGTATGCAAAGGCATGCCGTTGAAATTCCGAAAAAAATTGTGATCGGATCGCTACCAGGCTTCGTAGATCACCGTGTCACGCGCCAGAAGGCGCACAACCGGAAAGGGAGCTTGCGATGGACTTTGCACTGGGAATCCTGACCTTCGGCACGATCGGCTTTGCTGCCGCCTTCGGCTACATCTCGGCCCGGGTGGCCGAACGGCGTCGCCTCGAGCAGGCGCCGAAGTCGGCGCTGTCGCGCGACGGTGCGGCCGAGCGCCTCGGGCAGCGCGCCTGACCGCGCCAACCTCACGACCGGACGAAAAAAAAAGGGCCGAGCGTGAAGCTCGGCCTTAGTCCAACAGGGAGGTAAGAAGGCGATCAAGTCCCCAACGGAGCCGCGCCCGCCTTCGATACACAAATTAGGTGCGCCGCCGGGGTGCCGCAAGATTAATCGCCGTGCGTTGTGCACAATGCGGACATGCGTTGCAGTCATACCGCAGAGGGTCCGTATCGGACCATTCTTCGCGTCAGGGTTGTAAAGCTTACCCTGCGGAAGGGTCGTCCCGCCGCTTGCGCCGGTAGGCCATGACCTCGTCCAGGACGAAGTCGCGGAACGCCGCCACCCGCCGGGACGAGCGCATCTCTTCGGGATAGGCGAGGTAGACGGGCACCTCGCCGCTTTCGACCTCGGGCAGGACGCGGACAAGCTGGGGGAAATCGTCGGTCGTGTAGTCGGGCAGAACGCCGATTCCGACATCGCCCAGCACCGCCTGCAACACGCCGAAATAGGTGTTCACCGTCAGCGTCGAGCCCAGCGTGCCGCCCAGCAGGAGCGAGACCAGCGACAGGCTGGCGGCCGCCTGCGGGGCGTTCAGGCTCTGGCAGATCAGGCGGTGCCGCGCGAGATCGTCAAGCGAGCGCGGCGCCGGGTGCTGGCGCAGGTAGCCGGCCGAGGCATAGAGGCGGATCCGCACGCCCATCAGCTTCTTGCGGACAAGGTCGGCCTGGCTGGGTTCCTTCATGCGGATGGCCACGTCGGCCTCGCGCATCGGCAGGTCCAGAACCCGCTCTTCCAGCATCAGCTCGACCTTCAACTCGGGGTAATCGTTGTAAAGCGCACTCAACCTGGGGGCGAGCCACAGCGTGCCGAAACCGGTGGTCGTGGTCACCCGAAGGTGGCCGAAGACCTCGTCCTCGCTGTCGCGTATGCGGGCGGCGGCGGCCTCGAGGCGCTTGGACATCACGCGGGTCGCGTCGAACAGCAGCTCCCCCTGTTCGGTCAGGATCAGGCCGCGGGCATGGCGGCGGAACAGGGTGGTGTTGAGGCTTTCCTCCAGCGACCGGATCTGCCGGCTGACGGCCGATTGCGACAGGTTCAGCGTGTCACCGGCATGGGTCAGGCTGCCCGCGTCGGCGACGGCGTGAAAGATGCGCAGCTTGTCCCAGTCCATTATCCTGCCCGTCCGAAATTTTGCCGCGCAGTGTATCACCGGGGCCGGCGGTGCCTAGCCTTCCGTTGCACCGCGACCCCGGTCGGCACGGCCATGCCGGGTGGCCCAAGCCCCGGCTGGATTTCCGGCCCGAGGCGACGTATCAGGTGGGCACCGGGGCGGAGGGTTCCGGCTACGGTGCCGCCCCGCGCGGCGCCGGTGCGGAGGAGCGCATGGCGGTCGGAGTGTTCGATTCGGGTCTGGGCGGGCTGACCGTGCTTGACGCGCTGCTGCGCCGTCTGCCCGACGTGCCCTTCGCCTATTACGGTGACAACGCCCACACGCCCTATGGCGTGCGCGAGGCCGACGACATCTTCCGGCTGACCTGCACCGGGGTGGAGCGGTTGTGGGACGAAGGCTCCGACCTGGTCGTGCTGGCCTGCAACACCGCCAGCGCCGCCGCGCTCAAGCGCATGCAGGAAACCTGGGTGCCCGCCGACAAGCGGGTGCTGGGGGTGTTCGTGCCGCTGATCGAGGCGCTGACCGAACGGCAGTGGGGCGACAATTCCCCCCCGCGCGAGGTGGCGGTCAAGCATGTGGCGCTGTTCGCGACCCCCGCGACCGTCTCGTCGCGCGCCTTCCAGCGCGAGCTTGCCTTTCGCGCGATCGGCGTCGACGTGGAGGCGCAGCCCTGCGGCGGGCTGGTCGACGCGATCGAGGACGGCGACATGATCCTGGCCGAGGCCCTGGTGCATTCCCATGTCGCCGCGCTCAAGCGCCGCATGCCCCGGCCGCAGGCGGCGGTGCTGGGCTGCACCCACTATCCGCTGATGGAGGCGGCGTTTCGCGATGCGCTGGGGCCCGATGTCGCGGTCTTCTCGCAGCCCGAACTCGTGGCGGCGAGTCTGGCCGACTACCTCGAACGCCGGCCCGAGATGCTCGGGACGGGGCGCGAGACGGTGCTCCTGACCACCGGCGATCCGGCCGCCGTGTCCCGTCACGCCACCCGTTTCCTGCGACGAGAGATCGCGTTTCGCGCCGCCTGAGCCGGTGGCGCCAACTTCGCATGCGATCTCAGGACAACACCACAGCAGGCTGACATGACAAAGACAATCGCGATTCTCGGCGCCTCGGGATACACCGGCGCGGAACTTGTGCGGCTGATCGCCACCCATCCCGGCATGCGGATCGCCGCCCTGACCGGCGAGCGCAAGGCGGGCCAGTCGATGGCCGCGGTCTTTCCCTTCCTCGCGCATCTTGACCTGCCCGATCTGGTGCGGATCGAGGATGTCGATTTTTCAAACGTTGACTTGTGCTTCTGCGCGCTTCCTCATGCGACGTCGCAGGCCGTGATCCGCGAGCTGCCCCACGATCTGCGGATCGTCGACCTGTCTGCCGACTTCCGGCTGCGCGACCCGGCGGCCTATGAGCGCTGGTACGGCAAGCCCCACGCCGCGCCCGAGTTGCAGGCCGAGGCCGTCTACGGCCTGACCGAGTTCTACCGCGACGCCATCGCGCCCGCGCGGCTCGTGGCCGGAACCGGCTGCAACGCCGCGACCGGCATCTACGGCATCCGCCCGCTGCTGGAGGCCGGTGTGATCGATCCCGACCGGATCGTGATCGACCTCAAGGCCGGGGTGTCGGGCGCGGGGCGGGCGCTGAAGGAAAACCTGCTGCATGCCGAGTTGTCCGAGGGCACGCATGCATATTCCGCGGGCGGCACGCACCGGCATCTGGGCGAGTTCGACCAGGAATTCTCGGCGGTGCTGGGCCGGCCGGTGCGGGTGCAGTTCACCCCGCACCTCGTGCCGATGAACCGCGGCATCCTTGCCACGATCTATGTCGACGGCGATCCCGCCGCGGTGCATGCCGCGCTTGCCGCGCGGTATCACGCCGAGGTGTTCCTGCGTGTGCTTCCGTTTGCCGCACTCCCCTCGACACGGTCGGTGCGGGGGTCCAATTTCGTGCACATCGGCGTGGTGGGGGACCGGATCCCCGGACGGGCGGTGGTGGTTGTCGCGCTCGACAACCTGACCAAGGGCTCGTCGGGGCAGGCGATCCAGAACGCCAACCTGATGCTGGGGATGGACGAGACCGCGGGGCTGATGCTGGCCCCGGTGTTTCCGTGAGGGCCATGAAGGGACTGAAAAAGAAACGCCGCGTCCAGGTCATCGCCGTTGCGGCGGTGGCGCTGGCACTGTCGACCGCGCTGATCGGCTATGCGATGCGCGACGGGATCAACCTGTTCCGCTCGCCCAGCCAGATCGTCGCCGATCCGCCGCCCGAGACCGAGGTGTTCCGAATCGGCGGGCTGGTGGCGCCGGGCAGCATCGTGCGCGGGCAGGGGGCGCAAGTGTCGTTCCTTGTGACCGACGGTGGCGCCGACGTGCGCGTGATCTATTCCGGCGTGTTGCCCGACCTGTTCGCCGAGGGCGAGGGGATGGTCGGCACCGGCCGCCTGATCGACGGGGTGTTCCAGGCCCATGAAATCCTTGCCAAGCATGACGAGACCTACATGCCGCGCGAGGTGATGCAGGCGCTGCAGGCGCAGGGCCACTGGAAGCCCGAAGGCGCGCAGGCGGGTTACTGAGGTTGAACGGTTAACGATCGGCTGTCGGGGCGTGCGCGGGGTTGCCCGCGTCTTTACCCCCGCTGTCGCAGCCTGCCCGGCATCGCACACCGGACAGGACCGCGCCGATGACCACCGTTCGCCAGATCGCCGAGGAAATCGTCGCCCGCGAGGGCGGCTTCGTGAACGACCCGGACGATCCGGGCGGCGCCACGAATCACGGCGTCACCATCCACACCCTGCGCCGCCTGGGGCTGGACCTGACCGGCGACGGGGTGATCGACACCGACGACGTGCGGGCGCTGACGCGCGCGCAGGCGGTGGACATCTTCATCGAACATTACTGGCGCGCGCCGGGGATCGATCGCCTGCCCGAGGCGATCCAGGCCTCGGTCTTCGACATGCAGGTGAACGCGGGCTCGAACGCGGTGCGCATCCTGCAGCGGCTGTTGCGCGACATGGGTCATGACCTGGTCGTGGACGGGGTGATCGGCCCGCAGACCGTCCGCGCCGCGCATCTCGCGCAAGAGGTGGGGCCGGCCCATTTCGCCGACGCCTACGGCATCGCCCGGCGCAACTACTACTACGCCGTGGCCGACCGGCGCCCGGCCAGCCGCAAGTTCGCCCGCCGGCAGGACGGCGGCAAGGGCGGCTGGATCACCCGCGCCGAGGAGTTCATCGCGCCGCGCTATCACCTGACCGAGGCCGAGCACCGCGCCCGCGTCGCGGGGTGGTCGTGATGGCGCGCGTAGCGATGGCGGTGCGGGCCCTGGGCGGGGCCGCCAGGGGGCTTGCCGAGGTCTTCGTGCCCGATGCCTCGCGCCGGCAGGAGCTGGCACACGAGGCCTACCGGATCGCCCATGACGCCCAGGCGGCCGAGTTTCGCCACGCGCGGTCGGGCCTGTTCGACCGCGTCGTCAACGGGCTGAACCGGCTGCCGCGCCCGGTGCTGGCGTTGGGAACGCTGGGCCTGTTCGTCTATGCGATGGTCGATCCGGCAGGGTTCGCGGTGCGCATGCGCGGGCTGGCCGAGGTGCCCGAGCCGCTGTGGTGGCTGCTGGGGGCGGTTGTGTCGTTCTATTTCGGGGCCCGCGAGGCGCATTACTTCCGGATGCGGGCCCCGGCGGCGCCGGCACCGGCCGCGCCCCTTCGTGCGCCCCTTGCCGCGACAGGGCCGGGGGGTGACGGTGCGCCCGAGGTGCTGGCCGACGCCCCCAACCCGGCGCTGGAGGCCTGGCGGGCGGCGGCGCGCTGAGGCGGGGCGCCGCGCGGGCTTGACCCTTGCAGCCGATGCGCACAGGGTCCGGGACAGTCGCTTTTCGCCCGCTTCAGGAGCCCGCAATGCCGATCCGCAACCGCCTGGCCGAACTGGCCCCCGAAATCGCCGCCTGGCGGCGCGATTTCCACGCCCACCCCGAATTGCAGTTCGACACCCACCGCACCGCCCGCGTCGTCGCCGAAAAGCTGCGCGCCTTCGGCTGCGACGAGGTGGTGGAAGGGATCGGCCGCACCGGGGTCGTCGGCGTGATCAAGGGCCGCACCGACAGCGCCGGCCGCGTGGTCGGGCTGCGCGCGGACATGGACGCGCTGCCGATGACCGAGGCGACGGGGCTGCCGCATGCCTCGACGATCCCCGGCGCGATGCATGCCTGCGGGCATGACGGGCACACCGCCATGCTGCTGGGCGCGGCGCAGTACCTGGCCGAGACGCGCAACTTCGACGGCACTGCGGTGGTGATCTTCCAGCCGGCCGAGGAAGGCGGCGGCGGCGGGCTCGAGATGTGCCGCGACGGGATGATGGACCGCTTCGGCATCCAGGAGGTCTACGGGCTGCACAACCGCCCCGGCGTGCCCGTGGGCAGCTTTTCGATCCGGCCGGGGCCGTTCATGGCCGCCGCTGACGAATTCACGGTGACGGTGACCGGCAAGGGCGGGCATGCCGCGCGGCCGCACACGGGGGTGGACACCACGCTGGTTGCCTCCCACATCGTGGTGGCGCTGCAGTCGGTGGTCAGCCGCAACGTCGATCCGGTCAAGCAGGCGGTGGTGTCGGTCTGCTCCTTCCGCACCTCGTCGGACGCGCACAACGTCATCCCCGAGACGGTGACGCTGCGCGGCACGGTTCGGACGCTGGACGAGGCCGTGCGCGACCTCGCGCAGGAGCGGATCGAGGCGCTGGTGCCGGCGACCGCCGCGGCCTTCGGGGCGACGGCGGTGGTGGAGTACCGCCGCGGCTATCCGGTGCTGGTCAACCACGAGGCCGAGACCGAGGCCGCCGCCGAGGCCGCCCGCCGCATCGCTGGCGACTGCGCGCCCGCGCCCCTGGTGATGGGGGCCGAGGATTTCAGCTACATGCTGCTCGAGCGGCCGGGCGCCTACATCATGCTGGGCAACGGCAACTCGGCCGAGGTGCACAACACCGCCTACGACTTCGACGACAGCGCGATCCCGGCCGGCTGCTCGTGGTGGGTCGAGGTGGTCGAGTCCCGGATGCCCGTGGCGGGCTGAGCGGCCGCCACCCCGCTCGGGCCGAACGCAGCGCCGGCCCCCGGGCCCGGGGGGCGCTGCGTTCGGCGGCCTGCGGGCCTGATCCCGCACACGGGGCAACAGTTGCGGGTGCCGCGCCGGCGTCAGGCCTGGCCGGGCGCACGGACCGCCCCCCTTCCTGCCGCAACGGCGGGCAGGCCGCGCCCGCGCGATCCGTCGCAGCCGCCACGAAGTGTTGACCGCGGCCCTGCCCGCGCGGCATAGACTGGGGACAACACCGCGCTGCGGCCGCGCGGTCCGGCGTCCGGCCAACGGACGCGGGAACTTCGGGGAGAGGGGACGCACCGTGGCCATCATCGCCTTCGTGATGCGGCTGATCAACTGGATCAACCGCATCGTCGGCAATACCTTCGCCTGGCTGTCCGTGGGCATCGTGGTGGTGTGCTTCTGGGTGGTGGTGGAGCGTTACGCCTTCTTCAACACCCGCCTCTGGATGCAGGATCTCTATCCCTGGCTGAACGGCGCGATGTTCACGGCGGTCGCGGGCTATGCCCTTTATCGCAACGACCACGTGCGGGTGGACATCTTCTTCCGGCCCGCCTCGATCAAGCGCAAGGCGGCGCTCGACCTGATCGGCGTGGTGATCTTCCTGTGGCCGTTCATGTACGTGGTCTGGTCCTATTCCTGGCGGTTCGTCTCGCGCTCCTGGGGGCTGTTCGAGGCGTCGGCAAATCCCGGCGGCATGCCCGGCCTGTTCATCCTGAAAAGCTTCATCCTGGTCTTTGCAGGGCTCGTGGCGCTGCAGGGCCTCGCCATGGTCATCCGCTCGGTGCTGATCCTCGCGGACCGGCACGACCTCGTGCCCGACGACTACCGCTACAAGTACGAGACGGAGTAGGCCGCGATGGATCCCGTTCTTATCGGCCAGCTCCTGGCCGGCCTGATGTTCTTCGGCGTCATCGCCATGCTCATGCTCGGCTTTCCGGTGGCCTTCACGCTGGCCGGCACCTCGATCCTGTTCGCGGTGGTCGGGTATCACGCCGGGGTGTTCGACCCGTCGAACTTCCGCGCCATCGCCGGCCGGTATACCGGCTACATGATCAACGAGGTGCTGGTGGCGGTGCCGTTGTTCATCTTCATGGGCGTGATGCTGGAGCGATCACGCATCGCGGAGCAACTGCTGTCCACCATGGGCCGGCTCTTTGGCGACATGCGCGGGGGGCTCGGGTTCTCGGTGCTGATCGTGGGGGCGCTGCTGGCGGCCTCGACCGGCGTTGTCGGCGCGACCGTGGTCACGATGGGTCTGATCAGCCTGCCGGCGATGCTGCGCGCGGGCTACGACCCGCGGCTTGCCTGCGGCAGCATCTGCGCGGCGGGCACGCTGGGCCAGATCATCCCGCCCTCGACGGTGCTGATCTTCATGGGCGACATGATTTCCGGCATGCACAGCCAGGTGCAGATGAGCCTTGGCAACTTCGCCCCGTCCACCGTCTCGGTGGGCGACCTGTTCGCGGGGGCCTTCATCCCGGGGCTGCTGCTGGTGGCGCTCTATATGGGCTACATGGCGCTGATGGCCTGGCTGCGGCCCGAAAGCTGCCCCGCGACGCCGATCCCCCCGGAGGAGAAGAAGGGGCTGTGGAAGGAAATCCTCGTCGCCTTCGTGCCGCCCTTGCTGCTGATCGTGGCGGTGCTCGGCTCGATCCTCGGCGGGGTGGCGACCCCGACCGAGGCCAGCTCGGTCGGCGCGGTCGGCGCCACGCTGCTGGCGGCGCTGCGCTGGCGGTTGTCGTTCGCGGTGCTGCGCGACGTGGCGGTGCGGACGGCGGTGATCACCTCGATGATCTTCATCATCCTGTTCGGCGCCTCGGTCTTTGCCATCGTGTTCCGGCAGATGGGCGGCGACGCGCTGGTGCGGCAGTTCCTGACCGGGGTGCCGGGCGGGGCGATGGGCGCGATGATCCTGGTGATGTTCATCATGTTCGTGCTGGGCTTCATCCTCGACACGTTCGAGATCATCTTCATCGTGCTGCCGATCACCGCGCCGACGCTGCTGCTGCTGGGCATCAACCCGATCTGGCTGGGGGTGATGATCGGGGTGAACCTGCAGACGAGCTTCCTGACGCCACCCTTCGGCTTTTCGCTGTTCTATTTGCGAGGGGTGGCGCCGAACTCGGTCTCGACGATGCAGATCTACCGCGGCGCGGTGCCCTTCGTCGGGCTGCAGATCGTCGCCATCGTGCTGCTCTTCCTGTTCCCAGCGCTGGTGCTTTGGCTGCCCGGCGTGCTGTTCTGACACGTCAGCCGATGGCCGGCGGCACCCCGCGCGCGCGACGGGCCGAGGGCATCTCGGCGGCGGGAAGCACCTCGCCGGGGTGTTTCGGGTTGGGATAGACCAGCCCGGCCGAGATCACCAGCTTGGCGGCGTCCTCGACGCTCATCGACAGGGGCACGATGTCGGCCTCGGGCACGAAAAGCAGGAAGCCGGAAGTCGGGTTGGGGGTCGTGGGCAGGAACACGCTGATCATCCGGTCCTCGCGCGGGATGCGGGCCGAGATCTCGCCCTTGGCCGAGGACGACACGAAGGCGATCGCCCAGATGCCGGGGCGCGGGTATTGCACCAGGCAGGCGCGGTCGAAGGTCGTCTCGGACTGCGTGAAGACCGTCTCGGCGATCTGCTTGACGGCGTTGTAGATCGACCGGACCACGGGCATGCGGTCCACCAGCCGCTCGCCCCAGTGGATGAAGGTCGAGCCGATGAAGCCCTTCGCGACCCAGCCCACCAGCACCGCGAAGACCAGGAAGATCACCACCCCGAAGCCCGGCACGTCCAGCCCGAGCAGGTTCTGCGGGCGATAGGCCGAGGGCACGAAAGGCAGCACGCGGCTGTCGATCCAGCCGATCGCCGTCCAGATCACCCACAGGGTCAGGGTGATCGGTGCGATCACCACGACGCCGGTGATCAGGTTGTTGCGCAACCGCGCGAGCAGGGTGCGCTTGTGGGGCGGCTCGTCGCCGTGGGGGTGGTGGGTGTTCGGCGACATCGGCGGCGGGCTCTCGGGGGGACTGCGGCGCGCCCTATGTAGGGGTTGGGCGGGGGCGCGGCAACCGGCACCGGGGGGCGCGGCTCAGCCTTCGGTGCCCATGGCAAGGGCTATGGCGATTTCGGCGGCAAGGCGGGCGTTGTTCTCGGCCAGCGCGGCGTTGGCGGTGACGGTCGCACCGTCGGTGGCGCGCGCGAGATGTGACAGCAGGAAGGGGGTGACGGCCTTGCCCTCCACCCCCTCGGCGACGGCGGCGGCCTGCGCGGCCTCGACCAGGGGCGCGAGGCGGGACATGGGAATTTCCGCCGCCGCCGGGATCGGGTTGGCCACGAGTTGCCCGCCCGGCAGGCCGAGGCGCGCGCGCATCCGGTGGGCGGCGGCGATCCGGGCGGGGTCGTCCATCCGCAGGGGCGCGGGCAGGCCCGCGTCGCGCGCCCAGAAGGCCGGAAAGGCGTCCTGCCGATAGGCGATCACAGGCACGCCGAGGGTTTCCAGGACTTCGAGCGTCTTGGGCAGGTCGAGGATCGCCTTGGCCCCGGCGGCCACCACGGTCACGGGCGTCTGCGCCAGTTCCTGCAGGTCGGCCGAGATGTCGAAGCTGTCCTCGGCGCCCCGGTGCACGCCGCCGATGCCGCCGGTCGCAAAGACCGCGATGCCCGCCAGCTGCGCCGCGATCATCGTCGCCGCGACCGTGGTCGCCCCGGTCCGCCCGGTGGCCATCGCCACCGCCAGGTCGGCGCGCGAGAGCTTGAGCGCGCCGGTCGTCCGGGCCAGCGCGTCCAGTTGCGCCGCGTCGAGGCCGATGTGCAGCCGCCCCTCCAGCACCGCGATGGTGGCGGGGGTGGCGCCGGCGGCGCGCACCGCTTCTTCCAGACGCCGCGCGATGGCCAGGTTGTCGGGCCAGGGCAGGCCGTGGGTGATGATTGTCGATTCGAGCGCGACAAGGGGGCGGCCCGCGGCGCGGGCGGCGGCGACCTCGGGGGACAGGGTCAGCGGTGCGGTCATGGCCGGGTCTCCGGGGTGGTGAGGGCCGCGACGTGGTCGGCGGCGGCGGCGAGGGCGGCGCGCAGGGCCTCGGGCGGGGTGGCGCCGGCATGTTCGGCGGCGATATGGGCGGCGATCAGCGCATCGCCCGCACCGGTGATGCGGCGGGCGGCGACGCGGGGCGGGCGGGCCGTGTGCAGGGCCACACCGCAGGCGCAAGCCGCCGCGCGGGCCCCGTCGGTCACCAGCGCCCGCGCCCAGCCCGCCGCACGCAGCGCGCGGGCGGCCGCGGGGGCGTCGGGGCAGGGCCGGCCGGTCAGCGCCGCCGCCTCGGCCCGGTTGGCATGCAGCATCGCGGCAGGGTGCCCGGCCAGCGGCGCCAGCCGCTCCGCCCGCACCGGCGAGGCCGGGACCAGCCGCAGCGCGCAGCCCGCCAGTGCCGGGTCGTCCGCCATTGCAGCCACGACTTCGGGCGCAAGGTTGCCGTCGATCACCACGGTGCCGCGCCAGCCCGACAGCGCCCCGCCCGCACGCAGCGGCGCCAGGATCGCCGCGCCGGCCGCGTGCAGCGCCGCGGTGTCGGCCAGCGCCGCGACCAGCCGTCCCGCCGCCTCGATCGCGACATAGGCGCCGGTCGCGCGGCCGGGCAGGCGCAGGGCGTGGCCCAGGTCCACCCCGGCCGCCGCCGCCAGCGCGTCGCCCTCGGCGTCATCGCCCAGCGCGGTCAGCAGCGCCGGGTGAAAGCCGCGCGCCGCCAGCGCGCGGGCGATGTTCAGCGCGACACCGCCGGGGCTGCGCGCCACGGTCCCCGGCCGGTCGGCGCCCCGGGGCAGCGCAGCGTCCGTCGTCCCGATGATGTCCCAATGGGCCGCGCCGATGCACAGGATGTCGGGCGCGCTCATGGGCGGGCGTCCCGCGACGGTCAGATGTTTTCCGACTGCGGCATGCCGATGACGTGATACCCGCCATCGACAAAGATCACCGACCCGGTGGTGTGCTTGCCATAGTCCGACGCGAGCCACACGGCGGTGCCGCCCACCGTCTCGAGCGCGCCGTTGGTGCGCAGCGGCGCGTTCATCTCGGACTGCCGGTAGGTGCGCCGCGCCCCGCCGATCGCCGCCCCCGCCAGCGTCTTCATCGGCCCGGGGCTGATCGCGTTGACGCGGATGCCGTCGGGGCCGAGATCGTTGGCGAGGTACTTCACCGACGCCTCCAGCGCCGCCTTGGCCACGCCCATCACGTTGTAGAACGGCGTCACCCGCGTCGAGCCCTGATAGGTCAGCGTCAGCAGCGTGCCGCCCGCCGTCATCAGCGGCATGGCCCGCCGGGCGATGTCGATGAAGCTGTAGCACGAGATCGTCAGCGAGTTGCGGAAGTTCTCGGCCGTTGTGTTGACGAAGCGGCCGGTCAGTTCCGCCTTGTCCGAAAACGCGATGGCGTGGACGACGAAATCCAGCCGCCCCCATTCCGCCGCCAGCCGGGCAAAGGCGCCGTCCAGGCTGCCTTCGTCGGTCACGTCCACGTCCAGCAGGATGTCGGAACCCAGCGCCCCCGCCAGCGGCTCCACCCGCTTGCCGAAGGCCTCGCCCTGGTAGGTGAAGGCCAGGTCCGCCCCCTCGGCGTGCATCGCCCGCGCGATGCCCCAGGCGATGGAGCGTTCGTTGGCCACGCCCATGATCAGGCCGCGCTTGCCGTCCAGAAGCCCCGCCATGCCCCGCCCCTTCCTGTCAGTCGCGCAGGCTGGAGAACACCAGCGTCGCGTTGGTGCCGCCGAAGCCGAAGCTGTTGGACAGCGCCGAGTCGATGCTCACCCCCTCGCGCAGGTCGGTCGCGATTTCCTGCGGCCGCAGGGCGGGGTCCAGTTCGGTCACATTGGCCGAGGCCGCGATGAAGCCGTGCTGCATCATCAGCAGCGTATAGATCGCCTCGTGAACGCCGGTCGCGCCCAGGCTGTGCCCGGTCAGCGACTTGGTCGAGGCGATCGGCGGCACCGCGTCATCGCCGAACACCCGCCGGATCGCCTGCACCTCGGTCACGTCGCCGGCCGGCGTCGAGGTGCCGTGCGCGTTGATGTAGTCGATCCGCCGCCCGGCGGGCAGGGTGGACAGCGCCAGCCGCATCGACCGCTCGCCGCCCTCGCCCGAGGGCGCGACCATGTCGTAGCCGTCCGAGGTGGCGCCGTAGCCGGTCAGTTCGGCATAAATCTTCGCGCCGCGCGCCTTGGCGCGCTCGTATTCCTCAAGCACCAGAACGCCGCCTCCGCCCGCGATCACGAAGCCGTCGCGGGTGGCGTCGAACGGGCGCGAGGCGGTGGTGGGGGTGTCGTTGTATTTCGACGACATGGCACCCATCGCGTCGAACAGGCACGACAACGTCCAGTCCAGTTCCTCGCCGCCGCCGGCAAAGACGATGTCCTGCTTGCCGAACTGGATCAGTTCGGCGGCGTTGCCGATGCAATGCGCCGAGGTCGAGCAGGCCGAGGTGATGGAATAGTTCACGCCCTTGATCCGGAACGGCGTCGCCAGGCAGGCCGAGTTGGTCGAGGACATGCCCTTGGTCACGCCGAAGGGGCCGATCCGCTTGGGCGCGCCGGTCTCGCGGACGATGTTGTGGGCGGTGAAGAAGCTTTTCGTCGACGGCCCGCCCGAGCCCATGATCAGGCCCGTGCGTTCGTTCGAGATCTCGGCCTCGGTCAGGCCGCTGTCCTCGATCGCCTGCTGCATGGCGATGAAGTTGTAGGCCGCGCCGTCTCCCATGAAGCGCAGGTTGCGCTTGTCGATGTGGTCGGCGAGCACGATCTGCGGCGCGCCATGGACGCGGCAGCGAAAGCCGTGCTCGGCATAGTCCTCGGCGAACACGATCCCCGACCGCCCGGCGCGCAGGCTGGCGGCGACCTCGTCCGCGGTGTTGCCGATGGGCGAGACGATGCCGATCCCGGTGACGACGACGCGACGCATGTGGCCTCCCTTGCTCATGCCAGCCCCTGTCTAGGGCACGGGACAGGGCGGGGCAAGCGGCGCGCGGCGGCGGGCGACGGGGAACCGCCGACGGCGGGATGCGCGCCCCGCCGGGCGGTTGCGGGCCGGTGGGCGCCGATGGCCGCATTGACCTTGCGCCGCCTTGCGGATATGCGCGGCCACCGACCGTCACAACGGCTTCCTGGCGTGGCGGTGACACCTAGCGGAGCAACGCCCCCATGAGCCGACAGAACTATCTCTTCACCTCCGAGTCCGTCTCGGAGGGGCATCCCGACAAGGTCTGCGACCGGATTTCGGACGCCGTCCTCGACTATCTGCTGGCCGAGGATCCCAACGCCCGCGTCGCCTGCGAGACCTTCGCGACCTCGGGCCTTGTGGTCATCGGCGGCGAGATCGGCCTGCCGGACCTGACGAACGGCGGCGGCAAGGTGCTGCGCACCGGTGCCGACCGGCTCAAGGACGTGATGGGCCGCATCCCGGAACTGGCCCGCGACTGCATCAAGCAGATCGGCTACGAGCAGGAAAAGTTCCACTGGAACACCTGCCACGTGCTGAACTTCCTGCACGAGCAGTCGGTGCACATCTCGCAAGGGGTCGTCACCGGCGGGGCGGGCGATCAGGGGATCATGTTCGGCTTCGCCACCGACGAGACGCCCGAGCTGATGCCGGCGCCGATCCAGTATGCCCACGCCATCCTGCGCCGTCTGGCCGAGTCGCGCCACGCGGGCGAGTTGCCGCAACTGGGCCCCGACGCGAAAAGCCAGCTTACCGTCGCCTACGAGGGCGGCCGCCCGGTGGGCGTGACGCAGATCGTCGTGTCGCACCAGCACCTCGACGGGACGATGAGCAGCGACGACGTGAAGGCGCTCGTGCGCCCGTATGTCGAGGACGTGCTGCCGAAGGGCTGGGTGAACGGCCACACCGTCTGGCACGTCAACCCGACCGGCAAGTTCCTGATCGGCGGGCCCGACGGCGACGCCGGGCTGACCGGGCGCAAGATCATCGTCGACACCTACGGCGGCGCCGCCCCGCACGGCGGCGGCGCTTTCTCGGGCAAGGATCCGACCAAGGTGGACCGCTCGGCCGCCTATGCCGCGCGCTACATTGCCAAGAACATCGTCGCAGCGGGGCTGGCCCGGCGCTGCACGCTGCAGGTGTCCTATGCCATCGGCGTGGCCGAGCCGCTGTCGATCTATGTCGACACCCACGGCACCGGCACCGTCGCCGACGCGGCGATCGAGGCGGCGATCCCGCAGGTCTTCAGCCTGACGCCGGCCAACATCCGCGAGCGGCTGGGCCTGAACCGGCCGATCTATGCGCGCACCGCCGCCTATGGCCATTTCGGCCGCGCCCCCGAGGCCGACGGCGGCTTTTCCTGGGAGCGCACCGACCTGGTCGAGGCGCTCAAGGCCGCGGTCTGACGATCCCGGCCGGTCCCGTCCGCGGGGCCGGCCGTCACCCGCGCGCCGACGGCGGGATCGAATAGGTCAGGCTGGCCCGCGCGACGGGCTGCGCCGCTCCCTCCGAAAACACGAGCACGTCGCCCACCGCCAGGCTGCGCCCGCGCTTGAGCAGCCGGCACCGCGCCAGCAGGTCGCGCCCTGCCGCAGGTTTGCGCAGGAAATCGAGGCTGGCCGAGGTGGTGACCGCCAGCGCCTGCGGCCCGATCATCGCCAGCAGCGCCAGGTAGACCGCGATGTCGGCCAGCGCGAAGATCGCCGGCCCCGAGACGGTGCCGCCGGGGCGCAGGTGCGCAGGTCCCACCCGCAGCCGCAGCGTGATCGTGTCGGGGGCGACATCCTCGACGACGAAATCGGCGGCGACTTGCGGAAAATCGCGCGCCATGAAGGCGGTCAGGTCGGGGGCGGTCATGGCAAGGCTCATGCCGGCAGGCATCGGCCTTGCGCGCGCCATCGTCAATCCCCGCCCGCGCCCCCTTGCGCCCCGCGCCAAGCCGCGCTGTTGTGGTGCAAACGGAGAGGACGCCATGCCCCGGACCAGCCCCGACCCCCTTGTGCTGCGCAGCGATGACGCGGGCGTCGCCACGCTGACCATGAACGCCCCCGACCGCCTCAACGCCCTGTCGGACGCCATGCTGGCGGCGCTGTCCGAGGCGCTGGCGGGCATCGCCGCCGATCCCGCCGTCAAGGTGGTGGTGATCGCCGGAGCCGGCCGGGCCTTTTGCGTGGGCCACGACCTGCGCGAGATGCAGGCGGCGCGGCAGGCCCCCGACGGCGGCGCGGCCCGCTTCGCCGAGTTGTTCGGGCGCTGCGCCGATCTGATGCAGGCGATCGTGGCCCTGCCGCGACCGGTGATCGCGCGGGTGCACGGGGTGGCCGCGGCGGCGGGTTGCCAGCTGGTCGCGTCCTGCGACATGGCGGTCGCGGCCGAGGGAACGCGGTTCGGCGTCAACGGCGTCAACATCGGGCTGTTCTGCTCGACCCCGATGGTGGCGCTGACCCGCGCGATCCCCCGCAAGGCCGCCTTCGAGATGCTGAGCACCGGCGCCTTCATCGACGCCGACCGCGCGCTGGCGCTGGGGCTGGTGAACCGTGTCGTCGCCCCGGAGGCGCTGGAGGACGAGACCCGGGCGCTGGCCGCCACCGTGGCGGGCAAGCTGGGTGCGGCGGTGCGCATCGGCAAGCGGCTGTTTCACGAACAGGCCGAGCGCCCGCTGGCCGAGGCCTATGCGCTGGCCGGGGCCGCGATGGTGGAGAACATGCTGCTGGACGACACCGCCGAGGGGGTGGCCGCCTTCCTCGACAAGCGCGCACCGTCCTGGCACGGCTGAGCCGGCGTCGGAGGCGGGTCGGACAGGTGTAAAGTGCAGGCTTCTGTTGCCAGGTGCCTGCGAACCCCGCCTTACGCGGCTAAGCGCAGGGCTTAGGTTTCGGTATGGTTACCGCTTACGCGGCAACGGCCACCGGAGCACGGTTGTCGTTGGCAACTGTACTGTTCGGACCGATAACGGTGGTACCTCACCGGGACAAAGCAAACCCCTTTAGACGTTCGTCGATCCTGTTTCGGCCCCGTGACCCGCAACGCCGGGTGTATGGTGGAGCCGCCGGGTACCGCCCCCGGGTCCGATCCGCTTATTACGAGCGCGTTTATGTCCATAGTCCCGTTGCCGGAACACGCCCGATATAGGCCCTGCGCGTGCGCGCCTCAAGTCCCCCGCGCGGCAGGGCGCCGCTTTCCGCGCTTGCGCGAATCGCCGTTCCGGGCAGCATCGGCCTGCGGGAGACCACCGCCGCATCCGAACCAGGGAGAGTTTGCATGAAAAGTCCCATTCTTTCCGTCATTTGCCTTGTCGTCGCCGGCTGGAGCGCGCCGGCCGCGGCGCAGGATGCGCCCTGCGGGCGCTATCCGTCCGGGCAGGCCGTCTATGACTGCACCTGCACGGGGACCGAGACGGGCTCGGTCTGGGGCTCGGGCCCCTATACGGCCGACAGCGCGATCTGCGTCGCCGCCCGCCATGCCGGGGTGATCGGCACCTCGGGCGGGGCGATCCGGGCGCTGCACCGCCCCGGTCAGGCCAGCTATGAAGGCTCCGAGCGCAATGGCGTGCGCACGTCAAGCTGGGGCAGCTATGGCGACAGCTTCGATGTGGTCACCCGTGTTGCCGCCTGCGAGCGGTTCCCGGTCGGTCAGGCCAGCCATGACTGTGCCTGCACCGGCACCGAGACGGGGTCGGTCTGGGGCTCCAACCCCTATACCTCGGACAGCGCGGTGTGCGTGGCGGCGCGCCATGCCGGCGCGGTGGGCGCGGGCGGCGGCACCGTCACGGCGCTGGGCGGGCCGGGATTTGACAGTTTCCCCGGCAGCACCGCCAACGGGGTCCAGACCTCGAGCTGGGGCGCCTATGGCTCCAGCTTCAGTTTCAAGGCCGCCAGCGCCGGGGTTCCGGCCGCGCCCGCCGCCTGCGCGCGCTACCCGCTGGGCCAGGCCAGCTATACCTGCGCCTGCACCGGGTCCGAGGGCGGATCGGTCTGGGGCTCGGGCCCCTACACCGCCGACAGCGCGCTGTGCGTGGCCGCGCGCCATGCGGGCGTGATCGACGGGCGGGGCGGCACGGTCACGGTGATCGAGGTGCGGGGGCTGGAGGGCTATACCGGGACCATCGCAAATGGCGTGCAGACCTCCAACTGGGGGGCCTACGGCGCCTCGGTGGTGTTCAATCGCAACTGACGGCCCGGGCGTCCGGCGGCCCGGCCCGCCGGGCGCCCCGGTTTCCGCCCGGCTTGCGGATCGCGCGCCGATGGCCTAGCCCTCCGGGACCACAGGCCGGGGGCGCGGGCATGAGCGGGTTGGACATCGATTTCGTGCGGGCGCAGTTCCCCGCCTTCGCGCAGCCGGGACTGGGCGAGGGCGTGTTTCTGGACAACGCCGGCGGCAGCTTTCCCTGCCGCTTCGTCATCGAGCGGCTCGAGCGGTTCTACCGCACCCGCAAGGTGCAGCCCTACGGCCCCTATGACGCCTCGCGCGCCGGCGGCGAGGAGATGGACGAGGCCCGCGCGCGGCTGTCCGCGATGCTGGGCGTGGCGCCGGACGAGCTGTGCTTCGGCCCCTCGACCAGCGCCAATACCTATGTGCTGGCGCAGGCGTTCCGGGCGTGGCTGCCGGCGGGCAGCGCCATCATCGTCTCCGACCAGGACCACGAGGCCAACAGCGGCGTCTGGCGGCGGCTGGCCGGCGACGGGGTCGAGCTGCGGGAATGGCGGCTTGATCCGGTGAGCGGGCTGCTCGACCCGGCGGGGCTGGCCGCGCTGATGGACGAGCGGGTGCGGCTGGTCTGCTTCCCGCACGCCTCCAACATCGTCGGCGCCGTCAACCCGGTGGCAGAGCTCTGCGCGATGGTGCATGCCGCCGGCGCGGTGGCCTGCGTGGACGGGGTGTCCTATGCCCCGCACGGGTTGCCGGACGTGGGCGCGCTGGGGGCCGACATCTATCTTCTGTCGACCTACAAGACATGGGGGCCGCACCAGGGGCTGATGGTGGTGCGCCGCGCGCTTGGCATGGCGCTGCCCAACCAGGCGCATTTCTTCAACGAAGCGACGCCGGCCAAGCGGTTCACCCCCGCCGGGCCGGATCACGCCCAGATCGCCGCCTGCGCGGGCATCGCGGACTATATCGACGCGCTGCATGCGCATCATTTTCCCGGCCGGGCGGGCGAGGAGCCCCGCGGCCGGGCCGCCGCCGTCCACGACCTGATGCGCGCGCAGGAAGAGGCGCTGCTGCCGCGGCTGCTCGATTATGTCGCCGGGCGCAACGACCTGCGGCTGATCGGGACGGCGACGGCTGCGGGGCGGGCGCCGACGGTGGCGCTGGGCCATGCGCGGCCCGGTGCCGAACTGGCCGCCGCGCTGGCCCCGCACGGGATCATGGCCGGCGGCGGCAGCTTCTATGCCCAACGCACCCTGCGGGCGCTGGGGATCGATCCCGACCACGGCGTGCTGCGGCTGAGTTTTCTGCACTACACCACCGAGGCCGAGCTTGACCGCGCCATCGCGGCGCTAGATCGCGTGCTGTGACAGCAACAGCGCCCGGCCCGCGACCCGTGATTGATGCCCCGATCCTGATCTGGTTGCGCCGCGACCTGCGGCTGGCCGACAACCCCGCCCTGCATGCCGCCGCGGCGACCGGCCGGCCGGTGATTCCCGTCTACATCGCCGACGAGGTGGTGACGGGCTGGGGTGCCGCACCCCGCTGGCGGCTGGGGCTGGGGCTGGAGCATTTCGGCGGTCGGCTCGCCGGCATCGGCAGCCGCCTGATTCTGCGGCGTGGTCCGGCGCTGGACGCGCTGCGCGCACTGATCGCCGAGACCGGCGCGACCGCCGTGCACTGGAACCGCCTGTACGAACCCGAGGCGCGCGCCCGCGACACCGCCGTCAAGGCCGCGCTGAAGGCCGACGGGATCGAGGCGCGCAGCTTCAACGCGCAGGTGCTGTTCGAGCCGCCCTCGGTGCAGACGGGGCAGGGCGGGTTCTACCGGGTCTACACGCCGTTCTGGCGCGCGGTGCGCGACCTGCCGGTGGATGATCCGCTGCCCGCCGTCACGGCCCTGCGCGCGCCCGGCGCATGGCCCGCCTCCGACCGGCT
>Ga0213835_100871_pt1 | contig 23206 bp, 19 predicted proteins | sample SWPATP01_FD_160576 | JGI IMG/M metagenome (GOLD analysis project Ga0213835, IMG submission 160576) | Coastal seawater microbial communities from Marineland, Florida, United States - SWPA TP0 #1 | ecosystem: Environmental > Aquatic > Marine > Coastal | place: USA: Florida | collected 2016-08-05 | reverse complement strand
GCGGCCGCGTTGCGCGCGGCCGATGGTGACCTGGTCGTCGGCACCGTGCTGGCGTTGATCGAGGCCGAATCTCTCACCGTCGTGATGCTCGAGCGCTCGGGCGACGCCGTCGTGGTGCGCCTTGAGGCGGCGGAAACGAGTCCGGCCTCGCTCCTGATGATCAGAAGCGAGGCCGGCTGGCGTATTCGTGACGCGTGGAGCTAGATCCCGAGGTCGGCGTCGAAGTCGGCCTCTTCGAGGCGCGACTTGACGGCGGTCAGGAAACGCGCGGCGTCCGCGCCGTCGACGATGCGGTGGTCGTACGACAGGGCGAGGTAGACCATCGAGCGAATCGCGATGACGTCTTCGCCGTCGATGGTCACCACGGTCGGCTTCTTCGTGACGACCCCGGTGCCGAGAATCGCCACCTGGGGCAGGAAGACGACGGGAGTGTCGAACAGGGCGCCACGCGAACCCGTGTTGGTCAGCGTGAAGGTGCCCCCGGCCAGCTCGTCCGGCTTCAGCTGGTTGTCGCGCGTGCGCGCGGCCAGGTCAGCAATGTCGGCCGCAAGTTCGGCGATCGACTTGTCGCCAGCGCCGCGCACGACCGGGGTCAGCAGGCCACGCTCGGTATCTACCGCGATCGACAGGTTCTCGGTGTCGGGGTAGACGATCGAGTCGCCATCGACGGTCGCGTTGATGATCGGGAACGCCCGCAGCGCCTCGGTGGCGGCCTTCGCGAAGAACGGCAGGAACGACAGCTTGGTGCCGGTCGCCTCCAGGAACGCGTCCTTGACAGAGGAGCGCAGCGAGGCAACCTTCGTGACGTCGACCTCCACGACCGAGGTGAGCTGAGCAGTCGACTGCATCGAAACGACGGCACGCTCTGCGATGACCTTGCGCAGTCGCGACATCGACACGGTCGTGCCGCGCAGCGGTGAGGTCTCGAGCTCCTGACGGGGTGCGGCAGCGGCCGCCGGCGACGCCGGTGCGCTCGACGACTCCGCCGCGGCGAGCACATCTTGCTTCCGGATGCGGCCGCCGACTCCGGTGCCGGTGATCGACGCGAGGTCGACTCCGTGCTCCGCGGCCAGCTTGCGCACGATCGGGGTGATGTACCCCGCGTTGCTTCCCGCCTGAGCGGGAGCGTCGTGCAACGAGGCGGGTACGGCGCTGGGCGCGGGAGCAGCGCTGGGTGCCGGTGCTGCGCTGGGTGCGGGCGCCGCGCTCGGAGCAGGGGCAGCGCTGGGTGCCGGTGCTGCGCTGGGCGCGGGAGCGGCACTGGGTGCCGGAGCCGCGCTCGGAGCGGGAGCAGCGCTCGGGGCAGGAGCGGCGCTGGGTTCCGGTGCTGCGCTGGGTGCGGGGGCCGCGCTGGGTGCCGGAGCGGCGCTCGGAGCGGGCTCCGCCGGTGTGCTCGGTTCTGCCGCACTCGGCTCGGCGGCTGCGCTCGGGGCCGCCTCTGCCTCGACCTCGGCATCGGCGCCGGGCACGTCGGTCGAGCCGCCGCCTCCGGAGCCGTCGCCGATGCGGACGAGGGGGGCGCCGACCTCGACGGTCTCGTCCTCGGCCACCAGGATCTCTTCGATCACACCGGCGATCGGCGACGGGATCTCGGTGTCGACCTTGTCAGTCGAGACTTCGAGCAGCGGCTCGTCAACCTCGACACGGTCGCCGACGTTCTTCAACCAGCGGGTGACCGTACCCTCGGTGACGCTCTCGCCGAGCGCGGGGAGGTTGACGGATTCGCTCATCAGTGATGCTCCTTTTGAACCTTGTGGGTTGTCTCAGCCTAATTCTGGCCGGATGTCAGATCGCGTGCAGGGGCTTTCCGGCCAACGCCATGAAGGCCTCGCCGAGCGCCTCGTGCTGCGTGGGGTGCGCGTGCAGGAGAGGAGCAACATCCTCAGGGTGCGCATCCCAGTTCACGGCCAGCTGGGCTTCGCCGATAAGTTCGCCGACCCGCGCGCCGATCATGTGCACGCCGACGACGGGGCCGTCAACGACGCGGATGACCTTGATCGACCCGGCCGTCTCGAGGATGTGGCTCTTGCCGTTGCCCGCAAGGTTGTAGTCGTAGCTCTTCACCGCGTCGTCACCGTACTGCTCTTTCGCCTTCTTCTCGCTCAGGCCGACGGAGGCGACCTCGGGCTCGGAGTAGGTGACCTTCGGGATGTTCGTGTCGCTGATCACGACGGGGTTCAGCCCGGCGATCTCTTCGGCCACGAAGATGCCGTGCTGGAAGCCGCGGTGGGCCAGCTGCAGCCCCGGAACGATGTCGCCCACGGCCCACACGCCCGGAATGTTGGTGCGCAGGCGCTCGTCGGTGAGCACGAAGCCGCGGTCCATTTCGACGCCGACCTCTTCGAAGCCGAGGCCCGCGGTCGCGGGGCCGCGGCCGACGGCCACCAGCAGGAGGTCAGCCTCGATCGTCTTGCCGTCTTCGAGGGTCACGACGACGCCCTGGTCGTTCTGCGTGACTCCCTGGAACTTCACATCGAGGCTGAACTCGATGCCGCGCTTGCGGTAGGCCCGCTCGAACTGCTTCGAGATCGACTCGTCCTCGGCGGGCACGAGGTGCGGGAGGGCCTCGATGATGACGACCTCAGCGCCGAACGAGCGCCAGACGCTGGCGAACTCGACGCCGATCACGCCACCACCGAGAACGGCGACCTTCTTGGGCACGTAGTCGAGCTGCAGCGCCTGCTCGCTCGTGATGACGCGACCGCCGATCTCGAGTCCGGGAAGGGTCCGGGGGTAGGAGCCCGTCGCGAGGATCACGTTCTTGCCCGTGACGGTGTGCTCGCCGACCTGCACGGTCGTCGGGGAGGTCAGACGACCCTCACCCTCGATGGTCGTGATACCGCGAGCCTTGATGAGCCCCTGCAGACCCTTGTACTTGCTCGAGACGACGCCCTCGCGGTACTGGATGACGGCCGGAACGTCGACACCCTCGAGGGTGGCGCGCACGCCGAACTTGTCGGAGTCGCGAGCCGCGTCGGCGATCTCGGCCGCGTGCAGCAGTGCCTTGGTCGGGATGCAGCCCACGTGCAGGCAAGTCCCACCGACCTTGCTCTTCTCGATCAGGCCAACGGTCATTCCCAGCTGGCTGGCGCGGAGCGCGGCAGCGTAGCCACCACTTCCGGCTCCGAGGATCACGAGGTCAAAGTTGTGTTCGGTCACCGGCAGTTGCTCCCTCATCGGTCTGGCAGTCGAGCGGAGGCCGGCGCCTGGTTGGTGGGCCGGCCGGGGGATGTCGCGCGGGTGGTCGCGCCAATCGCCCAGCCTACTACTTGGTGCCGAGCGCGTCTGCGAGGGCGATCAGGAGGCGCGTCGCGACTCCAGACGACCCCTTGGGCGTGTAGCCGAACGGTCCACCGGAGTTGTTCGCGGGGCCCGCAATGTCGAGGTGCGCCCACGGGATGCGCGGAGCGTCCGGCTCCTCCGAACGGCGCCCGACGAACTCCTGCAGAAAGACGCCCGCGAGCAGCATGCCGGCCGCCGTGTTGCCGGGCTTCGCGTTCGCGATGTCGGCGACATCGGTCGCCAAGAGCGCCCGTAGCTCGCTCGGCAACGGCATCGGCCACACGAGTTCACCGGTCGCCTCCGCGGCGCGCTGCACGGCGGCGACGAGCTCGGGGTCACCCATGAGGCCGGCGTAGCGCTCCCCGAGCGCGACCCGCGCGGCTCCCGTGAGGGTCGCGACGTCGATGATCGCGTCGGGCAGCTCTTCACTCGCTGCGACAAGGCCATCGGCCATCACGAGTCGACCTTCCGCGTCGGTGTTCAGCACCTCGACCGTGCGCCCGCCGCGAATCGTGAGCACGTCGTTGGGGCGAATGGCGGTGGCACTCGGCATGTTTTCGGCGAGGCACAACCAGGTGGTGATGCGCACGGGCAGACCGAGCTGGGCCGCCGCGACGGTTGCCGCGAGGGTCGTGGCGGCCCCCGTCATGTCGTACTTCATGCCGACCATCGACGCCGCGGGCTTCAGCGACAGCCCGCCCGAGTCGAAGGTGATGCCCTTGCCCACCAGCGCGAGGTGCGGCAGCTCGGTGTTGCGGTTGTAGCGCACGACGACCAGGCGCGGCGGGCGCGACGACCCCTGGCCCACGCCGAGAATGCCGCCGAATCCGCCCGCGGCGAGCGCCGCCTCGTCGAGCACCTCGATCTCAAGGGGCAGCTCGGCGGCGAGCTCCTGCGCGCGCTGCGCGAACGTCTCGGGGTAGAGCGCGTGCGGGGGAGTGGTGACGAGGTCGCGAACGGTCCACACGGCCTCCGCAACGACGAGCGCGCGAGCGATCTGCGCATCCGCCTCATCGCCATCCGCGACGACACGAATGCGCTCGAGACGCGACGCGTCCTCCGAGTCGGATGCGCGCAGCCCCTCGGCGTCGAAGCGGTAGGCACCCATGACGGCACCTTCGACGACCGCGGCTACGTCGTGCTCGCTCGGGGGCACGATCGCGATCGCGGTCACGGCCTTCAGCGCACGCGTCGCGGCACCGGCCGCACGCCGGATGGTCTCGCTATCGGGCGCATCACCGCCAACCCCGACGGTCAGGACGCTCGTCGCGGCGATGCCCTCGGGGGAGGGAACGCGCACGGTCTCCTCCGCCGCACCCGAGGCGCCGACGGCGTTGAGCGCGAGGCCGACGAGCTCGGCGAGCGCGGAATCGCCGAGCACGCGCGGACCGGTGTCGGAGCGGGCGACGAAGACGACAAGCGCGTCGGCGTCGATCGAGAGGGCGGAATCGGCGGTCGAAGTCACATCGAGACGAGGCATCCGATCATCGTATCGACGCTGCCTGTTCGCTCTCGGCGCGCGTGGGACGCAGCGTGCGCGAAGCGGCCGCTCGTACGATGTGACACATGCGTGATCCGTCCGAGCTGTACCGACTGCGCCGTCCCGCGGACGAGATCCCGCGCGGCCTGCCGTTGGTCGCCGCCATCACGGGCTTTACCGACGCCGGGGGCGCTGTACAGCAGGTCACCGACTACCTGCTTGACGCGCTCGACACCGAGACCCTCGTCGAATTCGATGCGGATGCTCTGCTCGACTACCGCGCGCGCCGCCCGATTCTCTTCTTCGACGAGACCCAGTTCACCGAGTACCGTCGCCCCGAATTGGCGATCCGGCTAGCCCGGGACGAGTTGGGAGCCCAGTTCCTGCTCATGATGGGCTTTGAGCCCGACTTTCGCTGGGAAGGCTTCACCGACGCGGTCGTCGGTCTCGTGGACGCCCTGGGCGTGGTGTCGACCACGTGGATCAACGCGATTCCGATGCCGGTGCCGCACACCCGCACGATCGGCTCGACCGTGAGCGGAAACCGTGACGAGCTGACCGACGCGCACTCCATCTGGCGGCCGCAGACGCAGGTTCCCGGCAACGCCATGCACCTGCTCGAGTACAAGCTGCAAGAGTCGAGTCACCCGGTCGCGGGGTTCGTGCTCCTCATCCCTCACTACCTGGGCGACACCGAATACCCGGCCGCGGCTGTCGCTGCGCTGGAAAGCATTACCGCGGCCACCGGCCTGCTCCTGCCGACCGACCGCTTGCGCGAAGAGGGGCGCGAGTTTCTCGCCAAGGTCGACGACCAGGTCGAGGGCAACAGCGAACTGCAGCGGCTCGTCGGCGCGCTCGAAGAGCGTCACGACAGCTACATGGAGGAAAACGCTCTGCGCTCGCCTCTGACGGGCGACGACGGCGAAGTCCCGAGCGCTGATTCGATCGCCGCCGAGCTCGAAAAGTTCCTCGCCCACCGACGGCGCGCCGACGACGACTGAGCTGCCGCGCGCTGGTCGGGCGATGCGAGCATCCGTGCAATAATGGAGGTTCGCGACCCGGTCGGTCGCCCGCCGTACACCGCCACCCTGGCACCGTACGAAACGCGGGGACTTGACATGGGTCGTTGTACTGCCCGGAAGATGCGGAAGTAGGGGCCCATGGCGACACGTACGACGAGCACGAGCGAGGCTCCGGCCGACACGAAGGCGGCTCCGGCGACGAAGGCGGCGGCCGCGAAGGCTGCGCCCGCGAAGAAGGCCGCGCCGGCTAAGAAGGCTGCGCCCGTTAAGGAGGCTGCGGCGACCACCAAGGCGGCCGCCACGAAGGCTGCGCCCGCCAAGAAGGCCGCGCCGGCGGCGAAGACCACGGCAGCAAAGGCTGCCCCCGCAAAGAAGGCGAGCGCCGCGAAGGCCGACACGTCGGCCGCGGCCGAGAAGTCCGCGACAGCGACGAAGGCCACCACCTCGCGCGCCAAGAAGGCGACGGCCGCCGCGTCGAAGGATGACGCGGCCGACGACGAAGAGGCTGCGGCTGCCCTGGCGGCAGCGCCCGCCGACGACGACAGCGACGACGACAGCGACACCCCGAAGGAAGAGCTTCCGACGGGCGCGATCGTCATCAGCAACGCCGACGACGACGAGGTCCCCGTCTACTCGACGACCATCACCGGCGCCACCGCCGACCCGGTCAAGGACTACCTGAAGCAGATCGGCAAGGTCGCGCTCTTGAACGCGGCCGAAGAGGTCGAGCTCGCGATGCGCATCGAGGCGGGACTATTCGCCGAAGAGAAGCTCTCGCAGATGAGCGACAAAGAGAAGCGCACGCAGCTCGGGCGCGAACTCGACTGGGTCGCTCGTGACGGGCAGCGCGCCAAGAAGCACCTGCTCGGCGCGAACCTGCGCCTCGTCGTCTCGCTCGCCAAGCGCTACACCGGCCGCGGCATGCAGTTCCTCGACCTGATCCAAGAGGGCAACCTCGGCCTCATTCGTGCCGTCGAAAAGTTCGACTACACGAAGGGCTTCAAGTTCTCGACCTACGCCACCTGGTGGATCCGTCAGGCGATCACGCGCGCCATGGCCGACCAGGCGCGCACGATCCGCATCCCGGTGCACATGGTCGAGGTCATCAACAAGCTCGCCCGCGTGCAGCGCCAGATGCTGCAAGACCTCGGTCGCGAGCCCACGCCCGAAGAGCTGAGCCGCGAGCTTGACATGACCCCCGAGAAGGTCATCGAGGTGCAGAAGTACGGCCGCGAGCCGATTTCGCTGCACACGCCGCTCGGCGAGGACGGCGACAGCGAGTTCGGTGACCTCATCGAAGACACTGAGGCTGTCGTGCCCGCCGACGCCGTGGGCTTCACGATGCTGCAGAAGCAGCTCGAGAGCCTGCTCGACTCGCTCTCCGAGCGCGAGGCGGGCGTCATCCGCATGCGCTTCGGGCTCGGTGACGGAATGCCGAAGACGCTTGACCAGATCGGCGACACGTTCGGGGTCACCCGCGAGCGCATCCGCCAGATCGAGTCGAAGACGATGGCGAAGCTGCGCCACCCCTCGCGGTCGCAGGCGTTGCGCGACTACCTCGAGTAAGAGTCTCTGGCAGTCTGAGCCCAGGCGAGCAGAAAGCAGGACCATGACCGCGTCTCCGAACGATGGCAAGGCGTTGACCATCGAGGTCGACGGCGAAACCGTGCAGCGCATCCCGGTGAAGACCCACGTCGTCACGACCGACGACGACATTGTCGACGTCGTCACGCGCTACGCCACTGAACACCTGCAAGCGGGCGACCTCCTGTTCGTGACCGAGAAGATCGTGGCCATCAGCCAGGGCCGCTCGTACCCGGTCTCCGACATTCAGCCGCGCAAGCTCGCCACCTTCCTGTCGAAGTACGTGACGAAGACCTCGCACGGTATCGGGCTCGGCATGCCCGAGACCATGGAGATGGCGCTGCGCGAGTGCGGTACCCCGCGCATCCTGTTTGCCGCGGGCGTCGCCGCCGTGACGAAAGCGGTCGGTCGCACCGGTGACTTCTACCGCATCGCCGGGCCGAAGGCGCGCGGCATCGACGGCCCGACGAGCGGCACGATTCCGCCGTATAACACCCAGGTCGTGCTTGTGCCCGAGAAGCCGGCCGAGGTCGCCCGCACGCTGCAGGCGGCGCTCAGCGTGCCGGTCGACGTGGCGGTCGTCGACATCAACGACTTCGGCGGCAACATTCTCGGCTCGACCCTCGATGCCGCGGGCGAGAAGCGCCTCGTGCGCATCCTGAAAGACAACCCGCTCGGACAGGGCCACCAGAGCACGCCGCTCGGCATCGTTCGTCCCGTCTGAGCCGACGTCGTGACCGCGACAGAGCCCGCCCGTCTGCTCGAGCTCGACGCCGAAGCGGCACGACTCGTCGAGCGGCTGCGCGGCCCGCAGGGCGACGAGCGTGACCTGGCGGCCCTGCGCGAGCGCATCAGCGCCCGGTCTCCGCGGCTGAGCGCGGTCATCCTGTCGACCTATCCCGTTCCCGCCGGCGGTGGCGTGTCGTACGGACACACCTTCGTCGCCGATCGTGATCGGGTCGCCGCCGACGTGGCGATCGGCTACGGACACGGGCTGCCGCGGCACGCCGGAAACGCCGCGACGATGGTGGGAGTGGGCGCCGCCGGCGCGCGCGTCGTGCCGATCGTCGGGCGCGTCGCCATGGACGACGCCGTCGTGCTGATCGACGATCTCGGGCTGGCGCCGGGCGACCGCCTCTGCGTGTTCGGGCCGGGCGACGGCGAGACGTCGCTCGAGCGGTGGAGCGAGCTGGTCGACGACGACCCGGCCTCGGTGCTGCTGGCCCTCGACCCCCGCATCACGGTGGCGGTGCGCGATGACCGCTGAGTACCCGGCCCCCGTGGCCACGATTGACCTCGCCGCACTGCGTGCGAACGCGCGTATGCTGCGCGACCGCGTGCATCCGGCCACCCTGATGGCCGTCGTGAAGGACGACGCCTACGGGCACGGTCTCGACGCCGTACTGCCCATGCTCGTCGACGAGGGCGTCACGTGGTTCGGAGCCCTCGACCCGGCCGTCGCCGTGAACATCGTCACGCGGCACCCGTCGGCCCGCGCGTTCGCGTGGCACCTGACCGCCGACAGCGAGCTCGGCGCCGCGGTACGCGCCGGCGTCGACCTGGGTGTCACCGACCAGCACGCGCTCGAGCGGGTGATCGAGGCCGCAGAATCGAGCGGCCGCGTCGCGCGGGTGCACCTGCAGCTCGACACCGGGCTGCATCGGGGCGGCACCGCTGTCGCGCAGTGGGCGGCGATTGTCGCCCGCGCCGTCGATGCCGAGCGTGCGGGCACGGCGCGCGTCGAGGGCATCTTCACGCACCTTGCCGAGGCCTCCGACGCCGACGACTCGCGCGCCATCGCCGCGTTCCACGCCGCCGCCGACGAGGCCGAGCGGGCGCTGGGCGGCGATCCGCGCATCCGGCACATCGCGGCCAGCGCAGCCGCCTTCGATCGCGAGGATGCGCGCGCGCACATGGTGCGCATCGGCGCCTTTGTGACGGGCATCGCTCCCGGCGCCGGCCGGGGCCCCGCCGATCTCGGCGTGCGCCCCGTCATGACGCTCACCGCTGAGGTCGTGAGCGTCGACGGCGACGGCACCCGCCTCGCGATCGGTGGGCGCGACGGCCTCCTGCGCCGCGCGGAGGGAACGACGGTCGTGCTCGCCGGTCACCGGCGGCGCGTGCTGCGTGTCGACCCGCTGACGACGCTCGTCGAGGGTGCCGATGCGGCGGTCGGCGACACCGCCGTGCTGTGGGGGCCCGGCGACGACGGCGAGCCCACGCTGCAAGAGCTCGCCGATCAGATGGGCACGATCGGCGAAGAGCTCGTGGCGCGCCTCACCCCGCGCGTGCAGCGACGCGTCGTCGGCTGAGGGCTGGCTAGAAGCCGATGACGTCGCGGAACCGCTGGCGGCTGCCCGTGCGCACGCCCGTCACGCTCGGCTTGTTCTCGTAGACGCCCGCCCCCCAGTTGCCCTCGATGAGGGCGAGGGGGCGGTCGTCGGGGGTGATCACGATGTCCCAGCCGACGTAGGGCACCTCGGGGACCACGCGGCCGACCTCCTGCATGAACGGCTCGACCTCGTCCCAGCGCGGAAGCTGGAAGTCGGGAATCGACACACCCGACTCGGGGTGCACCTCGTGCAGGCCGTGGTGCGAGTCGTAGCCGCGCCCCCGCGAGTGACCGGCGTCGTCGAGCATCGTGTAGAAGCCACCGAACGACTGCTGGTCGCTCGCCTCGCCGCGGCCAAACTTCTGCGCGGCCGACAGGATGTGGGTGCGCTCGCCGTCGAAGTACGCGGTGATGCGTGTCGTGTTGACGGTTCCGGGGCAGACCGCGGCGAGCACGGGGTGCTGCAGCAGCTGCTCCTCCACGAGGGGCTGCCCCTTCTCGAGGAGCTCGGCGTGGAACGCCGTCCAGTCGGTGACCTCCGCGGCGCGGTACCTCGAGACGCCAAGGCCGGCACTCGATACCGGCTGCTTGCCGAAGATCGTGCCGTGGCGCTGCGCGAACTCTTCGAGCGCGTCCGGGCCGGCGACGCGCAGGTCGAGCCACTCACGCCCGAGCAGCGCGTCGAAGCGCTCGTTGAAGGCGATCTTGTCGTGGAAGATTCCGCGGTGCGCCGGGCTCGCGGTGCGGCGGGCGATCTGGTCGGAGATCGCGTGGGTCATGAACGTCTCGCGCTCGGCGCGGCTGAGAATCGCGTAGTCCCAGTCGACGTAGTCCTGAAACGGGGTCTCGCGGAAGGCGGCCGACCACATCATGTCGGCGAAGACCTTGGGGCGCGAAACGTCGTGCTGGTCACGCACGTCGCCGGCCCGCTGCCACACGGAGGGCAGATCGAGCTTGCGGGCGCGGCCGAGGACGTAGGAGGCGCGATTGCGCAGTCGGGAGAGAGCGTTGGTCACGCTCAGTGATTATGCCCGTTGCTCGTCGTGCAGTTTTGCCGACTCGTCGTGCCAGGCGATCGCCGTCGGCTTCAGCGAGTCACGGAAGCGGCTGGCGTGGTGGGCGCAGAACAGGAGCTCGCCCGTCGCGATCGTGGCTCGCACATATGCCTGGGCGCCGCACGCGTCACAGCGATCGGTCGCGGTCAGGGGTGCCGGCGCGGTGACGCTCGGAGTGTCGGTCGTCAGCTGCGTCATGGTGGGCCTTCCTTCGTCGCGTCGTGATCGGGTTCCGGATGGCCTATTGCACCACACCGCACCGACCGAACCCTGCCAGTTGGCCGCCGTTTCGCTCAGCGCATAACGGACGCGGCGCCGGGGGCTGACGGTGGGCTGCTCACGCGGAGTGGTGCACGGTCCGGCGACCCCTCCGCGTCTACGCTCGAGGATCGTGGCTCAATCCGATTACTCCGCTCGGCACTTGTCCGTCCTCGAGGGTCTCGAGGCGGTGCGCAAGCGCCCCGGCATGTACATCGGCTCGACCGACTCGCGCGGCCTCATGCACTGCCTCTGGGAGATCATCGACAACTCCGTCGATGAGGCCCTCGCCGGTCACGGAGACACGATCGCGGTGCGCTTGCACCGCGACGGCAGCGTGGAGGTGCGCGACAGCGCGCGCGGAATCCCCGTTGACATCGAGCCGAAGACCGGACTGTCGGGCGTCGAGGTGGTCTTCACGAAGCTGCACGCCGGGGGCAAGTTCGGCAGCGGCTCGTATGCCGCGTCGGGCGGACTGCACGGCGTCGGCGCCTCGGTCGTCAACGCGCTGTCCGAGCGCCTCGACGTCGAGGTCGACCGCGGCGGCAAGACCTGGGCCATGTCGTTCCACCGCGGCGAGCCCGGCATCTTCGACGACGGCCCCGAGGGCCCGCGGCCCGACGCGGCGTTCCGCCCGTTCATCTCGGGCAGCGAGCTGCGGGTCGTCGGAAAGGTGGCAAAAAACGTCACCGGGACGCGCATCCGCTACTGGGCCGACCCGCAGATCTTCACGAAGGGCGCCGAGTTTCAGCCCGACGAGCTGATGAGCCGGGCGCGCCAGACCGCGTTTCTCGTTCCCGGGCTGTCACTGACGGTTCAGGATGATCGGGGCGACGAGCCGCGGACGGAGTCGTTCCACTTCTCCGGCGGCATCAGCGAGTACGTCGACTACCTGGCCCCCGACGCTCCGCTGACCGACACGTGGCGCATCACGGGCAGCGGCCAGTTCACCGAGACCGTTCCGGTGCTGGACGCGCAGGGGCACATGACCCCGACCGAGCTCGAGCGCGAGTGCACCGTTGACATCGCGCTGCGCTGGGGCACGGGCTACGACACGGTCGTGCGCAGCTTCGTGAACATCATCGCCACGCCGAAGGGCGGCAGCCACCTGGCCGGCTTCGAGCAGGGACTTCTGAAGACCCTGCGTGCCGAGGTCGAGAAGAACGCGCGACGGCTGAAGGCCGGAAGCGACAAGCTCGAAAAAGACGACGTGCTGGCGGGGCTGACGGCGGTGCTGACCGTGCGCATCCCGGAGCCGCAGTTCGAGGGGCAGACGAAAGAGGTGCTCGGCACCCCGGCCGCTCGCGCCATCGTCACGAAGGTCCTGTCGGATGCGCTGAAGGCCCGCTTCGCGAGCACGAAGCGCGACGACAAGGCGCAATCCTCGCTCGTGCTCGACAAGGTCGTCGCCGAGATGAAGAGCCGCATCTCGGCCCGCGCCCACAAAGAGACGCAGCGCCGCAAGAACGCGCTCGAGAACTCGTCGTTGCCCGCCAAACTCGTTGACTGCCGCTCGAGCGACGTCGCCGAGAGCGAGCTGTTCATCGTCGAGGGCGACAGCGCGCTCGGCACCGCCAAGCTCGCGCGCGACTCCGAGTACCAGGCGCTGTTGCCCATTCGCGGCAAGATCCTGAACGTGCAGAAGGCGTCGGTGAGCGACATGCTGTCGAACGCCGAGTGCGCCTCGATCATCCAGGTCATCGGGGCGGGCTCCGGCCGCTCGTTCGACCTCGAGGCCGCCCGCTACGGCAAGGTCATCATCATGTCGGACGCCGACGTCGACGGCGCCCACATCCGCACTCTGCTGCTCACGCTGTTCTTCCGCTACATGCGGCCCATGATCGACGACGGCCGGGTGTTCGCCGCCGTTCCGCCGCTGCACCGCGTCGTCGTGATGAACCCGGGGTCGAAGCCCAACGAGACGATCTATACCTACAGCGAGAAAGAGCTGCAGGGCGTGCTCGCGGCTCTCAAGAAGGCGGGCAAGCGCTATCAGGACCCGATTCAGCGCTACAAGGGCCTCGGCGAGATGGACGCCGACCAGCTCGCCGACACGACCATGAGTCGCGCCCACCGGACGCTGCGCCGGGTGCGCGTGTCCGACGCCGAGGGCGCCTCGCGTGTCTTCGAGCTGCTGATGGGCAACGACGTCGCCCCGCGCAAAGACTTCATCATCGCCGGGCAGGGGCTCGACCGCGACCGCATCGACGTGTAGCGGGCCGCGGCCGGCGCCGTGGTGCGTCGCGATCTACGGCCGTCGGCTGCCGATCGACCCGATTGCGGCGTCGAGCGGTGTACCTGAACCGTCACGCTTCGCGCCCCCGTCGGGGAGGCTCCGTGCAGCGCCGTCGCTGCCCACGGCGACCGGCTCGGGGCCGACGAAGGCGGCGCTCAGGGCGTCCTCCCCCTTCAGGAACGCGTGGGCGCGCACGCCCCCGGTCGCCCGGCCCTTCGGTGGAAAGTCGGCGAGGGGCGAGCGTTTCGCCCGCCCGGGCTCGACGCCCGGCAGTGCGGAGCTCGACCCCGACACGGTGACGACCTCGTTCTCGGCGTCGGGGTGGGCGACGTGGAAGGCGATGACCTGTGCGCGGGCACCGATCTTGATGCCGGCCATGCCGCCGGCCGGAGCCCCCTGGGGTCGCACCAGCTCGGCGCCGAAGCGCAGCAGCTGCGCGTGGGAGGTCACGAAGACGAGTTCGTGCTCGTCACTCGCGAGAGCGGCGCCGACAACGACGTCGCCGTTTTTCAGCCCGATCACCTCACCGTCGGGCCGGTTGGGGTACCCGCCGGGGCTGAGCCTCTTGACGACGCCCGAGCGGGTGCCGAGCGCAAGCGGCGCCTCGGCGGCCGGATCCACGATCGTCACGATGTCGTCGCGGGCGTCGTCGAGCCCGATGTAGTCGCGCAGGGGCACGCCGGCGGCCAGTTGCACCGAGCTGGCCGGAACGGAGGGCAGCGCATCGGGGCTGAAGCGAATGAAGCGGCCCTTCGCCGTGATGGCGACCAGCTGGCCGCGCACGGTGGTCTCGGCGGATGCGCGGATCGCGTCGTGCGCGCTGCGCCGCTCGCTCACCGGCCCGCCCCCCGGGTCACCGTCGGCGATGTCGACGCGCAGCGCGCGACCGGTCGTCGACAGCATCACCCGGCAGGGCGTGTCGGCGATCTCGAGCGAGGCATCGGCGGCCTTGCGTGCGCGCGTGCCGGCGATGCTCGGGGCACCCTCGGTGAGCAGCGTGCGCCGCGGCGTGCCGAGCCGTGCCGCCGCGTCGTCGAGTTCGGTGCCGACGAGTTCGCGCACGCGGGCGGGGTCGGCGAGGATCCGCTCGAGCTCGTCGATTTCGGCCCGCAGCTGATCGCGCTCGGCCTCGAGCTCGATGCGGCTGAAGCGGGTGAGGCGACGCAACCGCAGCTCGAGGATGTAGTCGCTCTGTGCCTGGCTGAGGTCGAAGATGTCGATCAGGCGGGTGCGGGCCTCGTCGGCGTCGTCGGAGGTGCGAATGACCTGGATGACCTCGTCAATGTCGAGGATCGCGATGAGCAGGCCCTCGACGAGGTGCAGGCGCTCGCGCCTGCGGTCGAGGCGGTAGCGGCTGCGGCGCGTGACGACCTCGATGCGGTGATCGAGGTAGACGCGCAGCAGCTCTTTCAGGCCGAGCGTCTGCGGGCGCCCGTCGACGAGGGCGACGGCGTTGATCGAGAACCCGTCTTCGAGCGGCGTGTAGCGATACAGCTGTTCGAGCACGGCGTTCGGGTCGAACCCGGTCTTCACCCCGATGACGAGGCGCAGGCCGTTCTTGCGGTCGGTGAGGTCGGTGACGTCGCTGATGCCTTGCAGCTTCTTTGACTGCACCCCGTCTTTGATCTTCTCGATGACACGCTCGGGGCCGACGAGATAGGGCAGCTCGGTGATCACGAGGCCGCGCTTGCGGGCGGTGATCTGCTCGACGCTGACGGTGGCGCGGGTCGTGAAGCGTCCACGCCCGGTCGCGTACGCCTCTTTGATGCCGTCGAGGCCCATGATGCGCCCGCCGGTGGGCAGATCGGGGCCCGGGATGAACGCCATCAACTCGTCGAGCTCGGCGTCGGGGTTCTCGAGCAGGTGCCGCGCGGCGCCGGCCACCTCGATGAGGTTGTGCGGCGCCATGTTGGTGGCCATGCCGACGGCGATTCCGCTCGCGCCGTTGACGAGCAGGTTGGGGAACGCGGCCGGCAGCACGTCGGGTTGGGTGAGCTGGTTGTCGTAGTTGGGAACGAAGTCGACGACGTCTTCGTCGAGCCCCTCGACCATCGCGAGTGCGGCGGCGCGCAGCCGCGCCTCCGTGTAGCGGGCCGCAGCGGGGCCGTCGTCGAGCGAGCCGAAGTTGCCGTGCCCGTCAACGAACGGAACGCGCATCGTGAAGTCTTGCGCGAGACGCACGAGCGCGTCGTAGATGGCCCCGTCGCCGTGGGGGTGCAGCTTGCCCATGACCTCGCCGACGACGCGGGCCGACTTGACGTGGCCCCGCTCGGGGCGCAGCCCCATGTCGCTCATCATGTAGAGGATGCGTCGCTGGACTGGCTTCAGACCGTCGCGCGCATCCGGCAACGCCCGGGAGTAGATGACCGAGTAGGCGTACTCGAGAAACGACCCCTGCATCTCATCGGCGAGGTCGACGTCGTCGATGCGTTCTGCCGGGGCGGGGGAGTCGGGGCGCTGGGGGGCTGCGGGCGGAGTCATAGGATGGCGCCCATGCTACCGGCGCCCCCCGCCTTGCCCCGCGCACTCGGCGACGTGTTGTCGAGCGCGTTTGCGGCGGTCCGAGGCGAGGAAAACCCTCTTGTTCTGCCCGCCGTGCGCTCCGCCGCGGTCGTGCTCGTCGACGGTCTCGGCGCCCAACCCCTCAGCGCGCACCGCGGCCACGCTCGGCACCTGGTGTCGGCCATTCCGCGCCGCGGCGGCACCATTCACTCGCCCTTTCCGACGACGACGGCAGCGGCGCTCGCAACCCTCACGACCGGTCGGCCGGCAGGACAGCACGGGCTGGTCGGCTACTCCGCCTACGACGCGGCGGGCGACCGGGTGTTGAACATGCTGACCGGCTGGGACGCGGCCGCGCATCCCGAGGCCTGGCAGCCCTGCGAGACGCTGTTCGAGCGCGCCCATGCTCACGGGGTCGAGCCGATCGTCGTCACGGCGCGCCGCTACGCCGACTCGGGCTTCACGCGGGCGGTCTTGCGCGGCGCCCGCTTCGTCGCCGCCGAGTCGATCGCCGACCGACTCGAGCGCACGCGCGAGCTCCTGGCCGACTCCGCGCCGCGCCTCATCTACACCTACCTTCCCGAGCTCGACAAGGCCGGCCACGCCGCCGGCGTCGCGTCCGAGCGGTGGCTGCACCGCCTGGAGGAGCTGGACGCGGCGCTCGCCCAGCCGCTCGCCCCGTCCGGCACGGGCGCCCTGCTCACCGCCGACCACGGGATGCTCGACATCGCCCCGCACGCCCGTCGCGTCATCGCGGCGAGCGACGAGCTCTGGCGCGGCGTGCGGCACGTGGCAGGCGAGCCGCGCTGCCTGCACCTCGTGGCGGAGAGCGCGGAGGAGGTTGCGGGGATTCACGCCCGTTGGTCGGCGCGCGAGTCGTCGCGCTCGTGGGTCGTCACCCGCGACGAGGCGATCGCCGCCGGCTGGTTCGGCGGTCGCGTCGATTCGGCCGTCGCCGCGCGCATCGGCGACGTCATTGTTGCTACGCGTGCCGCGGTCGTCTACTACGACGAGCGCACCGCGACCGACCGCTCGCTCGCGATGGTTGGACAGCACGGCTCGTTCTCGGACGCGGAGACCCGCATCCCGCTCGCCCGCTTCGGGGCGTTCGCGCCCCGCTAGGCCGGGTCGTCGTCGGGGCGGGCGCCGAACACGATCTCGTCCCAGCTTGGCATCGCCGCGCGGCCCCGCTTCGACGATGTGGGCCGAGACGGGGCTTCGGTGGGTGAGCTCGCGCTCGCCGATGCGGGGGAGGCGGTGTCGGCGAGGTCGCCGTCCATGCCGATCAGGGTGGGGGCATCGGCGGTGTCCGACATGTCGGCCGCGTCGCCGCCATCGAGAGGCACGTCGATCACGCGAATCGACCCCGTGGAGGGGTGCGCGGCGCGGGCGGCATCACGATCGTCATGCGGCGCCGGATCGCGCTCACCACGCCGACGGCGAAGGGCCTCGAGCAGGTCGGCCGTCTGCCCCATTGCGGGGCGCGGGGCATCGTTCGGGTCGGTGCGCACTCCGACGGAGGAGGGAGCAACGGGGGCGACGGCCTCCGGGCCGATCTGGAAGGCGCCCGAGTCGAAGCGGCCCGTGGCGGGCTCGTCGGCCGGGTCGGTCGTCACCGCGCGCAGGCGGGGCAGCGCCGTCGTCGGCCCGTCACCCTGCTGCGAGAGCGACTGCGCCTCGTGGTTCGCCGGCGAGAGGGTCGACTTCTTCGGGTCAAAGCTCCACAGCGCCTCGCGGGCGGTTTCGCCGTCGAGGAAGGCCACGCGGATGGTCCACAGCGCGTCCTTCTTCCAGCTCGCCCACACGATCTCGGTTGCGTCGAGCTCGTCGAGCCGCTGATCGATGACGCCACCAAAGGTGTGCGCCGCGACGCCCGAGTCGGTGTCGGCGGCTACGGCGACGGGCACGCTGCGCGCGGCGGTCACAACGTACTCGCGCTCGGCGAGCACGGGGCCCTCGAAACGCTGCACGTATTCGATCGCCTCGCCGGTGGCGGCGACGACCTCCGCGGCCGAGAGCCCTGCCCGAATCTGAGCCTGGATCTCGCGAGGGGACACGCGGTGGGCCGCCGGCTGGGCCGGGCGGTTCTGCCGAATGGCGGTGTGCAGGGCCTCGGTGATGGGCACCCGATAGCGGGTTCCGTCGTCGCCGACGACGACCAGTGCGCCGTTCTCGGCGCCGATGACGGTCAGTTCTTCCATGGCGTTGTCTCCCGACTGCGCGGATGCTGCGCACAGCATGCCACGCGCATCCCCGACCGCCCGGGAATACGGTGGGCGTGCCGGAAGTTGCCTCGACACGCGGGGGACACACGCGAACCCCGTTTGCGTTTCGGCGGGGTGTCCTGCAAACTATCGCCGCCCCCCGGGGCCCCTAGCGCAACAACACGAGAGTGGATGAGGCATGGCAACCGACTACGACGCTCCGCGCAAGACGGACGATGACACTGATTCGATCCAGGCGCTGCAAGAGCGAGTCCCCGACAAGATGTCGGGCGTCGTTGACGTCGATGATGCCGACAACCCCGGCTTCGAGTTGGCCGGGCAAGACCTCGCCGATCTCGACCTCGATGTTGTCGTCTTGCCGCCGCAGGCCGACGAGTTCACCTGTGTCAGCTGCTTCCTCGTGAAGCACCGCTCACAGCTCGACCACCAAGAGAAGCTCGGGCCTATCTGCGCCGAATGCGCCTAGAGCCTTGTCGCTCGTCATGTCACGGGCTTTCTGACGGCATCGTCTTTCGCCGCGCGCCCGCAATCGCCTCGATCAGCGCGTCGGGTCGCCGCGTCGACACCACCCAGTAGGGCGTCGGATCCTCCGGGTCGGTGATCTCGAGCCGAACCACCGGTCCGACGTCTCCGCGCAAGAGGAGCCAGGCGCGCGCATCCAGTAGCGGGCCGCGCTCGGCGCGGGCCTCCTCGCCACTCGCCGCCCTCATGTCGCCGATCATCGCAACGGGGATGCGCGCTTTTCCGGCCTCGAGGCGCCCATCAGCCACACGGATGGTCGGGGCCGAGCCGATGAGCAGGGCCAGGGAGCCCACGACAAGAGCGGTCGCCGTCAGGATGCCCGCGATCAGGCTGATGGGCTCAAACACCAGCAGCGTGGCCGGCACGATCAAGACGATGATCGGGTACCACCACAGGGCCGGCCAGAGGCGTTCGCGGAACTGCTCCATACCCCTATTCGACCATGCACTAGCCTTCAGAAGTGCCCGACGTCGAGATTCTGATGACCGGTGACCGCGTGCCCGTGGTGGCGCATCCGGGCGACGCGGGTGCCGACCTCTGTGCCGCCGAATCGGCGACCATCGCTCCCGGCGAGCGGGCCACAGTCGGCACGGGCTTGTCGATCGCGCTGCCCGACGGGTTCGCCGCGTTCGTGCTGCCGCGCAGCGGGCTCGCGGCGAAGCACGGCATCACGGTGCTGAACGCCCCCGGAACCGTCGACGCCGGCTACCGCGGCGAGATTCGCGTCACCCTGCTCAACACGGATGCACGCGAGCCGTACGAGGTCACCCCCGGCGATCGCATCGCTCAGCTCGTTATCCAGAGGGTCGAGCGCCCCGTTTTCGTTCCGGTGAACTCTTTGCCCGGATCGCACCGCGGGGAGGCGGGGTTCGGGTCGAGCGGCTACCGTAGTGAGCCGTCGCCCAGTGAAGGAGATCTGTGACTGACACCGCCATGACCGACGGGCCGCTTCCCGAGGACGCGAAGTCGGCGCCCGCCGACCGCGCCGAGAACGGCCCCTTCGACGAGTCCGAGGCGAACGCGGTCCGTCCGTACGTCGACCTGGGGGCGATCAAGCTCGTTCCGCGCCCTGAACTGCAGCTGCGACTCGAGGTCGAGGAAGCCACGAAACGTGTTGTGGCCGTCGGCATCGACTACGAGGGTTCGACCCTGCAGGTGCAGGCTTTCGCAGCGCCTCGCTCCACCGGCCTGTGGCACGAGGTGCGCGGTCAGATCGAGCAGCAGATCCGCTCGCAGGGCGGCGAGATCAGCGAGCGCGACGGCGTCTTCGGGCCCGAGCTGCTCGCCCGCATCCCCGTGCAGGCCGACGGTCAGGCCTCGACGCGTATCGCGCGCTTCGTCGGAGTCGACGGGCCGCGCTGGTTTCTGCGCGGCGTGATCGCGGGCAAGGGTGCGGTCGACCAGGCCGCCGCCGAGTCGATCGACGACGTGTTCCGCAGCATTGTGGTCGTGCGCGGCTCGACGCCCATGCCGCCGCGTGACCTGATTCCGCTCCAAGTTCCGGCCGGGGCGCAGGGCGCCGCGAACGCCGGGTCCGCGGGGCCGCAGCCCACCGCATCCTCATGACCGACCGGGCCGACGAGCGACCCGCCGAGACGCAGCCGGCGGATGCCGACACGCCTGACCTCCAGGCAACGCTCGCCGAGGCCGCCCGTCGTTCGGGCTTCGGGCGCGTCGAGCCGGGGGAGCGGCCGACCGCGCACGCGCTGTGGGGCGCAGTCGGAGGAGTGCGCGGGCTCGTCGAGTCACTGCTGCCCGGGTTCTTGTTCCTCGTCGTCTTCACGATCACCGGCGAGGTAGGCCCGTCGGTACTCATCCCGCTCGGCGTCGCGGTCGTCTTCGTCCTCGTTCGCGCCGTCACTCGCACGCCGATCGCGCCGGCCATCATCGGTCTCGTCGGCATCGCGCTGTCGGCCGGCCTCGCTCTGTTCACGGGGCGGGCCGAAGAGAACTTCGTGCTGGGATTTGTCATCAACAGCGTCTGGCTCGTCGCGCTGCTCATCAGTCTCGCCGTGCGTCGCCCCCTCATCGGCGTCATCACGGCGCTGTTGACCGGAGACTCCGAGTGGCGATCCGACCCGGCCAAGCGCAGCATCCTGACGCTGACGACCTGGTTGTGGGTGGGGCTGTTTTCGCTGCGCCTGGGCGTCCAGGTGCCCTTCTACCTCGCCGAGAACGTGACCGCACTGGCCGCCTCTCGGCTCCTCATGGGTCTACCGCTCTACGCCGCCGTGCTGTGGGTGACGTGGCTCATGATTCGCGCCGTGTACGCCCGCTCGCGGACGTGACCGAGTGCTAGCATTAAGTATCTCGACATCAAGATAAATACGATTCGAAGGCGATCGCTGCGGCGGACATCCCGTCGCACAACCGCGAAAGGATGGACGTCGTGTCCGCAGTCAACTCTTTCTCCGCGAAGGACACGCTCACGGTCGGCGAGACCGAGTACGAGGTCTTCCGTATCGACACCGTGGACGGCTTCGAGAAGCTTCCCTTTAGCCTCAAGGTTCTGCTCGAGAACCTGCTGCGCACCGAAGACGGCAAGAACGTCACGGCCGAGCAGATTCGCGCCCTCGGCTCGTGGCGGCCGACCGCCGAGCCCGACACCGAGATCCAGTTCACGCCCGCGCGCGTCGTGATGCAGGACTTCACCGGCGTTCCCTGCATCGTCGACCTGGCGACCATGCGCGAGGCCGTCGCCGAACTCGGCGGCGACCCCAAGAAGATCAACCCGCTGGCTCCGGCCGAGCTGGTCATCGACCACTCGGTCATCGCCGACCTGTTCGGCACCCCGAACGCGCTTGAGCGCAACGTCGAGATCGAGTACGAGCGCAACGGCGAGCGCTACCAGTTCCTGCGCTGGGGCCAAACCGCGTTCGACGACTTCAAGGTTGTTCCCCCCGGCACGGGCATCGTTCACCAGGTCAACATCGAGCACCTCGCGAAGGTGACGTACACCCGCACGGTCGACGGCGCCCTGCGGGCCTACCCCGACACCTGCGTCGGCACCGACTCGCACACGACGATGGTCAACGGTCTCGGCGTGCTCGGCTGGGGCGTCGGCGGCATCGAGGCCGAGGCGGCCATGCTCGGCCAGCCCGTGTCGATGCTGATCCCGAAGGTTGTCGGCTTCAAACTCTCGGGCTCGATCCCCGCGGGCGTCACCGCCACCGACGTCGTGCTCACGATCACCGACATGCTGCGCAAGCACGGGGTCGTCGGCAAGTTCGTCGAGTTCTACGGTGAGGGCGTCGCCCAGGTTCCGCTCGCCAACCGCGCCACGATCGGCAACATGAGCCCCGAGTTCGGCTCGACCGCGGCGATGTTCCCGATCGACGAGGTCACGCTCGACTACCTCCGCCTGACCGGCCGCTCGGCCGAGCAGGTCGCGCTGGTCGAGGCCTACTCGAAGCTGCAGCACCTCTGGCACAACCCGAGCGTCGAGCCGGCCTTCAGCGAGTACATTGAGCTTGACCTGTCGACCGTCGTGCCGTCGATCGCCGGCCCGCGCCGCCCGCAGGACCGCATCGAACTCACCGCGGCTAAAGAGACGTTCGAGCGCGACCTGGTCGACTACACCGGAGCTACGCAGAGCGTCGTCGACGCCGCCATCGAGGGCACCTTCCCGGCCTCTGACCCAGTGGGCTTTACCCCCGAAGACGAGGACGCCGAGCAGCAGCGCGTGCGCCGCGAGCGTTCGAAGTCGCCCGCGGCGGCGTCGAAGCCGATCGACGTGACCGTCGACGGCACCGAGTTCACGATCGACCACGGCGCCGTCACTATTGCCGCGATCACCTCGTGCACGAACACCTCGAACCCGTCGGTGATGCTGGCCGCCGGCCTGCTCGCGCGCAACGCCGCCCAGAAGGGCTTGAAGGCGAAGCCGTGGGTCAAGACCACCCTCGCGCCCGGCTCGAAGGTCGTCACCGACTACTACGAGAAGGCGGGCCTGACCGACGACCTCGAGGCCCTCGGCTTCTACACCGTCGGCTACGGCTGCACCACTTGCATCGGCAACTCGGGCCCGCTGGCCGACGAGATCTCGGAGGCGATCAACACGAACGACCTCGCCGTCACCGCCGTGCTCTCGGGCAACCGCAACTTCGAGGGGCGCATCAACCCCGACGTGAAGATGAACTACCTCGCGAGCCCGCCGCTCGTGATCGCCTACGCTCTGGCCGGCTCGATGAACTTCGACTTCGAGAACGACCCGCTCGGCAGCGACCGCGACGGCAACGACGTCTACCTGCGCGACATCTGGCCCGACGCCGACGAGGTGCAGAAGACGATCGACTCGTCCATCGACACGGGCATGTTCGACAAGCAGTACGCGTCGGTGTTCGACGGCGACGAGCGGTGGCGGTCGCTGCCGACGCCCGCCGGAGCCACCTTCGAGTGGGACGCGGAGTCGACCTACGTGCGCAAGCCCCCGTACTTCGAGGGCCTCACGCTCGAGCCGAGCCCGGTTGTCGACATCTCGGGCGCCCGCGTGCTCGCGAAGCTCGGTGACTCGGTGACGACCGACCACATCAGCCCCGCTGGCTCGATCAAGGCCGACACGCCCGCCGGTCGCTACCTGACCGAGCACGGCGTCGAGCGCAAAGACTTCAACTCGTACGGTTCGCGTCGCGGCAACCACGAGGTGATGATCCGCGGAACCTTCGCGAACATCCGCCTGCGCAACCAGCTGCTCGACGGCGTCGAGGGG
>Ga0213835_100870_pt1 | contig 23232 bp, 19 predicted proteins | sample SWPATP01_FD_160576 | JGI IMG/M metagenome (GOLD analysis project Ga0213835, IMG submission 160576) | Coastal seawater microbial communities from Marineland, Florida, United States - SWPA TP0 #1 | ecosystem: Environmental > Aquatic > Marine > Coastal | place: USA: Florida | collected 2016-08-05 | reverse complement strand
ATTTCAAGAACTCGATTATCATTATGACTTCTAATCTCGGTTCGCACATTATTCAGGAGAATTTTGAGAATATCACGGAGGAAAATCAGGATGAAATTGTGGAAAAAACAAAAGTTCAGGTTTTTGATTTGTTGAAACAGACGCTTCGTCCGGAATTTCTTAACAGGATTGATGAAACAGTTTTGTTCCAGCCTTTAAGAAAAAAAGAAATCGGAAAAATCGTTCAGTATCAGTTGAGAGGTTTCAATGATATGTTGCTGAAAAGAAATATTTTAATGACCGCAACGCAGGATGCTTTGGATTACCTAACCAACAAAGGTTACGACCCGGTTTTCGGAGCAAGACCTTTGAAAAGAGTGATTCAGCAGGAAGTTTTAAATAAATTATCAAAAGAAATCCTCGCAGGAACTGTGAATGACGGTGATAGAATTACCTTGGATTATTTTGAAGAGACAGGTTTGGTTTTCAGACCGGTGGAATAAATTAAGTTAAATTTTTCTTCATATTAAATACTATTTTAAAACAAAAGGGCGTTTCTAAAGCAAAAACGGCCTTTTGTTTTTTTGAATAATTTATGAAATTTATATCCAGAAACTCCATAATTATGGGAACTATCATAGTTTTAGTTTCTTTTAAGTCAAACAAATCGAACTATGAAAATATTGAAACTTTATATTTGGGATTTGAAAAAATGGAAGGATACTTTGATGAAAGTCATCCTGATTATAGATGGTTCAGGAAAACATTTATTAAATTTAAAAAAGGCAGTGTTTTCATTGACCAAAGTCCAATTGCAATCATTAAGAATGACACAATATATTCTGCAAGTGATGGAGGATTTTACTATTATAAAGGAACTAAGAAGAATGAAAAAGGAAATCAAACAAAAATTACAACAAAAGAAATTTCTTGTGACAATTGCCCAACTATAATGAAAATAGATTCAAATGGCAAGTATGTAAATAGGGAGAAAAACTTAATTGCTAAAAGAATTGGGAATAATCTACATATTGGGAATGAAATATATAGAAGAGTCAAAAATGAAAAATTACGAAGTGAATTTTTAAAATAAAACAAACACCAGAAGATATCCGATACTCTTATATTCAAATAAAAACCTCAGCTAAAATTAGCCGAGGTTTTCGTTATTACAAATTGACAAAACTTATTTAATACTCACCAACTCCACATCAAAGATAATAGTTGCTCCTCCAGGAATTGCGCCTCCAGCGCCTTGGTCTCCGTAAGCTAAATCGGACGGAATGTAAAATCTATACTTTGATCCTTTGCTCATCAGCTGGATTCCTTCTGTCCAACCTTTGATGACAGCACCCAGATTGATATCCGCTGCCGCACCGCCATTTTTGTCGGTAGAATCGAAAACGGTTCCGTCCAAAAGTTTTCCTGTGTATTTTACCTGAACAACGTCGGATGCTTTTGGTTTTGTTTTGCCGTCACCTTCCTGCAAAACTTCGTACTGCAAACCTGACGCAGTGGTTTTTACTTTTGGATTAGATTTATTTTTCGCTAGAAAATCCAGTCCTTTTTTCTTATTGTCATTAGACTGTGCTCCCGCTTCAGACTACTTTTTTTGCTGTTGCTTCATCATAAAGTCCTGCATAAAGCTGTTCATTTCTTCAGCTGGTAACATCTTTTTCTTCGTGCTGTCCATTTCCTCTTTGATACCTTGAGCCAAAAGTTCTGCATCTACTTTGAAGCCTTCTTGTTTCATATTTTGAGCGATACTCATTCCTATGTAATAAGAAGCTTTTTGCTCATCGGTATATTTGCTGTCGTCCTGCTTGGCATTTTTGTCGTTGCACGAAAAACTAAATGCTGCAATGCAAAACAATGCGATAGTTTGTCTTTTCATTTTATATTTTTATGATTACGAATTAATGGTTGCAAATCTATTATTAATAATAGAAACTTTCCTGATAGAATGAATTTTTCTGCTGCTGATTTTTAAATTTCATTTTAAGATTCCGAAATCATCTTATCCAAATCCAACAGCAGATAATTAATATTTTGATTAATGGTTCTCGTCGCAGACTGCATTTGGTTCAACATCGAGGCACGATTCTGCAAATCCGATGCTCGATAAAACCCACCAGTTCCAAAATTCACAGATTTGTTCGCAGCATCTTCATCATTATCAAACTGATATTGGATCCAACGTTGCTTCATATTCTGGATGATAGAGTGCTCGCGATTGCCCGTGAATTTTTTCTCGGTATACATATACCAAATGAATGGTGGGAAATTATGAGATTGTAATTTCTGCTCCCAAATATCTTTCAATAGATTTCTTTCGTGAATGAATTCCACCTTCTTTCCTTTTGGATTGAAAGTCGCCAAACCAAGACCAGCACCCAAAAGGCCACCACCAATACTGACGATATTTTCCGCATTGTCATTTTTAATAATCCCGCCGGCAACGGAAGTCACCGCACCCGTGATGATGGAAAACAGAATCAGTTTGTTATTCCTGTTATTATTAAGGTTATCTACGTAATTCGCCATTTGGTCAACGCGCTCTCCTTCGCAGTCAAATTCGGCAGCAACAGCATCCAATTCCGTCAGAGAAATACTGATTTTACTGTTGATTTTAGTTTTCAGCTGCAGCACTTTCACTTGTGCTTCCAGGCTGTTATTCTTTTTGAGGTCAATGATATTTTCCACTTCATCCACACTTCCCAAAGCATTCAGAATCAAAATACTCTGGTCGGAGAAATAAGCTTTCAATTGGCTGTTCGCCAAAATGATAGAGTCCGAATTGTACGACGGCAAACGCTGTGTATAATTGTACTGCAACGGCGCTTTGCAATAGCTGTCACGCAATGTCAGGATATTCTGCTGAAGGGTTTTCGTCTTGTTGGAAACGCAGGAAACCAGCATAGAAACGGCAACAATTAATAAAAATATTTTCTTCATCGGTGTTAAATTTGGTGAGTTGAAACCACATAGACACATAGATAATTGAGGTTATTTTTTCATAAAAGATAAAGCTCATCTATTTATCTCAATCCTTACAAAAAACTATGTGTCTATGTGGTTAAATTTATTTTTAATTAATTCTGTTCTATTGATTTCAAATTATCTCCTGGCGTATAATCCATAAAAATCCCGCCATCCAAATTGATAGATCTGATTTTCTTCTTCGCTGGAATATTCAGATTCGTTACCTTCTGGTTCTTCTTCCAAACGGCTGGCGTGAAATGTCCTTTCTCCGTCGTACCATCTTCATAGGTCAAAACCACATCAAACGGAATGGCAAATCCACCAACATTCTCAACCGTCAAAACCAATTGCTTGTCCTGTTCCATCACAGACGCAATCTTCAAATCAATATAATTGTTCGTGTAAAACCAATTATTAAAAAACCAATTCAGATTCTTCCCGGAACCGACATTCATAGAATTAAAATAATCCCACGGAATCGGGTGCTTCCCGTTCCAATTATCCATATAAGTATGAAGCGCTTTTTTGAATAATTCATCACCCAGATAATCCTTCAATGCCAGATAAGAAAGTGAAGATTTCACATACGCATTATTCCCATATCCAGCGCCGGCAAGCTGAGAACTCATCGTAATCACAGGCTGGTCTTGCTCCGCAGAAGCATCATTGATCCAACGTTTCACACGGAAATTTTTATAAAAGTTGTCCGCCGCTTCCTTTCCATTTTCAGCAATGCCTATCAAATATTCCAAAGTCGTCGCCCAACCTTCATCCATATAAGCATATCTCGTTTCATTGATTCCCATATAAAAAGGGAAATAAGTATGCGCAATCTCGTGATCCGCCGTCAATCTCGCATCTTGCAAATCGTCTGGAATACTCGTATCATTAATCATCATCGGATATTCCATATCAGCGTAACCTTGGATTGCCGTCATCACTGGAAAAGGATATTCCACACCTGGCCAATTGTCCGAAAACCATTTCAAATTGTAGCGCATCCATTCTGTATATTTTTCAAAATCTTTTGCGCCAACTTTATAGGCAGATTGCACGCTCGCTCTCTTAGTTTTCAACTGAACACTCGACGCATCCCAAATGTAATGATTGCTCAATGCAAAACAAAAATCTACAATATTGTCCGCCTTGAATTTCCAGACATTCCACTCATTCTGCTTCGTCACTTTCCCGGATTTCATTTCAGAGTCATTGGCAATGTGAATGATTTTATCAGATTTCAAAGATTCTTTGAAACGTTTAAGATATTCAGGTTGAAGAACTTCCTCAGGATTCAGAAAATTGCCTGTAGACCAGACCACAAAATTCTTAGGTGCAGAAATCGCAAAAGAATAATCGTTGAAATCATTATAAAACTCCTGTCTGCCGTTGTGCGCCAACATATCCCAACCGTTGTAATCATCATAAACAGAAACTCTCGGGAAAGAATACGCCACATAAAAAGTCTCCGGGTCTATCTGCCCTTCTCTCCCACTTTCCTTTGCCAATGGATATTCCCAATCGATTTTGATTTCAGTTTTCGATTTTGAGGCAATCGGTTTCGTGAGTTTCACCGCTTCCACAGTTCCCCAATCGTCGCTGTTGATATTATATTTTTCACCATTGATGGAGAATGATTTGATTTTCAAACCCTCCGTCAAAGATTCCTTCGAAGCATATCCGGCCCTCGGAGACTGCGGTTTAGTCATATTATTCACAAAACGAATTGCCAAAACCTTCAACTCATCCGGACTATTATTGGAATATTGAATCGTCTCAGAACCCGAAACCATTTTCGTTTTCGCATCCACTTTCACATTCACATCATAAACACCTTTATTCTGCCAGTAATTTTTCCCCGGCTTCCCGGAAACATCGCGAGTCCCTTTCGCATAAGCATTCTTGATATTTCTCGGCATATACAGTTCCTGCGCAGAAATCGCCGTTCCCATCAGCATCAATCCCAATAATAATTTTCTCATTTCCAAAATTTAAGTATCAAAAATAAAGAATTAAAAACAATTCCCCTCTGAGCATCATTTCTCCAATATTGAATAATGATTTGGGCAGCTTTATCCGCCTTCCGCTCCCAATCTTTTTTGCAGACGATTTCAGTTAAGTTGAACTTGAGTACAAGCAAAAAAGGATTTCCGCTCAAGTCGGGCTGCAGATTCCAACATATAACAAGAGTCAATATAAAAACGTTGCTTTGTCATTCCGTAGGAATCTAGACTGTTTAGATTGACAAACCATTTGGTTAGGTTTCCTACGGAATGACAAAAACTTAAATCATTAAAATCATATCAGATTTTAGTTTATTTACAAAAGAATGTTACTTTTACAATTATCAATTTCTCAAAAAGAGACAACAACTTTACAATGAAAAAATATAGCCTTTCGTTCCTGCTTTTAATCTTCGGAATCAGTATTTCCGCCCAAAAAAGCATCGACCAAAAAGTCACCGAACTCCTTTCCAAAATGACCTTGGAAGAAAAAGCCGGACAACTCGTCCAGTACAGCGGCTTCGAATATGCCACAGGACCACAAAACTCCAATTCCAAAAAAGTCTTGGACGAAATAAAAAGCGGAAAAGTCGGCTCTATGCTCAACGTAACTGGCGCAGAAGAAACAAAAGCTTTCCAAAAATTAGCCTTAGAATCCAGACTCAAAATCCCGTTGATTTTTGGACAAGATGTAATTCACGGTTTCAGAACAACTTTTCCGATTAACCTTGGCCAGGCCGCCAGCTGGGACTTGGAAATGATAGAAAAATCCGAAAGAATCGCTGCAATAGAAGCTTCGGCATTCGGGGTTCATTGGACATTTGCACCAATGGTGGACATTGCCAGAGACCCAAGATGGGGACGCGTAATGGAAGGTTCCGGAGAAGATACTTATCTCGGAACCAAAATCGGATTGGCGAGAATCAAAGGTTTTCAGGGAAAAGGTCTGGGAAATATCGATGCGATAATGGCCTGCGCGAAACATTTCGCTGCTTACGGTGCGGCAATTGGCGGACGAGATTATAACTCGGTTGATATGAGTCTTCGTCAACTTCACGAGACTTATCTTCCACCTTTCAAAGCGGCTTCTGAAGCAGGCGTTGCTACTTTTATGAATTCATTCAACGACATCAACGGAATCCCTGCAACTGCTAACAAATATATTCTGAGAGATTTATTAAAGGATAAATGGAACTTCAAAGGTTTTGTAGTTTCTGACTGGGGAAGCATCGGCGAAATGATAAAACACGGTTACGTAAAAGACAATGCCGAAGCGGGAGAAAAAGCCATCCTCGCAGGTTCCGATATGGATATGGAAAGTAATATCTATATGGAACAACTTCCAAAATTAGTCAAAGAAGGAAAAGTGGATATTAAATTTGTGGACGATGCCGTGAGAAGAATCTTAATCAAGAAATTCGAATTGGGATTGTTTGACGACCCATACAAATTTTCAAATTCCGAAAGACAAAAACAACAAACCAATAATATTGAACACAGAAAATTCGGAAGAGAATTCGGGGCAAAAAGTGTCGTCCTTTTGAAAAACGAAAAGAAAATCCTTCCACTTTCAAAATCTACTAAAACTGTCGCTTTGATTGGTCCATTCGCAAAAGAAGCGGTGGCGATGCACGGATTTTGGTCAGTTCCTTTCAAAGACGATGCGCAGAGAATCGTCACACAATTTGACGGTATCAAAAATCAATTAGACAAAAACTCAACCTTACTTTACGCAAAAGGCTGCTATGAAAATGACGACAACAAATCGATGTTTGCAGAAGCTATCGAAACAGCCAAAAAAGCAGACGTCGTGATAATGACTCTCGGTGAAGGACACGCAATGAGCGGCGAGGCGAAAAGCAGAAGCAACCTACATTTCTCTGGTGTTCAGGAAGACTTATTAAAAGAAATCGCAAAAACCGGAAAACCAATCATTCTGATGATAAATGCCGGAAGACCTTTGGTTTTTGACTGGGCGGCGGACAATATTTCGACCATCGTTTACAGTTGGTGGTTGGGAACAGAAGCTGGAAATAGTATCGCCGATGTCATCTTCGGAAATGTGAATCCTGGCGGGAAATTGCCAATGACATTCCCAAGAACAGAAGGTCAAATCCCAATCTACTACAACCATTACAACACGGGAAGACCAGCTGGAAAATCCACGGACAGAAATTACGTTTCCGCTTACATCGATTTGGACAACGACCCAAAATTCCCGTTTGGATTTGGACTGAGTTACACAGATTTCAAATATTCTAATCTCAATTTGAGTTCTGAAAATCTGAAAGGCAATCAAACTTTGACCATCAATGTGAATGTTGCTAATACGGGAAAATTTGATGGTGAGGAAGTGGTCCAACTTTACATCCGCGACCTTTTCGGGAAAGTGGTTCGCCCTATCAAAGAACTGAAAGGTTTCCAGAAAATATTTTTGAAGAAAGGCGAAAACAGAAATGTAACTTTTAAACTGACTCCTGAAGATTTGAAATTCTACGATGACGCTTTGAATTATGATTGGGAAGCTGGCGAATTCGAAATAATGGTCGGGACTAATTCCAGTGAAGTGATGGTGAAGAAGATTGTTTGGAATAAGTAACTTTGTTTTCAAATAGAATTTCAAATGAGCGATAATTCAGAAAAATATTAGTCCGATATTACAGTGATGTTCTTGAAGAAATTGTTGTTGAAACACTTTGGGCTGAAATTATAAATTCAAATGATGGCCTTTATAAGATTGATAATATTCCATTTTATGGTCCTGGCTTTTCCTCGGGTGATATTATTTTTGCAGAATATGACGAAGATTAAGAGCGCATTACCTACAGAAAAGTTGTAGAACATTCTGGAAATTCTACAATTCAAATTATTGTTCTTGATGAGAATATTGATGTAATGGAATTAAGAAAAGAATTTGAAGGTTTATGATGCGAAAGTGAAGGAATGGGAAATAAATATTTTGTGATGGAAGTTCCGTTCAATACCAGTTATTCAATCATATTCAAAAAACTATCAGAATTAAGTGATGATGAAAAAATAGGTTTTGCAGAACCAAATATTTCGCAAAAACATTCTTCTGAAAAATAAAAAAAATCCTCTTTTAACAAGAGGATTTTTCATTTATAATTATTTCTTAAAACTAATCTCTGCCAGAATCGGAAAATGGTCTGATGGATAAAGGAGATTTTCCCGTCTGTCATTGATTGTTCGGTTCGATTGAACATCAAAGCCTTTTACAAAAATATAATCAATTCTTTCTTTCGGAACGGTGTTCACATCAAAAGCCGTGAATGTTCCTTTTGGTCCGTAATGTGGCTTCTTCGAATGGTAATAGACATTGTCCAAGGACTGAGAAATGATTTTGATTGGCTCTGTATCGTCCGTCAAATTGAAATCGCCTGTCAAGGTCAAAGGCAGATTTTGTGGATTCAGTTCTTTGATTTTTTCAAGGATTAATTTGCAAGAATTGACTCTCGCCACATCGCCAACGTGGTCGAAGTGGAGATTCATAGCCAGAAATTTTTTACCGCTTTTTTTGATTTTGAAAAACGCATAAGTGCAAACTCTGTTGTAAGCCGCATCCCAACCTTTCGATGGTTTTTCCGGCGTTTCGCTGAGCCAGAATGTTCCTGATTTCAGAACTTCTAATTTATTCTTGTCGTAGAAAATCGCCGAATATTCGCCTTGATTTTTGCCATCGTCTCTTCCAACGCCGACATAATCGTAATCTTTCAAATTGGTTTTGATGTCAACCATTTGCTGTGGAACCGCTTCCTGGACGCCGAAATAATCCGGATGATAATAGTTCATCAGCGCCATAGCATCGTCCTTTCTGTGGTCCCAAGCGTTTTCTTTATCACTTTCCAATGACAATCGGATGTTGTAGGTCATCACTTTCAAATCCTGAGAAAAGAAGAGATTGGAAGCGAACATTAAACCAAGAAAAAGTTTTTTCATTTTTAAAATATTAAGTTTCGGCTAAAGCCTCTAATGAATTTAATTTCTAAAATGGGCTAAAGCCCAATCCTATTGATAAAACCATAATTAATTCTATTATCTATCAGTCTATATTGTGTCAATCTAAGACTTCTTATAATCTTCAAAATTCTGGATTCCGTTCAAAAAATCTTTGACTGGCAATCTCTTCTTACCTTGCATTTGAACATCTTCTGGATAATAGATTCCGTCTTTTGTATAGAACTTGAATTCTGTTTTTGAAATATCAAAATCACCAGCTTCACGGGAATGTGATTCAACTTCGAATTTTCCATTGAAGATTTTCAGGGATTTTTCTTCGTCGCCAACTTTCAGAATCGTGAAAGCCGTTGGATAAGGCGACATTCCTCTTACAAAATTGTGAACGGTTTCAGAGCTTTGATTCCAATCGATTTTCAGGTTTTCCTTGAAAATTTTGTAGGCAGTTTTTGGATTTTCTTTTTCAGGTTGAGGTGTTTCTTCGATTGAATTATCAGCCAATCCATTCAAAGTTTTGATGATTAATTCCGAGCCGATGTTCATCAACTTATCGTGCAACGTTCCGGCATTATCTTCTGGTAAAACGTCGGTTTCAGCCTGAAGAAGAATGCTTCCTTCGTCTATTTTTTCATTGATGAAAAACGTCGTGACTCCTGTTTTGGTTTCGCCATTGATCACTGCGTAATTGATTGGCGCCGCACCACGATAATCCGGCAACAACGAAGCGTGAAGGTTGAAAGTTCCCAACCGCGGAATCGAAAACAAGACCTGAGGCATCATCCTGAAAGCTACGACGACAAAAACATCGGCATTCAGATTTTGAATGGCTTCCAGAAATTCTGGGTTTCTCAGTTTTTCGGGTTGAAAAAGATGGAGACCATTTTCTTCTGCAAAAACTTTGACTGGTGAAGGCGTGAGTTTCATTCCTCGTCCGCTGGCTTTGTCGGAAGCAGTTACAACGCCGACCACTTTGTGATGAGATTTGAAAATGGCTTCCAGAGAAGCTTTGGCAAAATCGGGAGTTCCGAAAAAAACGACATTGAGGGATTTCGTCATTGATTTATAATTGATAAATGATAGTTGGTAATTGATTTTTAATTCGAATCACTCGCAGCCCGACTTGAACGGAAATCCTTTTTTGCGTAATCTTAGGTTCTAGTTAGATGGAAATCGTCTGCAAAAAAGATTGGGAGTGGAAGGCGGATAAAGCTGCCCAAACCTAACAAAGTGGTTCGACTTATTCAAATAATTTTATTGGTTTAACATATAGGTTTTGTAATTCAACATTTTGACTTTACCTATGTCCAAAAGAAAGATTAACGTGTCGGAAATGGATTCTTTGGAGTGAAAATTGAGATTGGCAGCCACCTCTTCCAAAGCCATCGGTCGCTTGGCAAGTTGTTCGAAAATCTCTGTTGACAAAGTTCTCTTCGTATTTGTTTTCTTTCTGCAGACAGAACATTTGCCACAATTATCGGCATCACGTTCTCCAAAATAACTGAGAATCAATTTCATTTTGCAGAAGTCTGTGTCTTTGATAAAGAATTTATTCTCTTCCCATTTCTTTAATTTATTTTTCTGAATCTGATTGAAAAGCGACCAATATTCGCCCGAAAGATGTCGGTCGTTCCGAGGTTTCAGGAACTTGATGGAATGTTGACTGCCGTCGAGATATTCCAAATGTCCTGCTTTCTGCAATTGTTTAAGTCTTCCTTTGAAAGTCAAGATATCAAATCCATTCTTTTTGCAAAATGCCAAGTCGCTGAAATGTACTTTTTGAATCGCCAAACCTGGCAAATTACGGAACAACAATTCCATAAAATAAGCATCCGACGGCGCCAATTGTTCCAAATCTTCGGAGTTGATGAAGCTTTGAAGCGTGGATGATGAGATGGAGTTTTTATAATAAATCAATTCCTGATTGTTCAAAAACGTCAGAATACTTTTGATTTTCGCATTCGAACATTTGCTTAGATTTTTGATTCTGTTGATGTCCAACTGGAAAGTACGCTCCGGCAAATCCGAATCTGCAATCTGGAAAATGGAATACAGATACATCAGGATTTTTTCGTACTCGGTTTTGTTAGGGATTTGGTTCTTGAAAATATCATCGATGTTCTTCAATTCCTGTTCATTCCAAAGTAGCAGGACAATGGCCTCTTGTCCGTTTCTTCCAGCTCTTCCTATTTCCTGATAGTAATTTTCAAAAGTTGAGGAAGGTGAAAAATGAATTACAAATCGGACATTATCTTTGTCGATTCCCATCCCGAAAGCGTTGGTCGAAACCAAAACATGGAACTGGCTGGTAATCCATTTTTTTTGAAGATTCTCTCTATCACGAGCAGTCATCCCGGCGTGGAAAAAATCCACATTTTGGAATTTGTTATTTTTGAGGTAAAGCGTGAGGTCTTCCGCTTCCCTTCTTGTTCTGGTATAAATAATTCCGGAAGCTTGATTTTGTCTGAGAAATTCTAAAATCCTTTGATACTTGTCCGCGGCATTTGCAACAATGATATTGAGATTTTCTCTTCGGAAACTTTGTTTAAAAACTTGAGGTTGGTGAAGTCCCAACTTGATTGAAATCTCGTCAACAACTTGGTTTGTCGCTGTCGCCGTCAATGCCAGGCACGGCACATTTTTAAAATCCTGACGAAACTTTTTGATGTTCTGATAACTCGGACGGAAATCCTGTCCCCATTCTGAAATACAATGTGCCTCATCCACCGCAATAAACGAGATATTTATTTCCTGGATATTCCTCAAAAATAATTGATTTTGCAATCTTTCTGGCGAAACGAAAAGAACTTTAGTCAAACCTTCTTTGCATCGGTTGTAAACGGTTTCTTCTTCGAATTCATCTAAGTCGGAACTCAACAATTCTGCTTCGATTCCTAAGGCTTGCAATGATTGCAGTTGGTCTCTCATTAACGCTAACAAAGGGGAAATCACGAGGCAAGTTCCTTCGAGAATTATCGCTGGTAATTGGTAACAAAGTGATTTGCCACCGCCTGTTGGCAACAAAGCCAAACTATCTTTACCATTGATGATGGATAGAATTATTTGTTCCTGAGAAGACCGAAACTCATCATACCCCCAAAATTGTTTGAGCGTTTGATGAATTAAAATATTTTGTGATTCTTTGGAACAAAGCATTTGTAAATTTAATCAATTCTTTAAAATAAAAAAACCGTCTCGTAATAAAACGAAACGGTTTCTGTTTATTTAAAAATATATTTTTATTTAGCTTCGAAATATACTCTTCTGTTGGCTCTGTTTTTCCATTCCGGACATTTGTCAGCTGGCTCACATTCTGGGTAAAGAAGATTTGTTTCTCCTACCCCAAGCGCTTGCAACTTTGATTTATCGGCTCCGTTTTGAATCAAATAACTTTTCACATTATTCGCTCTTCTTTCAGAAAGACCTTGGTTATATTCCTCAGTTCCTCTTGTATCAGTTCCACCAATTACTTTGAAACTGCTGTTTGAAGAATTGATATAATTAATTGCATTATTCAGAATTGGTGTATTTGAAGGCAAAATCCTGTCAGAATTAAGATCAAATTCGATTCCTTTCATAATTGTGGAATCATCTGTTACAGCACCAGTTGTAGAATTATTCATTGTCAAAGGACAACCGTTATTTTCTACCGGTCCTGGAACCGTTACGCATTTGTCGTAAAGATCGATCACACCATCCAAATCCACATCCAAAGCTACACCAGCACCATCAACTCTGGCTCCTGCCGGCGTATCAAGCTGTCTGTCCCAATCGTCACAAACGCCATCATTATCGACATCTCCTTTTTTACAAACCTCCAGATCTTGAGTTTTGTCATTAAGTACATCCAATTTGTAGTAGATTTCCTGCATAGGATCGTGCCACATCAGGTGAGACTCATGTTTTCCTAATTTGAAGGTAAGACCTAAAGTGGTATTGAAGAAGTTGTCTGAGATTTGATCCTCAGTCAGGTTATAACCAGTTTGTCCAACGCCTGCGCCGTCGAATTCATCATCACCTGTAACCACGTACATTACTCGACCCTCTAAATCTATTCTATTATTAACTTTAAATTTAAGACCTGCTCCAGCTTGTCCGAAGAGGGAATTAAATTTGAATGGTTTTATCTCATTATTTAAAACCTGACTGTTGTAAACAGGACCTGGATCTTGTCTGTAAGATTTATAAGCTAATGTTCCAATACCAGCATATCCGTGTAAAGCCCATCTGAATGGAGATTTGTTGTCTACTCTCCTAAGAAGATTAGAAAAATTAAGATCTCCTAAAAGTGAGATTGCATTGTATTGTGTTCTGCCTGCAGGATGATTGCCTGTGATTACCACGTGATCTTTTGTATTAGCCTGCCCTTGTCTAGTTTCTCCTCTGTCGTACTGTAAATTAAGTCCGAAAGCGTGAGTAATTGCCTTATCTACACTGATATAAGCAGAATAACCAAAAAGGTTTTTTCCGTTTCCATTTTTAATGGAAGTCATATCGGCTGATTGAATCAAAGGTACACCGGCACCAATTGATATAGCCCAGTCATTGAATCTTTTTGAAGATTGTGTAAATGGGGAAACATTTTGAGATCCGGAGTTGGCATCCGTAGATTTCTCCTGTCCTGCTAAGCTCATAGGTAGCAATAAACCTACTGCTAGTAATGATAATAAATTTTGTTTCATATTTGAATGTTTTTTTTAATTAATTATTTTGCAATGAAATATACTCTTCTGTTCGCTTCATTCTTCCATTCCGGACATTTGGTTGCCGGATCACATTCTGTATATTTCAAATCATCTTTTCCTCTGCCCTCTGCGGATAGAACGGATGAAGATACGCCTTTATTTACTAAGTAAGCAAGAACTGCATTTGCTCTGGCTTGAGATAATTTCTTATTAAATTCTGCAGAACCTCGACTGTCTGTCGCTCCAACAACAATAAAACTTTCGCCACCGCTTAGGCTTTTGATAATGTCTGCAGCTTTATTAAGATCTTGGTAAGATTTTGGTCTGATAATGTCTTTGCTCAATTCAAATTCTATTCCATTGAAATATTTGTTGATTTCGTCAACAGCAATTTGTTTTGTAGGAACAGGGCTAACTGTTTTTTCTGTTGGACATCCATTATTTGAAATAGGTCCAGGAACAGTTACACACTTATCATTAAGATCGATAACACCATCCATATCAAGGTCGAGTGCTACACCAGCTCCGTCTACTCTTGCTCCTGCAGGTGTGTCTAGTTGTCTGTCCCAGTCATCACATACACCGTCATTATCCAGATCTCCTTTTTCACAAACTTTGAAATCTGCAAATTTCTCTTCTAACACTGCAGTATTATTGTAAGCATTCTGCAACGGATCTACCCAACGAAGATGATCCTGATGTTTTCCTAATTTGAAAGAAATACCAAGATTTACCAACCAGGCATTATCAGTGTATGAATCATTGATTAAGTTATATCCCGGAGCAGCATCTCTAGTCCATCCGCCACCGTCAAATTCCTCATCACCACTTACTATATAAAGTGTTCTTAATTCTAAATCTAGTAATCTGGAAACATTGTATTTCAAACCAACACCTCCAATGTAACTGAAAGTACTGATTCCAATTTTTTGTTCGATGTAGAGAGGCCATTTACTTAGAGTATTATTATCCTGTAAGAATGTTTTGTAACCCAGAAAGCCAATTCCTCCATAACCGTGCAATGCCCATCTGAAAGAAGATTTGTTATCAACTCTTCTCATAATGTTTGAGAAATTAACATCTCCCAACAATGCAATCTGATTAAACTTCGTGTAACCATGCCCCACTCCTGCAGCATCGTTCAAATAAGCCTTTTGCTTAGTTTCTCCTCTTGTGTACAAAAGAGATATCCCAAAAGTGTGGGTGATCTGCTTATCTATACTCACGTAGCCATTATAGCCCCAATTAATATCTCCATCATAGAAAGATTTAAGATCCGCATTGGCCATAAAAGCACCACCACCACCAACAGAAATTGACCAATCTTTGAAAAGTCGGCTTTTGTTGTTGAATGGTTCTGTTTTGGGAGTTTCGCTGCTTACGCCTTCTGTGGTTTGAGAAAAACCAAGAACCGGCAGCATTAGTAATAAAAATAATTTTTTCTTCATAATCATTTGTGTTAAACCAATTTATCTTATTTCATTTATGATTTCTCTTGCAAAATCCCTTTCATAGAGATTCTTTTGATGAGGAATAATAAGCTTATTGGAGATAAACTTTATATTATTGTATAATATGATATCTATGTCTATAATCCTGTCCTGATAACTTCCAAAATCTGAAGAATCCTTGGTGCGACCCATCTCTCTTTCAATCTTTTTCAGTTGGCCTAACAGTACTATAGGCGAATATTGTGTTTTTAATTGAACTGCAATATTACAAAAATTATTGTAACTTTCAAATTCTACAGGCTCCGAAGTAATTAATTCAGAATTTTTTAATATTGAGCCTACTTCGCTTTCTATTTTCTGCAAAGCAATTTGGATATTATTTTCCGGATTATTTATATTGCTTCCTAGTAACAAAACCACACTATTGTACGACATATCAAACAAATTAATTTTATAATGAAAAGTTTTTTCAAACTAGTTCTCGCAAATTTAACTGCAATTTTTATTGTGATCGCAGGTTTTTTTGCATTTTTTATCGGGTTTATTATTTTATCTTCTATATCAGAAAGTTCGGATGTCAAATCCAATTCTGTTCTTACTTTAGATCTTAAAACAAAAATAATAGACAGCCCTTCCGAAGATCAGGAAGATTTTTTCTCTATTAATAAAGAACAAAAAGCAGTTTTATTATATGATGTTTTAAAGGCTATTAATAATGCTAAAACTGATGACAAAATCAAAGGGATAAGTATTGAAGCGGATAATATCAATGCTGGGATTACGCAACTGGATGATATCAGAAATGCTTTGATCGATTTCAAAAAGAGCGGCAAATTCGTTTACGCTTACGGTAATTCTGTTTCTCAGGGCGCTTACTATCTTGGGTCTGTAGCGGATAAATATTATCTGAATCCAGCCGGTGGCATCGAACTCAAAGGTCTGTCTGCCGAAGTTACTTTCTTCAAAAGCTTTGCTGAAAAATATGGAATAGGCATTCAGGTGATCCGTCACGGGAAATTCAAAGCGGCGGTTGAGCCTTTCCTGAAAGATGAGATCTCTCCTGAAAACAAAGAGCAGCTTTCAACGCTCCTCAATGATATCTGGGCCAATACTTCCAGTAAGATTGCTGCATCCAGAAAAATACCTGCCGGAGAACTGAAAACGATTACAGACAGCCTTTACAGCTACCTTCCAAACTTGAGTTTACAATATAAATTGGCAGATCAGCTGATTCAGAAAAGTGAGTACGATAATATCATCAAGAAAAAACTGAACATCGACGCTGACAAAAAGATCAACAAAATCTCTTTTGCAAAATACGCAAACGACATCGATTCGAAGGATGGTAAAAGTAAAATCGCAGTCTTATATGCTTCCGGATCCATCAACAATGGAAAAGGTTACGATGGTATTTATTCCGAAAACTTTGTGAAGGAAATCAAAAAGCTTCAGAAAGATGATGATATCAAAGCGGTTGTTTTCCGAATCAATTCGCCGGGTGGAAGTGCTAATGCATCGGACGAAATTCTTTTCGAAATGCAGCAGCTGAAACGTAAAAAACCGGTGATCGTTTCTTTCGGAGATTATGCCGCATCCGGAGGTTACTACATCGCAATGGGCGCTGATAAGATCTTCTCGGAACCAAATACTCTCACCGGATCTATCGGGGTGTTTGGCGTAATTCCTTACTTCAAAGAGTTGGCTGCAAAGAACGGCATCCGAAGCGATGCGGTGACGACGAATGCCAATTCTAATATGATCTCCGCCATAAATGGTCTTAGTCCAGGCACATTGACAATTATGACTAGAAGTGTAGAATCTACCTATCAGCGTTTTGTACACTTCGTAACAGTAAACAGAAAACAGTCTTTTGAACAAATCGATGCTGTAGGCGGCGGGCGAATCTGGTCCGGCGTGAGAGCAAAACAAATCGGACTGGTAGATGAGCTGGGAACTTTGCAGGACGCCATCAATTACGCTGCAAAAAAAGCTGAGGTGAAAGACTACGGTGTATCAACTTACCCTGCAAAAATGTCAAAATTTGAGCAGATATTCTCTTCTGAAACCGACGAAGATTTCTCTACTAGAGTCATTAAAAATAAAATTGGCAAAGAGAATTTCAAGATTTTCCAACAGGTGACAGATCCTAATACTAAAGCTTCTGTAATGATGGAAATGCCATTCAATATCAAAGTGAATTAGTAAAAATCTAAACAGTATAATTTTTAAAAAGCACAAAGCAGACAATCTGTTTTGTGCTTTTTGTTTTATAAGCCTTGATAATAGAAATGGAGATTTAATAATATTAATACTTGACTTTTAATAATTGTTGAAAGCCTGATAGAAAGCTTATATGCGACCGACAAGAACGGATCCCGATGCAAAATCGGGAGGGAGTGAAAAGCGGAATAGCTGCCCAAATTATACTCAGTGAATCGATTGCATAAAAAAAGCCCGCAGTGGCGGACTCTAAATTTTAAAACTTATAAGCGATGCTCCAGCTGAAACCCATATTGAAGCTTCCTGAACTCTTCCCAAAACCGGGGACAATCATCGGTTTAATCTCTTCCTGCTTGGTAGTGTAGGCCAAATATCGTGGCTGCGCATTGACATCAATAAAAAAGTTGCTGCTGAAAACCTGGACTCTTGCTCCCAACGAAGCCTCAATCCAGTAACTGCTCTGCGTAGAAGGATCGAATGCGATGAAAACACCATCACTGTTGAGACCTTTCACCGGCACTGCTTTGTACTCCTGATTGTAGAAACTTCCCGCGAGTTTTGCACCGGCGTAGAAACCATTGAGATCATTCTCAGGATCCATAGACAGCATATAAAATCCGCCAATCTTGGCAAACAGGCCATCTGCTTTCACATCGTAACCATTTTTCTGATAGATATTATTATCGTAACCGAGATCTATAACAGCGTGCACCTTCTTGCTTATTCTGCTGGAAACAAATCCCTGAATCATCTGTCTGTCACTGAAAAAACTGCTTCCCAGATTAAGAACATCCACGCCAACGGTAAAATTGGGCGTGTACTTCCATTTGACAGAATCCTGCTTCTTCTCTTCCGTCTTTGTTTGGGAGAAAAGCGAAATCGATAGGAGGCTAAAAGCGCAGATAAAAATTGATGCTGTTCTCATCTGTCAATGTTGTGTTATTGGTTTGAATATCTTGTACGGGAGTAGTTCCTGTGAGTTCAGGTTTCAGGTTTTCATAATTGATTTTGAAACCGCAAGCCGGAGAAACATAAATTGATTTTTTATCATAAGTAACTCGCAACTTGCTGCCTGTCTGCCCACTTCTGGTTCTGAAATAAATATCTGTATAAGGACTTTCATCGATTCTCAAAGGCACAAACACGGAATCCACGTTTGCAGAATAAATGATGCTCGTAAGCGGTGTCTTCCCATAATCTACATCTACATAGAGTGTGTCTACGGTTGTCAACAAATTGTTACTCGCATTTCTGAACTTGAGTTTTAATCTTGGCGTAGATTCTTCGCCCAGACAGATATCATCATCACTTCCACAACTTGTGAGAAGCAGCAACAATCCGAAAATCCATAATAAGTTTTTCATTTTTTAGATATTAGGCTTTAGATATTAAACTAAATTAAACCTTATTTTCTTATCAGTAAAGCAATATTCTCTACGTGATGCGTTTGCGGGAACATATCAACGGGAAGAATTTTTACCAATTCGTAATCTTCTTTCATCAAAGCGATATCCCTTGCCTGTGTTGCAGAATTACAGCTTACATAAACAATCCTTTCCGGCGCCAATTTCAGAATCTGCTCCACAACTTTTTGGTGCATCCCGTCTCTTGGCGGATCCGTGATCAAGACATCTGCTTTCGGATGGTTGGCCAGAAACTCATCATTGAAGACGTTTTTCATGTCGCCACAGTAGAAAGTAGTGTTTGTAAGTCCGTTCAGTTCAGCATGTTCTATGGCTGCGTCGATAGCTTCCTGAACGGATTCAATTCCGATAACCTGTTTGGCATTTCTTGCAACATATTGTGCGATTGTACCAGTTCCGGTGTATAAATCATAAACCACTTCATCACCTTTAAGATCCGCGAACTCCAATGTTTTTCTGTATAGTTCTAAGGCTTGCTTGTAATTGGTCTGGAAGAAAGATTTAGGACCAATCTTAAATTTGAGTCCGTCCATTTCTTCATAAATAAAACCTTCTCCAAAGTAAGTCTGGATATCCAGATCATAAATACTATCATTTCCTTTCGGATTGATCGCAAACACCAAAGTTGTAATCTGAGGGAACTGGCTTAACAGAAAATCAAATAACTTATTTCTATCCGCTTTATTTTCTCTGTACAATTGGAAAAGTACCATCCACTCTCCTTTGGAATTCTGACGAAGCATCAAAGTTCTTAAGAAACCTTTTTGTTCTTTGACATCGTAAAAGTCCAGTCCATTTTCGACAGCATATTTCTTTACTGCCAATCTGATTGCGTTAGACGGATCTTCCTGAAGCCAACATTCTTTCAGATCCAGAATTTTGCTCCACATCCCCGGAATGTGAAATCCTAAAGCATCTCTGTTACCAAAGTTTTCCTCAGAACTGATTTCATACTGTGTGAGCCAACGGGCGTTGGAAAACGAGAACTCCATTTTGTTCCGATAGAAGTACTGGTCTGGCGCACCTAGAATTGAAATCTCTTCGAACTCCGGGAAACCACCGATTCTTCTAATATTATTGACCACTTCACTGTGTTTGAAATCGAGTTGCTTTTCATAAGCGATATTCTGCCATTTGCAGCCGCCACAAACTCCGAAGTGAATGCATTTTGGCTCAACTCTATGCTCAGAATATTCCAGGATTTCAACAGCTTCACCTTCAAAATAGTTGCTCTTTGATTTCTTGACTCTTACGTTGACAAGGTCTCCGGGAACGGCACCTTTTACCAAGACCGTTTTACCATCTTCTGTCTTACCAACAGAAACTCCTTTCGCACCTGCGGAAAGGAGTTTAATATTTTCAAGAATTTTGTTTCTTCTTTGTTTCATTTATTATTTTGTTTTTGCAGAATCTGCATTTGGATTCTGTTGCAACAATTCGTTTTGCAATTGAGCTTGTGGATTTACAGTAGGTGCCTGAAGACCTGAAATTTTATTCATTTCTTCTACAAACTTAGCATCACCTAAATTATAAAAAGTCTGGCTTGCTACCTTTCCATCTTTGTCGAGTAAAAAGAACCCAGGAATTTTGAATCCGTAGATAAAGAATTTCTTAGCGTAGTCGGACTGCAATCCGCCATCTGCATAATAACTAGTTCCAGGAATTCCTTTCAACAATGCGTTAGCTGTCTTTGTGAATTGCTCTTTAGTATCATCAAGATTTACGAATGCAAAGTTTACTTTAGATTTGTAAAAATTCACAACTTCTTTCAAAACAGGAATTGTAGATTGTCCGATGTAAGGATTCCACGAAGCGTAACTCATTACCAAGGTTGGTTTGCCGTTCAATTCCAGATTTCCAGATTTACCGTCTAATTTTGTTAAGCTTACTTTAGGTGCTTCTTCACCTTTCTTCAATCCGAACACCGCATTGATAGCAGAGTTCAGATCTTTTTTCACTTCAGCATCCTTGATATATTCATCGCTGATTTTTTTAACTTTTTCTACTTCACTTGTGTAAGGATTAAGATCAAATTTAGCAATTACAAAAGCCAACAAATAATCTTTGGTTTTCTGGGACAAATCTTTGTGAGTAGATAAGAATCTTGCAAATATAGCCGACATACTTGCTGTATTTTTATCAGTTTGTTTTTCAGCATAAGTCTGGAAATCCTGGCCTACTTTGTTTAATAAATAGTTTCTGTAGACTGGAAGATTTTCAACCATTCTGTCATTATTCTCAGTCAAAGTTTTTTCATAATCTGTGAAATTCTTTGTCACCTTGAAAGATGGATCGCCGCTTACCTGGCCGTGTGTGGATTGATACTGAACCAAGAATGTCAGAATATTAGTTGTCAGTTCATCTTTTTTAAGTTTAACCACTTCGCTGTCTGCACCTAATTTATCAGCATTCTCTTCAAGATTTTTTTCAAGATCAGAATGGATTTTTTTAATGTCAGCTAAAAACTCAGGTTCTTTTTTCTGAAGCATTTGCATGTTCAACTTAGAACTGTAAGTTTCCAAATATTTTTGAGTAGCTGTGATGAAATCATTATTTTTCTTAGCATCGCCTTCGATTTTGTAAACCTCAGGAAAAGTAGCAGCATCTCCGGAAATGTTCAATGTCTGACCTTTTTTTAGATAAATGAAATTCATTTTCCCTGCATAAGTCATTGCGTACATTCCGTTTTTCGGTGCTTTGAATTCGCCTTTGAAATTACCTTTTTCATCAAGACCAATGTTGACAAGCGGAAGTGTGGCTACACCAGAAGCTTCGATGAATTCTATTCTTTCCAGAGGAGAACCTCCTTTTACATTTCCTTCAACTTTAATTTTGGAGCAAGAAACTACCATTAGAGAAATTAAAAGAAGAATTAAGTATTTTTTCATTTTAAAAATTAATTTGTGCAAAAATAACTATTATAACTTACAATAGCTAATTGCTATTTCTTAAAATATTATAAATAAATTCTAAATGAATTAACTTCTATTTTACTTTTTTATAAGATTATGTACTGTTGTTTGATTATTATCCATTTCTCCCTTTAACAAATATGTTCCTGATGATAATTTGCTAATATTTAATTTTGATAAAGAAGCATTATTAGACTCAAGAATTTTCTTTCCAGTCAAATCATAAATAGCAATATTTTTTAATGGTTTTTGGAAATAAATAATTGCTGTCGCAGGATTTGGATATATCACATTATTAGCAACAGTTCTATCATTAATAGACATAGTTCCAGTTTGATAATTAAAAATCGGATAACCATCATTGATATTTGCAGTATCCATCTTCCAAATATTCTCAGAACCATTAGCTGTTTCATCGACAAAATCCCACCCTTTTGATGTGTAAGTATTCTTGACTAACATTTCTGCAGCTGATAAACCTGTTCCTCCTCCAATTGAAGTGTCTATGCCAGAAATATCTTTGTTCCAGAAACTATTTGTAACAACCGTAGATGTAGATAAATTTCCTGATAAAAGACCTTTTAATGATGAGCTTCCACTAATTTTACCTCTGGCATAAGAATTTTTAATTACTGCGGAGCTAGCATCACCGGCAAGACCGCCAATTTGAGAATTACCATACAAATCTGATGAAGAATAGCTATTGGTTATTTCTCCAAAGTATTTAATTCCCACAATACCCCCGATAACATTCGTACCTGTAATTTGGCAATAAGAAAAAGATTTGCTTACTGAATAGTACTGTATCCCGGCAATCCCACCTACATAATTCAAACCCTTTATCTTGCCAGTCACCGAACAATCTTTTGTATATGCATAATTTAAACCGACTACACCACCGACAACTGCCTTTCCGGTAATATCTGCATTAACTAAATTCACACCCTGAATGTCAAATGTGCTAGATGAGCAAAATGTATAAGCGAAAAGCCCTGTATAATCCAAATCCTGATTATTGATATACAAATTTTTTATAGCGTGTCTTTTTCCATCATAACTACCAAAAAAATACGGAGCAATATCTGTAGGTCTTCCGATCGGTAAAAATCCAAATCCATTATTCCAATTTTTAGTTTCTGTAGCATCAATATCCTTCGTTTGAATAAAACTTTTACTCCAATACTGTGGACTCTCACTTAAAAATTTCAAATCATTAAGAGTAGAGATCTGGTAGGGTGAAGTAGTGCTACCATTACCTCCAGAAAATTGGCCAGACGAAAAATTAATAATTAATAAAGATATTAAAAGGTGAATAGTTTTTTCATATGTGGTTGATAAGATTATAATTTGAAGGTTTAAACAAATATACAAAAGTTCATTGAGAGCAACTGACTTTATCGAGTCATGAGACGTACTTAAATGTCTTTCTAATTACCAGTAAAAAATAGTGCTATTAAATGAAATTCTCAAGCATACCGCAAAAAAAAACGCTCATCAAATGAATGATGAGCGTTTAAAAAAAACTGGCGGCGACCTACTCTCCCGCTTTCGCAGTACCATCGGCGCTAGAGGGCTTAACTTCTGTGTTCGGAATGGGAACAGGTGAG
>Ga0213835_100862_pt1 | contig 23363 bp, 24 predicted proteins | sample SWPATP01_FD_160576 | JGI IMG/M metagenome (GOLD analysis project Ga0213835, IMG submission 160576) | Coastal seawater microbial communities from Marineland, Florida, United States - SWPA TP0 #1 | ecosystem: Environmental > Aquatic > Marine > Coastal | place: USA: Florida | collected 2016-08-05 | reverse complement strand
CCCCTCAGCCTCAATCTCTTCTCTGTCTCTGCTGAATTTTTCCAAGCGTGACAGTGCTTGTGAATCTTCCAAGGATGAAGGAGAAAGACTGTTAATCAGGGCGGTCAGTTGGTTGATTTCTTGGGATAGCCGCCGGATTGATAATTCAGCTTGGTGCTGAATCTGCTCTGGTGTAACGCCTCGTTTTTGCAGAATGCGAGGATAGTGCAGGATCAAGAGGGCGTCTTCTAGTTCTTTCTGTAGACTTCTACCCTCACTCTGTTTGAGGTCTTCCAGGATCTGCCGCAGGGGACTATTTGCTTCACTGCGGAAAAAGTGTTGTTTACTCATTTTTTCATTGCTTCTATTTTTTATAGGCTGTGTAAAAGTCCGTAGCTGTCCACCAGGCGGCGGGCCATCACCCGATCCTTAATGCCTGATTTCACGACCCCCCGGGCCAGATGATTCGCCCAGCTCACTTTCCCTGATAAATGGCCCATGATTTCTTGTTCCAGGAGCATTGCTGCGCCACCACCGCACACCACATAGTCCACGGGGTTTTGTTCAGTGAGAAATAGCCGGATTTGTTGCCAATACAGAGGGAGACATTTTTTTATCTCCTGTTGGAGTTCTGGGCGGAGATTTTTCCCGGTGAAAATCATCTCTGCGAGGGCTATTTCATCCTTATGGCCTGTACGCTTCTGCACTTCTTGCACCAGCCACCGAAAACCGAGGTTATTGGTCACTGATTCCGCCACTGAAGGGGAACCCTTGTCGGTCACTAGCCATGAGGTATTGCGATGACCAATTACCAACACCGCCACCCGCGCTGACTGGGGATTAATTTTGGCTGGTAATCCCTGGAGAAAGAGTCCTGCTCCCTCTGGACAGATGGTGATTTCATTGATGTCTAATGAGAGCGATCTCCCACAGTATTCAAACTGCTCTTGGGCAGCAACGAGACTCTCCTCTAGGTGGTCTTTTGTGACATATTCGTCCAAGGGCAGCAGAATCCCTAGATCTATGGTTGGTGATTCCTAAAGCTGGCTCTGGATATGGGATAGGACTCCCAGAATTTTGTACAGAGCCTTGATGTATTTCAGGTCATTGTTGCGCACCGCAGAACCCTGAAATTTCTTGGCACCAGCACCCAGAAGATAACAAGTATCACCATGGGACACCCAAGCATTTTCAACGTGGGTATAGCCCATGCCCCACCCAGAGGATTGTGGGTAGTCTGAGGGAACCGCCGCGCAGTAGGGGGACATCACAAAACATTGGGTAGAAGCATTCTCTAGGCAATAGGCCACCTTCGTTGCACTACTACCGGGGTCAATCACGATTTTGAGTTTAGACATAATTTATTCCTCCTACTGATGAAGAGGAATTGCCCTGAACAGCACGGATAGAAGTGATTTATTTGTTACGCAACTTCATAATGGTTCGTCTGTAGAAGCTGTGATTGTCTTGGGCTGGTCTTGGTTGAGAGTGATTAAAAACGGGGGAATCAAGCAGCATTAGGCACTCCAGTCTCCTTCAGTGGCGGAGAATACCATCGGTCAACCACTTCTTTCCAGTCTTGATTTAGGACTTTAGTTCTCACCTGTAGTAATAGATGAGCACCCTTCGGAGTCCATCGCATTTGCTGCTTCTTCTCCATTCGTTTAGCCACGACTTGATTGACTGTAGATTCCACAAATCCCGTTGAGATGCGCTCCCCACAGCGGTAACGTTCTCCATAGTTGGGAATAAAATGGCCATTGTTCTGAATATACGTGTGGAACTCAGCAATAGCCCGCCGCATTTTTTTGAGTTTCGGATAATTACTTTCGAGAAAGTCAGCATCCTCCTCCAGCCATTCCAGCTCTTGTAATGCCCTGAAGACATTCCCATGCCAGAGATACCATTTGACACTCTTTAGCCTCTCTACCATAGACTTTCCATTGTCTAAATCATAGTGCTTCAACCCCCTGAGATATTGACTGAGCTGAGTGATCCGCATGGTGACATGAAACCAGTCCAGAAGATATTCCGCTTGAGGATTGAGAAATCGCTGCAAGTCTCGGACTGTATCGCCTCCATCAGAAAAGAAGGTAACCTGCTGATTCATTTGCATTCCTTGGGATTTTAGGAGTTCAAATAACCGTCGCTTTGGTTTGGTGTCATAGGTCTGGACAAAACCAAAGCTTTTGCTGGGTCCTTCATCTGGAATACTCTTGCCCACAATCAGTTCAAAATGGCGCTGTTGTTTACTCCCTTTAGAACAGTGAGCATGGATATAGGCACCATCAATTCCTACATTGAGGGGAAGCTCAGGTCGAGGGAGTTGCTCCCATTGGCGAGGGCTACCTTCTACATACATAATTTGTTCTTCTCCCAATTCATCATCGAGCTTTTGCCCCATTTGATGCAGGTGATATCTCACGGTTGAAGGATTAAGGGTGCCGTTCAATGGCAACACCTCATCAAGTAACTGGACACTCAGACCATAGGAAACCAGGGAGGCAAATTTTGTCTGCAGGTAAAGGTATTCAGGAGACTGCCGTTCAGTGAGGAGTAAGGCTAATGGGCTAAAGCTTTTTGTTGCTTGGGACTGGCAGGGACAATGAAAGAATCGAGGACTAGTTAATGTCAGCTTCCCAAATACAGAACGATAAATTAGCTTATGTTTCCCTTTACATTTACGCGGTTGACCACAGTCTGGACAAAACGCCTGTTGCTCTACATATTGACTGACCTGTGACGAAACCATTTCTTGTTGGATCCCTTGCAAAATCTGTTTTGATTCGGCCAAAGTCAAGCCTAGATTAGTAGGAGTCAATGGGCCTCGCTCCAATTGAGCGACATCCTCAATGATTTTTATGCTGCCATCATCGGCTTCAATCCTTAAGCTGATTTTGATATTCATAAGCCTAGAAAATAATGTCCTCTCGAAAAGCTGGGTCGTCACTCAAGGGATTTTGCTGTAAGCGATGATTGAGTTTTGGTAACTCAAGGTTGTCTAGTAACAGCCAATAACTCAGTTGCCGAAGTTCACTCAGATGTGGCTTAAGCTCATCATCTCCTTGGAAAAGAATTTCAGCCATGCGGTGGAGTACCATTCCTGTAGAGAATCCCTGTCTAAGTTCCTGGAAAGCCCAAGCCCCTCCACAATCTTCAATGGGGCCATTCCGTTTACCTTCAATACAAATCGGGTAAGTTTTTTCGGGCTCAAGTTCAGTTATCTTTTCAACTCGCAGTTGTACCTGCCAGTTATCGTAATAGTTGTACTCGTAGCGAAACCGTTCTCGCACCCGCAAACCCAGACTTAAGAGAGTTACAGAATGGGGATCATCGCTGAAGCATTCCCCACCAATATGATGGATGCCGTAGGAGTTGCCGTGGATGACGAAGCGATGTAAATATGTGTCGCTCCAGCCAAAAGCGATCTGTAGAATAAAATGTAGTTGAGCAATCGTTGTGTCGCCTCTCACTAGGAACCGACGCCAGATCATTGGGCTGACACCGGCAATAACAGCTTTGATCTGAAATGCATGTGAGCCTGAGCCACTATCCATACCACTACATCAACGAATAGACTCAATAGTCTTATAAAGTGTACTTTGCAAGAATGTGCAAAACAGTGTTTTATTTAATGTCTCATTATGGCTTTATCATCGTGTCTAAGACGTTATAAAACATTACGGTGAGTCATCATGGCGATGGTTGGCTACGCGCGAGTCAGTTCTGTTGGGCAGAGTCTGGAAGTTCAAATCGAGAAGCTCAAGCATTGCGACAAGATTTTCAAAGAAAAGTGCAGTGGTGTCTCGTACAAACGCCCTAGGCTTAAAGCCTGTCTTGAATATGTCAGAGAAGGCGACACATTAGTTGTGACTCGTTTAGATCGCCTGGCTCGCTCAACCCTGCACCTGTGCGAAATTGCGAAACAATTGGAATCTAAGCAGGTGAATCTTCAAGTGCTTGAACAGAGTATTGATACTGGAGATGCGACCGGACGGCTTTTATTCAATATGTTGGGGGCGATCTCCCAATTTGAGACGGAAATACGTGCGGAACGTCAAATGGATGGCATCCAAAATGCGAAAGCTCGTGGGGTTCAGTTTGGCCGTAAAAAGCAGCTCACGCCAAGTCAATGCCAAGAACTACGTAAAAGACGCTCACAAGGGGTATTAATCAAAACGTTGATGGAAGATTACGGCCTTTCTAAGGCAACTATCTATCGCTATTTGAAGGAAGCGGAAACGGTAAAAAGTTGATGAGAATTTAGATCCCTGTGATCCACTCTGAGTATACTTTCCCCCGTTTTTAATCACTCTCCTCTGGGAGTGGCATTTCAGCAGGATCAGCATAGGCCCAACCACTGCCTGGATTGACATTTTTAAGCCACTTTAGTTGAGATAGATCCATTTTGAGAAACCCCATATTTGTATTGGACAGAAAAAGAAAGTTGTTGAATATTGACCTCTATACAGAGGTAACCCTTAAGGATTGTTGCAATTGCAGGGCCGGTCTGAAGGTATCGAGATCAGCTTTGGTGCTCACCTCTTCTTCGCCTTCTTCACAGTCGTAGACCACGTAAGTCCAGATGCCAGGATTACCCGCTTTGGCGCTTTCTGCCTCGTAGAACGTGATAGTGCCATCGGCCTCACATTCGTAGTAAGCAGAGTAAACATCCTCCCAATTGAGGTCATTTTCTCGGGTGACGCGATTAACCTCAGCGAGGACACCAGCGATGTGGTGGGGTTGAGTTTCGACTTGGATAAGACGTACTTCGGACCAGATGAAATTGTGGAGTTCGAGGGCCATAGGTAATAAATTTTGAAAAGTTAGGATGAACGATGTAGCGAAGAAAAAGCAGACTGTTGATGAAACACATAGTAAGGGAAATTCCAGGCAATGTCAACAGTTTCTTTTGCAATATTGCGACATTGGTGGCAGAAGCTTTGTTGGGAGGACTTTTGGTAGTTTCCGGCAAAGCTTCTGATATTCAGCATTTACAGCTGTTCTGAATGATGAAGAGACACAAGTAATAAAGCCCGTTCCTTGAATCGAAAGAAAAATATTGACATTTTTAACTGCAATAATTATTGTTGAATTATGGACACCCTAGTTGAACTCTCTCAGATAAACCCTTCTTGGGATATTGATACCTTCGTGCAGGTCACGAATGAACTATTACCTCAATATCTGGCGGAGAATCCGGTCAATGAGCGTTCTGAAAGTGATGTAAATCCGCGTTTAGTGCGGTTCTATACAACAAAGGGCGTTTTGGATAAACCAGAAAAGGATGGTCGAGAAGCCCGTTATCTCTATCGCCATCTACTGCAATTGTTGTTAATTCGTCGTTTGTTGAGTGAAGGCTATAGTATCGCCTCGATGCAGCCGATTATGGGCAACAAGCGTAATGCCGAATTAGAGGGATTACTACAGGGGGGTGTTCAGATCAAAGCAGAGATGCGCAATCCAGCGATCGCCTTTTTAAGTCAAGTAAAGGCTCGCCAGGGGAACAAGATGAGTTTTCCCAAAACAAAGCCTCAGGATTTGCATTATGCATCTGAATATGGCCAGTCCAAAGAGCTCTCCCAGGCGGAGGGGCAAACAGACCGGGTGACGGTTTCCCACTGGCGGCGGGTGGAAATTCTGCCGGGTTTGGAACTGAATATCCGCGAAGATTTTATGCCACCGGTGACGCCCCAGGAACTAGCCAATTTATCTCAATTAATTTCACGCAAACTTCAAGCTATTTTCCAATTTAGGCAGGTATTGAAATGAAAATGCCCATGATTTCTCTAATTCCAATGCACGGGGCGATCGCCCAGGGTCGCTCTGTCACCTTAGATGTGCTGATTAAAATCGAGCCACCTCTGGTGGAGCTGGATAACAACGCCCGGCCGCCGCTGAATCTGGGGTTTGTGCTGGATAAGTCCGGGTCGATGCACGGCAATAAGCTGGATTATGCCAAACAGGCGATCGCCTATGCCATCGAGCAACTGCTACCGAGCGATCGCCTGAGTTTGACCCTATTTGATACCCAGGTGGAGACGAAGATTCCCAGCACCCTTGCCACTGACAAACAGCGACTGTTAGAGACGATTAAACTGATTCGTTCGGGCAGCTCGACGGCGCTTCATGATGGTTGGGTACAGGGGGGCATCCAAGTGGGTCAATATCTAAACAACGACCATTTGAACCGGGTGATCCTCCTGTCCGATGGCTTAGCCAATGTGGGAGAAACAAACCCCGATGTAATTGCCAGTGATGTCCACGGACTGATGAAGACCGGCATTAGCACCTCTGCCCTAGGGGTTGGACGGGATTATGACGAGGATCTTCTAGAGGCGATCGCCCGCAGTGGCGATGGTAACTTCTTCCACATCGCCTCACCAGAAGATTTACCGCAAATCTTTGAGACGGAATTGCAGGGTTTAGCCACCACCATTGGGCGTTCTGTCACCTTAAAACTTGACCCCCAAGCAGGAACAACGGTTAAAGAAGTGTTGAATGATTTGGAGCGGGAGGAATCTGGTGCGATTAAGTTACCGAATCTAACCGTCGCTAATCCCCTAAAGGTGGTGGTGCGGTTACGTGTACCTGCCTGTGATGGGGCAACGGATGTCCTTGAGGTCGCCTTACAGTGGGAGGATACTGAACATGGCGAAACCTTGGCCCAGACAGCCACTTTACAGTTACAGGTGGTAAACCCAGAACAACTGAGTGATTTTCCGGCCAACCCAGAAGTACAAGAACAGGTAGCGTTGTTAATGGCAGCCCGGGCGCGCCAGGAGGCCATCGACCGTTTAGATCAAGGTGATGTGACCGGGGCAGTGCAATTTTTAAACGATTCAGCTAGGACATTAGAAGCCATGCCTGCTTCGGCTCCCTTGATGGAAGAATTGTCTAATCTAAAAGATTTAGCTGAGGATTTTGAGACGGGCGATCGCCAAATGTCTCGTAAACGCGCGATGGCGGAAAAGTATCATTTAAATCGTAGTCGGTCGGCCCAATATGGTAAAAAACGACCGAAAGAATAATGGCACAATGCCCAAACCATGCAGCCTATCCCACCAAGTATTGTCTGAGCGATGCAAACAACCCTAAAAAACCTACCCCAACCCCTTGAGGCCATCGAACAATTCTGTGAACGCTGGCAGATTATAGAATTTGCCCTCTTTGGTTCCGTGTTGCGGGATGACTTTCGCTCAGACAGTGATATTGATGTTCTGGTCACCTTTGCTCCCGACTTCCAGCGGGGGTTTAATGAAACCATTCAGATCAAGCAAGAGTTAGAAGCTCTTATGGGTCGTAAAGTCGATCTGCTGATCAAAGGGGCGATCGCCCGGAGTAGCAATTGGCTACGTCGTCGAAATATTCTTGAATCTGCTGAGGTGATTTATGCCAAGGGATCTTGAAAGTTTGATTGATATTCAGCAAGCTGCCCAAAGGATTATCCGCTTTACCCAAGGGTTGAGTCGAGAAGCATTATTGAATAATGAAAAAGAAATTTCGGCTTTACTGTATCAAATTACGATTATTGGAGAAGCAACTAAGCGATTGTCCAAGGACTTCCGAGAACGCCATCCAGAAATTCCGTGGCGTAACTTAGCAGGTATGCGCGATGTACTGGTTCACGAATATGATCAGATTGATCTTGATATTGTTTGGGATGTCGTTGAACAAAGGATTCCTGAACTACTTCAGCAGTTAAAACCTTTAGTAGATGCTGAAATTGGGGGTAGGCGATCGCCAAATATCTCGTAAACGCGCGATGGCGGAAAAGTATCACCTGAACCGTAGTCGATCGGCCCAATATGGTAAAAAACGACCAAACTAGATAAGATTAGCGGGTATAAACAATAAATCTGCTGTTTATACTCCTAAGTTAAAGTATTTTAAAACTTAAAAACTAAAATATTAGGAATAATTTCATATGACCGCTAGTGACAATAATCAGAAGCTTGACGAAAAGAACCTCCTCAAAAAATTTTCATCCGAAGTCATTGATCAATTAAACAATTATGTTTATCGACTAATTGATCCACGTAATGGTGAAACTTTTTATGTCGGTCGTGGTGTTGGTAATCGATTGTCTCAGTACAGGACAAAAAGCTTGAAAAGGATAGAGGGAGAGGGTTTGATGGAAATAAGCACAAATCAATCAAGCCCTCATGAATCAGATTAGCGAAATTCGCCGCCAATTGCGACCTCATCTCGGATGGCATGGAGCCAGACTGTCATTTATCGCCCTCTTCCTGGTGGCACTGTTCCGAGCAAAAACCGTCAATCTCGCCGAACTCGCCACCGTCTGGGGAGGCAATGCAGCAGAAGAGTCTAATTACAAACGCATGCAGCGATTCTTTCAGTCCTTTGACGTCAACATGGACAAAATCGCCAGGATGGTAATGAATATCGCGGCTATCCCGCAACCTTGGGTCTTAAGCATCGACCGCACCAACTGGTCATTGGGGACAACTGACTTCAACATCCTAATGCTGTGCGTCGTCCATGAAGGTATCGGCTATCCATTGATGTGGACGATGCTCAAAAAGAAGAGGGGCAACAGCAATAGTACAGAGCGCATGGATTTGCTCGAACGCTTTGAAACCTTATTTCCCAATATCGAGATTGCCTATCTCACGGGAGACCGAGAGTTTATCGGCAAGCCCTGGTTATCGTATCTGATGCTCGATAAGCCTATTCCCTTTCGTCTGCGCCTACGTCAGACCGACAAAATAAGTAAAGGCAAAGGTCAACCCGCCATCGCGGGGTCACATCTGTTTCGCTCCTTAGCCATTGGCGAAACAAGAATACTGTCAGGAAAACGGTGGGTCTGGGGTCGTCAGGTCTACGTCATGGGCACTCGTCTCGACCCGAAACGAAGAGCTCACAAAAATGAGGATGAGTTTCTGATTATCATCACCACCCATGACCCTCAAAATGCTCTAGCAGATTACCGTCGTCGCTGGGGAATTGAAACCCTGTTTGGGGCTCTTAAGACCCGTGGCTTTTGCTTGGAATCGACCCATTTTACCGATAAGGTGCGTTTGTCGAAGCTGCTGGCTCTGTTGGCCATTGGCTTTGTCTGGGCGATGAAAGCGGGTTTATGGCGACATACTCAAAAACCGATTCGTATCATCAAGGCCCATGGCCGTCGAGCTCGGAGTTTGTTTCGCTATGACTTTGACTTATTGCGTCGCTTTTTTACCGCTTCTCCCCAATCTCTACTTGGGTCAGAGTTTCACCCCATACAACTTTTGTCCTGTACTTAGGTAAACGACATGCTAACTAAGGAAGATTCAGATGAACTCAGCGACAAATTGAAAAAAATTCGTGAAATACGGCTTGCTGGCTTCAAAGTTGCTCATGTTGTGCATCGACATGGCATGAAAGAGGAGGTGGCTAAAGAAGTTGAAGCAGCCTTAATTGATGCATACCCTGGTCTTACAAATGAAATGGGTGGTGAAGGAAGTGGCGAAAAAGGAGTAATGCATGCAGATGAAGTTGTCCAGAAATACACTGCTGAAGAAGCAGTTTTTAAACATCGTGCATTATTAATCAGTGTCAATACCACTTCTTCAGAACGGCCACTTTATGAAGCAGTTAGACATTCCTGGAAACTAAACCTAAAAAAAGTAGAACAAGCAGAAGTAGTTTTAGCTGTGGTGAAGGGCCTAATTAAGGGAGCTTTCATTCCTGGACAATGGCTACAAGCAACGTCGGAAAATTTTCCAGGTTATTCTGATGCACCTAAGAGGTTAGGCTTTATTGGCCATGAAGCATCTGAAGAAATTCAAAAACTTTATGTTGGTCGTCGTATCCCTAAGGAATTTAGCTTTGGTTCAGGTAACCCAATCCGATATACGTGGTAACTGGCAGAAAATTGAAAAAGGGGGGTTAATCTTAACCTATGGCACAGTAGCATTTTGTAGGTATCTTCTCAGATGTCAAAAAAACTTAAAAATAACATCCAATTCAATTTTCATAATCCATGACTGAAACCCTCTCACTTGCTGAAGTTTGCCAGACCGTTTACGGTGAACCCGTTGAGATCATCGACTGGGATACCGAACAAAGTGAAGACAAGCTTGAAATTAAGATTCTCTTCCGGGAGCAGCGGCGGGGCTGGTACTTCGAGATGATTATCACCCAAACTGAATCTGGGAAGAATTTTTCCAGCCATCGCGTTCTACCTCTGTTTTTGCCCCTCCTAGACCCAGACGAGACCCAATGGCATGAGTTGACCCAAGAAGCGAGTGAGGCGGATTGGCAGGCCCTAGATCAGTTATTTGCCCTATCCCGCCAATTGTCCGAAACCAATATCGCCTTTGCCGGTGCGGACATCGTTGGGGAAGAAGTTGCCGATGAAGCGATGGATACTTTTGGCTTCTATGTTCCCGATGAAGAATTGCTGCCGGTGTTCATTTGGTGGAACCTCAACTACCAACTCAAGGTGATTGCCTATTTCAAACATCCAGACCGTTTTGCTGGCGAGGTCATGTTCCAGGACGACAATACCGATGAATGTGAAGTTTATGCTTCCCTCACCGAGGCGATCGCCCGCCTAGAACAAAAACTTGCCTACTATCGCGACGAAGCATAGCCAATCACAAAGGCTAGGTCTTCCCTGCAATGGAGTCCATGAAAGACATTTACCCATTGTTAACAGAACATCATCGGCCAACTTCCCAGTTCAAAATATATTGTTCCTGTTCCCTCGTTTCTGGCGATCGCCGATAACGAGATTTCGGACATGCTTGCCACAGTTCACGCAGATGATCGAGTGCAACCTCGCCGCCATGACCATGTCGTGCTAACCAACACCCGATGATTACCCCTGTCCGCCCAACGCCACCCCAACAATGGACATAGACAAGTTGGTTCCGTTCAATATAGTGATTAATCGTATCCAGAATTGTGATCACTAAATCAGAAGATGCAGGAATTGAAACATCCACAATCGGAAACCGATGGTGAGAAGCCTCAGCACTGATTAAGGTTGAATAGGGTTGTAGACCCTCATCTGCTTCTGTCAGATCGATGAAAGCTGTTACCCCAGCATTGAGTAAAGCGTGAAGCTTCTCTTGTGAAGATTGTTCATCTTTATTTCTCGGATACTCTCCTGCCAGCAGCTTACCAGGTAGAACCCAGTAGCAATGTTTGATTGGTCGAGTCATCGTCTACCCATCGAGCTAACTACCGTAAAATCTAATCCTAGCCTTTACCTAAATTATTTAAAGACGACAATCACGTCTGGGAAGCAGGGTGATTGACTGAACTTTTATAAGGTCTACCACAATAGGGACAAAAACGATGTTTTAAAGAAGTGATTGGCTGTTGGCAACCCCGACAACGACTCTGCAACTTCGTCCCACAAGCAAAACAATATTGCGCCCGTAAGACCAACCATAATGGATCCGGCGCTGACCCTGGCGTCCAACATTGGGGACAAAACCGCAACGCCCGTTGCTTCTCCACCGCCACCGCAATGCCACGACTTAAGGCTCCTAAGTATTCCTCTGGCACCTGGAGCGCATAGGCCAACCCCCGCTGCGTGCGCTGATTGAGTTGCGTCGTCTGACCCCGTTCCACCTTCCCATAGCTCTGGGGATGGATCTCCGCCTTTAAAGCCACTTCCCGTTGGGTGAGTCCTAACCGTCGCCGTTGACGCTGAACATAGTCTCCCAAAGACTCGTTAGATTGCGGTGTTATTAGGGCTTCTAATTTATCCATAATCCTTTACTTTTTTATATCAGCTAGCATTTATCTAAATATCTTTACTATGCTACTTTTAACCTACTTTATTTTTCTACTATAGAGTTTAGCTTTAAGACCAGAGATAATGCCTACCCTTGCCACCGTCGCTACAGAGTTTTTAGAACGACCAGGTCTTGCCCCTAGTACAGTGCGTTCCTACACAACGGCCCTGCTTCCCCTGCTAGCAAACTATGGTGCTTGGCCCATTACCCACCTCGACCGCAAAACCCTACAGGATTACCTCCAACAGTTAGAACACCTCAGCTACACCACCCACCGTCGCCACCAAGCAATTCTCCAATCCCTACTGAACTTTGCCGTTGAACAGCAGTATTTAGTCACCAATCCCCTGGCCCGCCTGCCCCAACGCAAACCTAATCCAAACAAAGGTGAACACCACAGTGACCAGACGATCCGTTACCTAACCCCAGACCAACTCCAAGTCCTCTACCAAGCCACCGCCCAACAACCCCGTCTCCATTGCCTCGTGCGCTTACTCCACCGCACCGGGGCCCGCATTGCCGAATTATTGTCCCTGGACTATGACCAAGTGGATTTACAGGAACGTCGCTTCCAGGTGGTTGGTAAAGGAAACAAACAGCGCTGGTGTTTCTACAGCCCAGATGTCGATGAAAGCCTGGGGATTTATTTAAAGTACTACCGCCACCCAGAGCATCCAGCCCTATTTACTGCCCAACAACCCTTAACAAAAGCCGTTAGTCGCCTCAGTTATCGCACCGCCTACAGTGATTGGCGCACCATGACCCAACGAGAACCCCAACTCCAGGGCCTCCGGTTCCATGATCTACGCCATACCTTTGCCACCGAGCGGGTCGGGTTGATGGGCATCGAAACCCTGAGAGCCCTCATGGGCCATGAAAATATCCAGACAACCTTACGCTACCAAAAGGTGACATCCCAGAGAGCAGAAACTATCGCCAAAGAAGCCTTAACAACGCTCATTCAAGACTCAAACTAACCATTAACAACAAACCAAATAATAAAGGAGCAATATTGAGTCACAAACGCTTAATTAAGCTTCAATGACAAAGAGTATGTTATATACTCTTTGATAAACACCCGTGACCTTAATTCCCCCAGGTGATCGCCAACGCCATTGATGCTTACGGGAGATTAGAAAACCTGAAAATTAGTTACTTTCATTTTTGCGACGTAGGATAAATCGAGAGGCGCTGGGGAAACCAAAGAATCACACCACATAAACCTGCTAAACCGAGGGCAGCAGCGATCGCCACTAGGGGAATAATTCCCTGGCTCCAATTTTTGACAGCGATCGCCACCCAAGCCCAGACAAATACACCACCATAGACGACATCTCGATGTTTCATTGTCACGGCGATCGCCAAGAGAATCCCCACAATCAACAAACTAACTGTCCAGAAGGCTACCCCTAAGCCCCATCCCTGCCAGCCCAGGTAATCCAAAACGCAGGCCCCGTTCACGATCGTCGCCACCGTAATCCAAGCACAATAAAGCGAGACCGGCATTTGCATAAACCACTTCACTTTTTTGGGCAATGGCTTTGGCCCACTCGCGAACCGTTGATAGAGCAAGACCAAAGGCAACAACACGAGAGCAATTAACCCCAAAGACAAGACAAAGCGCTGGTATTGAAAGGCAATAACCCACAAAATTTGCGCCACACTACTCCAAGCGAGGGCATAACCCAATTTACGAGCGTGGGGTTTTTGTTTCTGGCTAGGTAAAGCTTGGTAAATGGCCAGGGCAATCAAACCGAGATAGATCAAGCCCCAAATAGAAAAGGCATAACCGGCGGGCACAATGGGTACTGCGGCAAAGTATTGATCAGAAATCTCAGCAATGGTTAAACCGTCTAGGGGCTTAATATTTGCCAAGATATTAGTCACAAAGGCCGCGGCGATCGCCACAAGATTTAGGGACTGGCGGCGGGTATCACGGTCGAAATTTAACATGGAGTCTATAATCGTCGGTCTCAATAATCTAACTTCACCCTGATCGTAAACATTTTTTACACTGAGTTGATTATTTCTGAGATAGGTTAACTAACTCGCATTTCCCAGAACACCATGTTTTGATCGGTCAACTTTAGATAAAAGCCCAGAATCTTAGGTAAATAAAATTGCTTAAATTGCAAGATGCCTAGGAGAGAATTTAGTAGTGACGCCCGGCAGTGACATAGTCAAATTTATTGACAAACTTTCCTAAAAAGAATATGGTGTTACCACTTCTACTTTAGAGAGTCTTTCTCAATAAAATCAATTTGCTCAAAAGGGTGTCATTATGCAGCAGCTCTATCGAAATGAAATAAAGCCGAGGCCAGGGTCTGGATCTGCTGGCTCCGGTCAATGGCGATCGCTACCGGGGCCTGTATCCCAAGCTTTCTTAGAACGCCAGGGGGCAAAAGAATCCAATGCCCGTAGCTATCCTCGGCGCATTCAGTTAGCAATCCAAGAAGCCCAGGGCATTTTCCTCAAAGATGTCGATGGCAATGAATATTTTGATTGCCTGGCAGGAGCAGGAACTTTGGCCCTTGGGCACAATCATCCAGTTGTGCTGGAAGCGATGCAACAAACGTTGACAGGTCGCTATCCCCTGCATACTCTGGATCTCACCACACCGATCAAGGATCAGTTTGTAGAGGAATTATTTGCAAGTTTACCGCCAAATTTTGCGAAGCGTGCCAAGATTCAATTTTGTGGCCCGACGGGGGCGGATGCAGTCGAAGCGGCGTTGAAGTTGGTCAAAACAGCCACCGGACGCCGTAGTATTTTGTCTTTTTCGGGAGGTTACCACGGTATGAGTCATGGGGCTTTGAGCCTCACGGGTAATCTTGCTCCAAAGCAGGCGATCGCCGGACTGATGGCAGACGTCCATTTCTTGCCCTATCCCTACGCCTACCGTTGTCCTTTTGGCCTAGGAGGAGAAGACAGCCAGCGCATGAGTGCCAAATACATCGAACATCTTTTAGATGATCCAGAAAGTGGCATTGTGCCGCCAGCTGGGATGATTCTCGAAGTTGTTCAGGGAGAAGGGGGCGTGATTCCAGCGCCGGATCCTTGGCTACGGGAGATGGCACGGATTACCAGTGAGCGGGGCATTCCTTTAATTGTGGATGAAATTCAAACAGGTTGGGGCCGCACCGGGAAGCTTTACGCTTTTGACCATGCAGGTATAACCCCGGATGTCGTGCTACTTTCAAAGGCGATTGGTGGTTCTTTGCCTTTGTCAGTGGTTTTATACAATGAAGCCCTCGATTTATGGAAACCAGGAGCCCATGCAGGCACGTTCCGGGGTAATCAGTTAGCAATGGCAGCAGGTACCGCCACGCTCAGATTCATTATAGAGAACGAGCTGGCCGATCAAGCACGAATTTTAGGGGCGCGCCTGTTGGGACAACTGCGCCAAATTCAGCAGAAATCTCCTTGCCTTGGAGACGTACGCGGTCGTGGTTTGATGATCGGCGTCGAGATTATTAATCCCCATGCTGGCACAACGGCCTACCCTGAACTGGCCAAACAGATCCAGGCGGAATGTTTGCAACGGGGTCTAATTTTAGAGCTAGGTGGACGTTTTGGTACTGTGGTGCGCTTTTTACCACCTTTAATTATTACAACAGCTCAAATTGATGCAATTAGCGACATTTTTGCACAATCTGTCCAAGCTGCGATGCAAAAACTAGGCTAGTTTTTTGCCAGTGTTCTTACAGTCCGGTTATTTTGCAAACTTGATATGGCACTTTCCCAAGCGACCCATCGTCTTGAACAATATTTTCTGACCCATCAATCAGAAAGTATTGACTACTATTCTGAGATAATTGCTTTTACACAAGAGCTGCTTATTCAGAATATTTCTCAAAGTAAACAACCCTATTCAGGGGCATCACCCCAAAAATTGTTAGAGAATTTTCACAAAAATAATTACCTCGATTTCACACCAAAACATTACTCCCAGCTGCAAACTCAGCTCGCACAAGTGCTGGCCCATACGATTTCGGTAACAAATCCTACTTGCATTGCCCACCTCCATTGTCCACCTCTCATTCCGGCGATCGCCGCTGAATTGATCATTGGCGCGACGAATCAGTCGATGGATTCATGGGATCAAAGTCCCTGTGCCACAATTCTTGAGCAGAACCTGACAAATTGGCTCTGTCAAACCTTCGGTTATGGCAGTAACGCAGACGGGATTTTTACCAGTGGTGGAACACAGTCTAATTTGATGGGCCTGCTATTGGCCCGGGATAATTATGCGAAAACCCATTTAAATTGGCAGATCCAAAAACAAGGTTTGCCACCAGAGGCTGCCAAGTTTCGAATTCTATGTTCAGAAGTGGCGCATTTCACGGTGCGTCAGGGGGCGGCAATTCTGGGTTTGGGGGAAAATGCGGTTGTCACAATTCCAGCCGATGCCAACTTCTGCATGAAAACGGCGGCTCTAGAGGCAAAGTTGGCGGAGTTGCAAGACCAAGATTTACTGCCAATCTTGATTGTCGGCACGGCTGGTACTACTGATTTTGGCAGTATTGACCCCCTCGCAGAAGTTGCCCAAATTGCTCAATCACAAGGCATTTGGTTCCATGTTGATGCGGCATTTGGCGGCGCTTTACAACTGAGTACGCAGCACGCCCACAAATTATCGGGCATCGAGCAAGCGGATTCGATCACCGTTGATTTCCATAAACTGTTTTATCAGCCCATTAGTTGCGGTGCGTTTTTGCTGAAAAATCGGGCGAATTTCAGCTTAATTCGGCTCAATGCAGATTATCTCAATCCGGAAATTAATGAAGCGCAAGGCATTCCCGATCTGGTGACGAAATCGATTCAAACGACGCGGCGATTTGATGCGTTGAAATTATGGCTATCTCTACAAGTACTTGGGGTCGAGGCCTTTGACGCAATGGTTAATACCACCATCGACCTCGCCCAGTCTACCGCGAAATTGATTGACGGCGATCGCCATTTTGAGTTGGTTACCAAAAATCCTGCCATTAATGCCGTGGTGTTCCGGTATGTTGGCGATCGCCCAAACGCAGTGAACTTAGAAGCAATTAATCAGCAAATTCCAAAGCAGCTCATGCTGATGGGAAAAGCCGTCATTGCCCAAACCCAAGTCCACCAAAAAACCCAGTTAAAATTCACCCTCCTAAATCCCCTAACTCAAGTTGAACATCTCCAGTCCCTACTGGCAGAAATCAAAGTATTAGGTCAAAAATTAGAGCAAGACTATCAAAAAAAATGAATAGTAGACAAATTGCCGAAGCAGCAACAATTCAGAGCTTTTTAAACTGTTATTTACGTGAAACAGGGAATTTTAACTCCCTCGCCACCGATGATCCCCTCACCTTCCAAGTGAAAGAGCGCACTGACGCAAAATCCGCGATTATTTGTCCCCTCCCTCAGCAAAATATCGAGATTCTGGTGGGTGTAAAATACTGGTCTCCCAGCGATCGCCACCTCTTTACCTTTCCGCTCTTCTATAAATGCGCCGCCCGCGACCAGCTGCTCGAACTAGATTATTTAACCCTGAGTACCCTACTCCTCAAGGAACTTAGCCTCAACACGGGATCAACAGAACCCTATGACGAGCTAATTGAAAGGATGATCCAAAGCTGCAACAACATTCAGCAATTTGTCGAAGCCAGACAGCCCAATGTCTCTGAACTATACAACTTCAAACGCAACTTCGGTGAAACAGAGCAATCCTTAATCCTAGGACATCACTTGCATCCCACACCAAAAAGTAGACAAGGGTTTTTACCTGAGGAGATGAATGATTATTCTCCAGAAACAGAAGGGAAATTTGCCCTCCATTATTTCCGCGCCCACAAATCCATCGTCGTTGAAGGCTCTACCTTAGAAGCCAGCGCCACCGAGCTAATCAAAACAGAATTACGCAATGATGAGACTGTTCCCGAAGACTTTAAAGCCGCTTACTGTGGCGACGACGAATATGCGTTAGTGCCTGTTCATCCTTGGCAAGGTCGCTGGTTACTGCGCTCTGAGAAAGTTCAGGATTTCATTAGTCAGGGTTTGCTGGAAGATTTGGGACAGCAGGGTCGTAAATTTAAACCTACATCCTCCGTGCGGACTGTCTACAACGAAGATGCTCGCTTTATGGTGAAACTTTCTCTTAATATTAAAATCACTAATTCAGTGCGGGCAAACCTCTTTAAAGAATTAGAGCGAGGCTTAGAAGTGAATAAAATCTTTTCTAGCACCATCGGTGAAGATTTACGCGCCCATTTCCCTCATTTTGAAGTGATTCGTGATCCGGCTTATATCACGATTCCTCTGGATGGCAAAGAATCAGGTTTTGCCACAATTTTACGGGCTAATCCCTTTCAAACCAAAGCGAAACAAGTAGATAATTATTCCACTGATGCTAACACCGATGCCAGTTGCTTAATTGGTCTTTGTCAGGATGCGATTGATGGCAGCAGTTCTCGCCTTGCAAATATTATTCGTACCTTAGCTAACCAGGAAAATCGCTCTACGGAAGCAGTCAGCATTGATTGGTTTAAGCAGTATCTCGCTCTCTCAGTGAGACCAATATTGTGGATGTACTTCACCTATGGCATTGCCCTAGAAGCGCACCAACAAAACAGTGTTTTAGAGCTTAAGAATGGCTATCCCAAGTATTTTTATTACCGCGACAACCAAGGTTACTATTACCGCGAATCTTTTACAGATAAATTAGATGGTATCCTTGAAGGAATTAGTCAAAAAAGTGAAACTTTTTGCCCTGATGATGTAATTGATGAACGACTTGTTTATTACGTCTTTATTAACAATGTCTTTGGCATCGTTAATGCTTTAGGTGTTGCTGAACTCGTTGACGAAAATCTTCTCCTTCAAGAACTGAATAATGTCATCGTTGAATTTGCTGATTTTGATTTAGCAGGTTCTCAGCTTCTTAATAATTTGCAAGGAAAAACCTTCCGTACTAAAGCCAATCTTTTAACGCGCTTTAACAACATGGATGAACTAGTTGGTTCTGTAGCAACTCAATCAGTTTACATCAACATCCAAAATCCTTTGTATCTCTTGAAAGCAAGTGTAAAGGAGAAAGTCTATGCCTAGTTTAGAGACTCAAATTCAGCCTGTTTATAAAGTCTATGACAAAACTATTTCAGCATACCTTTCTTTTCATCCGATGACGTTAGAAAAGGACTTAGAGCGTATCCACCGCTGGATGAATCACCAGCATGTTATTCCCTTTTGGCAAATGGCCTGGCCTATTGAAAAAATTGAAGCTTACCTAAAGAAAGTTCTAGCAGATTCTCATCAAACTGCTTACATTGGTTGTATAGATAATGAACCAATGAGTTATTGGGAATGTTACTGGGTAATTGATGACATCCTTGGTAAATATTATCCAGCAGAGAGAGCAGATCAAGGTATTCATTTATTAATTGGTGAGCCATATTTTCTTGGTAAAGGTTTAGCCTTACCCTTCCTACGAGCAATGACAATGTTTCAGTTTCAACATACTCCGACCACAAAAACGGTGACAGAACCAGATGCCCGTAATGCCAAGATGATCCACATTTTTAAAAAGTGTGGTTTTGAGTTCCAAAAGAATGTTGATCTTCCCGGTAAAACAGGCGCTTTAATGTTCTGCGATCGCCAAAAGTTTAAAAATATGTGGTCGCCGACTGACCTATACCAATAAAAATCAGTGAGTGTAGCAATGAATAATCAAGTTTACGATTTACTCGGAATTGGTATCGGGCCATTTAATTTAAGTTTGGCAGCCTTACTAGATCCAATTTCTGAAGTTAATGCAGTCTTTCTCGAACGAAAGCTTCAATTTGATTGGCATTCTGGTCTGTTGCTCGAAACCGCAACTATTCAAGTGCCTTTTATGGCGGATTTGGTCACGATGGCAGATCCCCGTAGTCGCTTTACCTTTTTAAATTATCTCCGCGAACATTCTCGTCTTTATAATTTCTATTTCCTTGAGGAATTTAAGATTTATCGCCGAGAATATAACCACTATTGTCAATGGGTTTCCGAGCAGTTGGGCGATACCTGTCAGTTCGGGAAAAACGTCGAGGCGATCGCCTGGAACGAAGCAGGTTACTTCACCGTGACAGCTCACGATAATCTTACTAATAAGACCGTCGCCTATCACGCGAAACATTTAGCGATTGGGGTCGGTAGTACCGCAGGTATTCCCGATTGCCTAAAGAAACTTGGGAAGCAAGATAATATCTTCCATTCTAGTGAATTTCTCCACCGCAAAGAACAATGGCAAAATGCAAAGTCTGTGACTGTAATTGGCTCTGGACAAAGCGCTGGTGAAACATTTTATGAGCTGTTAAATACTCAAGCAGAATGCGGTTATCACCTCGAATGGCATACTCGTTCATCAGGGTTTTTTCCCATGGAATACTCTAAACTAGGTCTCGAATATTTTTCCCCTGATTACATCGAATATTTTTACAATTTACCTATCGAAAAACGTGATGAAATTCGTTCCGGTCAAAATCTTTTGTACAAAGGCATGGCTGCAGAATTAATTGCCCAAATTTACAATCGCTTCTACGAATTAACTATTGGTGGCACTGAGTTAGATGTGAAACTATGCTCCTCTCTGGAGGTAAAGGAGGCAGAAGTTACAGAGAACGGCTATCGTCTCGGTTATCGCCAGGTACAGCAAAATCATTATTTTGAACACAACACCGATTGCATTGTCCTTGCCACAGGCTATGAGCATCGAGTCCCAGAATTTATCGAACCCATCCACGATCTAATCGAGTGGGATTATAAAGACCGCTTCTGCATCGACTTTAACTATCGCATTACTCTCAAAAAATCTATTCCTAATTCAATTTTTGTACAGAATGGCGAACTTCACACCCACGGCATTGGTGCCCCAGATCTTGGTTTAGGTGCCCATCGCAGCTCGGTAATTATTAATACCCTACTTGGTCAAGAAGTTTATCCGATAGACCAGAAAAATGTCTTCCAAAACTTCGGTGTAAGCTGATATGAATCACACTTTAAATCGTTCAATTTCAGTCTTATTTGTTTGTGCCTTTACTTATATTTTTTCAGAAGTATTACTCGCACCTTTTTATCCTGTTTTCTTTGAAAAAGTATTCGGTGTTGAAGATTTAAGCTACACTGGCTTCTATATTTTTATTTGTCGGGTGACAGTAGTGTTGACTGCACCGTTTTGGGGATTTTTTTCGAATAGATTAAATATCAAAATTTTACTTTATTTTGGGCAAATTTGTTCTGCGTTAGTTTGCATAGCCATAACCTTGAGTCAAAATGTGACGCAGTTTACGATCGCCACAGTAATTTTGTTAATGTTTCGAAGCAGCTTTGTGATTCTTTATCCCCTAATTATTCAGTTAGGTGGTGAAGAAAGACGGGAGATGATGGCCGGAACTTACCAGGCTGTTTTTCACACAGGAATTGTTGTTTCTAGTATCGCTGGAGTCTGGATTATTCAGCTTCAAAATCCCCTTAATGCATTTTTTATTGTGGCTTTATTAGATATATTGCAATTCGCTCTATGTTGGTTTTTCTTAGAAGCATTACCTGAAAATAAACAGTCAATTAAAAAAGTCAAATCAGATAATTCACCGATAGATATTCTGCAAACCCATTGGACATTTATCCCAGCTATTGGCGTGATTTGTTTATTGTTTCAATTTATTCACAATCTCGTGCGGCCCTATTTTGTTAGCTATGTCACTGGGGCGGATTATTTTGGCACAACTTTAACGACTGGCGGTATTCTATTTGCCATTCCCAGTTTAATGGCGATCGCCGCATTGCCTTTTATCCGCAGTTACGCTAAACCTCATCGCATTCTATTGCTTTATACCATGGGATCTTTGCTGTTGGCAGTGACATTATTAATCCAAGGGTCAACAAATTCTTTATCGCTATTTGTATTTTCGAGAGTAGTTTATGGTTTCTTTCTTGCTGTTACCCAAGCGGCTTTAGAACTCTATTTATTTAATAATAGTGACCCGAAAAAAATTCCTCTTAATTACACTTTAATGTTTGCTTTTGCTAATATTGGTATGGTTTTATCTCCCTTAACAGCCTCTTATGCCGTCGAGCAATATAATTTTGCTTTTCCTTTAATTCTAGCCGGTATTTTGTCAGTATTTACATTAGCCTATACTTGGTCACTCGGATTACATCCAGTGTTAGCAAAAACGATAACTCGACATCAACATGATGCTTGAAAAAGCAGATTTTTTCTTCTATTAATTAACTTATTTACCTAATGATCATGAATAATATTCAAGCTTTGAATGCCGCCTTAACTCCTGAAATCTGGAAAACCGTTAGTCTCAATCTCCTAACAAAAATGCTCTCGGAGTTTATGTATGAGGAGATCATTAAACCAGATGTTATTGATGACAAAGAAGACATTGTTACCTATCAACTGAACTTGCCTGATGGATTAGGTTATCGCTTTACTGCCAAGCTGCGAGTGTTTGATAGTTATCGCGTTGATCCAAAGTCGATTTATCGCGGCGAAAATGATGAATGGACACCTGCAACTAACCCCTTTCAGTTTGCATTAGATATCCATGAAACAGTGGGGATGACCGGTGAAACAACCGCCCATTTGTTGAAAGAACTCACCAATACTTTGATTGCCGATGCCCACATTTATCAGCGCAAACAAAGCAAAAATGTTGATCTCCTCAACCTCAACTATGCCGAGCTGGAAGGGGAAATGGAAGGTCACCCTTGGATTACTTTTAATAAGGGTCGCATTGGTTTTGGTTATGACGATTATTTAGAACATGCCCCCGAAAGCAAGCAACCTATCCAGATGACTTGGTTGGCGATCGCCCGCGAGCAGTCTAGCTACAACGGCGTTACCGATCTTGAGTATGAGCGTTTAATCGAAGAAGAATTATCTCCTGAAGCGGTTGCCAGATTCAGTGGTCTGTTGCAGGAGCGTGGTTTAGAGCCAGCTAAGTATTACTTCATGCCCGTCCATGATTGGCAGTGGAAAAACATCGTTGTGCCGATCTTTGGTGAAGCGGTGGCATTGCAGTTGATTGTTTACCTCGGTAAGAGCGAAGATCTCTATCTACCGCAGCAATCCATCCGGACATTTGTGAATACCAGCCACAGCCAGAAACGCCATGTGAAGTTGCCTCTCAGCATTCTGAATACGTTGGTTTATCGTGGTTTGCCCAATGAGCGTACCCAAATTGCCCCGAAGGTTACCGAGTACATCAAATCTATCCATGCCAACGATCCTTTTTTGAGTGAAGAATGCCGGATGATTCTGCCCGGTGAAGTGGCAAGTCTAAATTACAATCACAATTACTACAAGCAACTTTCCAGTGCCCCTTACCAATACAAAGAAATGTTGGGTTGTCTCTGGCGAGAAAGTGTTCTGAGCTATACCGACCCCGACGAAAGACCCGTTACCCTCGCGTCTTTAGTGCACCTCGATGCTGATGGTTATCCCCTGATTTTTAAGTTAGTTGAGGTGTCCGGTTTAACCCTTGAAGATTGGTTAGATCGTCTTTTCAATACTGTTTTACCACCGTTACTTCACTACCTCTATCAATATGGCACGGTGTTCTCACCCCACGGTGAAAATACAATTCTTGTCCTCAAAAATAATATTCCCAGTCG
>Ga0213835_100861_pt1 | contig 23396 bp, 21 predicted proteins | sample SWPATP01_FD_160576 | JGI IMG/M metagenome (GOLD analysis project Ga0213835, IMG submission 160576) | Coastal seawater microbial communities from Marineland, Florida, United States - SWPA TP0 #1 | ecosystem: Environmental > Aquatic > Marine > Coastal | place: USA: Florida | collected 2016-08-05 | reverse complement strand
ATAACTTTTGGCGATCGCCACAGGGTCAAAATCTTCCCGAATTACCCCCTTACTAGGCGAGGCTTTTTTTACTTCAGCGATGAGGGCTGGCTGGGTCTTCCCATGGACTAAGGCCCCCAGAAAATCTTTTGCAGGCGGCACCGTTGTGACCCGCTGACGTAGCTCTAGCAGAGAAACCTTATCGCGTAGTTGCTCCACTTCTTTTTCTTTATGCCAAACAATTTCTTCCAGGATATGCTGGGGTTTGGCATCGGGCACCGCCACTTGGTACTGCAAGATGCTGACGTTAACGGGACGGCTGGGGTGGAGACGACGGATTTGCACAGTCATAGATTTGCTGGGGATGAAAAAGCAACCCCTAGGGGCTGCTCCTGTCAAAAACAAAGGGTAATTTACGCGAAAAGCAGTAGAGATAAAGACTTATTTCTTCGTTTGCATATTGCGGAGTTGGTTCAGGGCAGCCGCAGCAATGTTAAAGATTGCCCAAGAGCCAGCGATGATTACGGGAGCTAAAACAACAACAACTCGCCAATCCATGGTTTGATTCCTCTCAGTTAAAAAATGATGATAAACAAAGTTTTTCAATTCTATACTAATAACCCATTAAGCTCCTTTTTCCAAGGGTTGCAAGAAGATCCCCAGGGGGGTGTCTGACCGGGGCGATCGCCGCTCAAAATCGAGCAAAAGACCAGGGATCGGTTAGGGTAAATGGAGCAATTTTTCTGGAATTTAGGTGTGGTAATGGTCGCTTTGCAACAGTGGTTTACCCTGATGATCGCCCAATGGCTGATCCTTTGGCCCTGGCTTTTTGTGGGGGTATGTCTCTCGACGGTGGCTTTAATTTTTACGCCCCGTCCCTGGTGGGAAAAAGTTCTTCCCCAAAGCGCCTGGTTACAATTACTGGCTGGTCTTGGCCTCGGCTTTATCCTACCTGTGGGTCAAGTGGGTGGGCTGCCCCTCCTGCGACGGCTCCTATGGCAATCCGGCTCCTCGGCGGGGGCGATCGCCTTTTGGTTGGGGACTGTTTCCCTGAGTCCCTTTGTGCTCGCTAAATTCTGGCAGCAGCTACCTGGTCGGGGAGGACTTGTGTTGTTCTATGGCAGCCTGAGCCTAGGGATTTTGCTTTTAATTGCCAGTATTTTTGTGGGGGCGCGTCAACAGCGCAGTTACCAACAGGGAGATCTAGACACTTTTTTGTATCCGGCGATCGCCCGTCCCAGTTCCCACCGCATTCCCAATACCCAACCAGAAACCCTGGCGCCACCGAGTAAATTAACCATTCTGCCCACTTCTCGCCGATTTCGATCCCTCATGGCGAGCCAAAACCTTATGCAAGAACTGCTGGAATGGTCGGTTTGGCTCCTGATCGCCTGTGGTGTGATGGCTTGTGGCCAAGTCCTTTTCCCCCTAGAAACATTACTCAGCCACGGTATGACGGGTCTATTTGGCGCGGGGATCTTGTACGCTGTTCAACCGACACAAATGGCGGCGATCGCCGATCTGATCTTGGGGAATAATAGCCCTGGTGTTGCCCTTGGCTTTCTCCTGACTGGGACTTTCTTCAATGGCATCACCCTAATTTTGTTGATTAATGTTGTCCGCTGGCGGGCCTATTTTTATCTCAGTCTGCTTTTGGGGTTGACCCTCCTGGCCCTGGATCTATGGCTGAATTTTTATGTTTTTTAATCTTTTGTAAGTGCCTACTTTTAGTGGCCCAAAGAAAAATCACGTTCCCCCAGATCTCCTAGATTGGGTGATATCGTTAGAGGCAAGAAGCAAAGCGCTTCTCCTGGCAGATTAAACAGCTTAATCTAAACAATAGAAAAAAGAGGTGAAAACGCTGTTCCAAACTACGTCTGTCCATCCATATCCAAAAGCAATAATCCTCACGAACATTCGCTATTTTCCAGAGTGCTGAACAGGGGAGTTTGATCAAGGCTAGTTCTTTGGCAGCTCCAAGATTTTCTGAAATAGATTCGGAAAAGCAAGCTTGAGTATTCGGACTGGATTCTTGTTTTTGTCATGAACTCTCTGTTACACATTCGTTTATCAACTGCACATTCTCTAAGCTCACAGTTTGTGGGCTTTTTTTGTGGGTAAAAAGCCAAGGACAGATCAATTTATTGTTTGTAGCGGCGTCCCCGGAGATTTTCTTTTATCTTTAAGGATGCATTCTGTTTAGATTTTTGCGACGTAATCCATGGCCTACCCCTCGATTCATCCTGAAACCATCGAAGAAATTCGCGCCAAGGTTGATATTGCGGAGGTGGTATCTGATTATGTGGTGCTTAAAAAGCGGGGCAAGGATTTACTGGGGCTTTGTCCATTCCATGATGAGAAGACCCCCAGTTTTACGGTGAGTCCGACGAAGCAGTTCTATCACTGTTTTGGCTGTGGGGCAGGGGGCAATGCGATCAAGTTTTTGATGGAAATCAATAAGTCTCCCTTTGCCCAGGTGGTGCTGGACTTGGCCCAACGGTATCAAGTCCCGGTCAAAACCCTCGAACCAGAACAGCACCAAGAGATCCAGCGGGAACTGTCCCTCAAGGAGCAGCTCTACGAAATTGTGGCGATCGCCAATGATTTTTATCAATACTCCCTGCGGCAACCGGAAGGGCAAACGGCCTTAGCTTATGTCCGCGAGCAACGGCGATTAACGGAAGCAACGATTCAAAACTTCGGCCTGGGCTATGCGCCGGGGGGCTGGGATACCCTCTACCACTACCTTGTGGAACAAAAGCGCTATCCCATCGATTTGGTCGAAAAAGCAGGCTTAATTAAACCACGCCAGTCGGGGAACGGCCATTATGATCAGTTCCGCGATCGCCTGATGATCCCGATCTACGATGTCCAGGGTCGGGCGATCGCCTTTGGTAGCCGTACCCTCACGAACGAAGAACCAAAATACCTCAACTCCCCAGAAACGCCCTTATTTGACAAGAGCCGGACTTTATTTGCCCTCGACCAAGCAAAGGGGGCGATCGCCAAACAGGATGCTGCCGTGGTCGTCGAAGGCTATTTCGATGCGATCGCCCTCCACGCAGCGGGTTTTGAAAATGCGGTGGCTTCCCTCGGCACTGCCTTTACCCAGGGGCAGATTAAACAACTGCTGCGCTACACCGATTCCAAGCAAATTATTTTTAACTTTGACGCAGATAAGGCGGGGATCAAAGCCACCCAACGTACCCTCACCGAAATTGGACCCCTAATTTACAGTGGCCAGGCCCAGGTGCGGATCCTCAATCTCCCTGGGGGGAAGGATGCGGACGAGTTTTTGCAAACAGACCAAGGCCCGGCGCAGTATCAAACGGCCCTTACAACGGCGCCCCTCTGGCTCGATTGGCAACTGGAGCAAATTTTGCTGGGCCAAGACGTCACCCAAGCCGACCAATTCCAAGGGGTGATTAAACAAATGATTCGCCTGATCGCCAAAATTGATCATCCGAGTTTTCGGAGCCACTACATCGCTAAAGCCAGTGAACTCATCAATCACGAAGATTCCCACTACAAAAAACAATTGGAAGCGACCCTCCTGACCCAGGTAAACCGTTTCCGCAAAGCCCAAGCCCGGAATCCGACGGCGACCCCGGAGGTGCAACCAGAGGCGATCGCCATTTCCTCCCAAACCATTGCCCTCGCCCAGGCCGAAGAATTGCTGCTACGGATCTATCTCCATAGTCCAGCCCAGCGTCACCCCATCGAAGCACGCCTCGCCGAAAAGGAAGTGATGTTTAGCCTGTCCCACCACCGTTGGCTCTGGCAACAAATCCTTGAAACCCCCTTAGAAATTAAGCAAAACCATGTCCATAATCAATTATTGGGCCGGATGCTCGATATTTTGACCCACCACCCCGAACGGATGCATAGCCTCGGTTCTTTGCTCTACCTCACCGAAACCACTGAAATCGATGTGCGTCGGGCCACCTTAAATATCCATGCGGCGATCGCCACCCTCGAACACGTCAACTGGACTCAGCATCGCCGTTATTGTCAAGAGAAATGGCAAGGTCTCGATCCCCAGCACCCAGATTTTGCCTATTATCTACGGGAATTTGAACAGGCCGACCGTAAACTGAAGGCGATCGCCCAGGAACGGCAATTTTCCCACCTGGAGATCCTCCACTACGAAACATAACTCGCCCCATTCCCACAATGGAAAGAACAGAAACTGATACCATGAGAGCTTGCAGATAGCCATGCTTTTATATCCTAAATTTTATGAGTACCCCATCCGGTCTAATTGCGCCCCACGGTGGCCAATTAATTAACCGCATCGCCTCCGACGCCGAGAAGCAAGAATTCCTCGCCCAAGGCGATCGCCTCCCCCGCATCACCCTCGATGCCCGCGCCCAATCCGACCTCGAAATGATTGCCATCGGTGGCTTCAGTCCCCTCAAGGGTTTTATGGAGCAAAAAGACTACGAACTCGTAGTTGAAGAAATGCACCTCAGCAATGGCCTGCCCTGGTCTGTGCCTGTCACCCTCTCCGTTTCCGAAGAAATTGCTGATCCCCTCAAAGAAGGCAATTGGGTACGCCTTGATGATGCCAACGGTCGCTTTATCGGTGTCCTCGAACTGACCGAAAAATACCACTACAATAAAGCCCACGAAGCGATCAACGTCTACCGCACCGATGAAGAAAAACACCCCGGTGTCAAAGTGGTCTACGAACAGGGTGCCGTAAATCTCGCTGGCCCCGTCTGGTTACTCGAACGGGATGATCACCCCCTTTTCCCCAAATATCAAATTGATCCCGCCGCTTCCCGGGCCGCTTTCCAAGAGCGCGGCTGGAAAACCGTGGTTGGCTTCCAAACCCGGAACCCGATCCACCGTGCCCACGAATACATCATTAAATGTGCCCTCGAAACCGTCGATGGTTTATTCCTCCATCCCCTCGTTGGCGCAACCAAGAGCGATGATATCCCGGCTGATGTGCGGATGCGTTGCTACGAAATCATGCTGGAAAACTATTTCCCCCAAGAGCGCGTAATTTTAGCGATTAATCCTTCAGCAATGCGTTACGCTGGCCCCCGTGAAGCGATTTTCCACGCCCTGATCCGGAAGAATTACGGCTGTACCCACTTCATCGTTGGTCGTGACCATGCGGGTGTCGGTGATTACTATGGCACCTACGATGCTCAAAAGATCTTTGATGAGTTTGATCCCCAAGCCCTTGGCATCACCCCGATGAAATTTGAACACGCCTTCTTCTGTAAGAAAACAGAACAGATGGCGACCTCGAAAACCAGTCCCAGTGGCCCCGAAGATCGGATCCACCTCTCTGGCACGAAGGTTCGGGAAATGCTCCGCCGTGGGGAATTACCACCGCCACAGTTCTCTCGTCCCCTCGTTGCGGCTGAACTCGCGAAAGCAATGCACGATTAATTTCTACTAATTTCAAAGAAAAAACAAAACCTCCTTTTCGCAATGATGAGGAGGCTTTTTTATGCATTTCAAACTGCTATTAAATATCGAGATCGTCCATATTCAGCTTGGGGGCATTCATCTCGATAAACTCCCGCCGAGGGGCAACGCGATCGCCCATCAATACCGTAAAGATTCGATCCGCTTCCGCCGCATCCTCAATTTCAACGCGTTTGAGGGTACGACTTTCTGGGTTCATCGTGGTGTCCCAGAGCTGTTGGGGCATCATTTCCCCCAGACCCTTAAAACGTTGGATATTATATTTCGCGTTATCAGGAAGCTGGCTAATTTGATCTTGCAGTTCGCGATCGCTGTAACAGTAGGCGTGATTTTTACCCCGTTCCAGCTTATAGAGGGGCGGGCAGGCAATATAAATGTAACCCTGATCAACCAATTCCCGCTGATACCGATAGAAGAAGGTTAATAGGAGTGTCCGAATGTGCGCTCCATCCACGTCCGCGTCGGTCATGATCACCACCCGATGGTAACGGAGTTTTTCCGGGTTAAATTCCTCCCCTTTAATCCCTAAGCCCAATGCCGTGATCAGAGACTGAATTTCATTATTTTTATAGATTTTGGCGTCGTCGGTTTTCTCAATATTGAGGATTTTTCCCCGCAACGGCAAAATCGCTTGGAAGGCGCGATCGCGGCCCTGTTTCGCACTACCGCCCGCAGAATCTCCTTCCACTAAATAAATTTCTGTCTTCGCCGGATCTCGTTCACTACAATCGGCTAATTTACCGGGGAGCAAAGAAGACTCTAAAACGGATTTACGGCGCACCAATTCCCGCGCCCGCCGTGCTGCTTCTGCTGCCTTAAAGGCTTGGATTGCCTTTTCTAAAATCGCATCAACAACATTTAAATTAAATTCAAAATATTCCGTTAACACCTCGCCCACAAAGGAATCAACAATCCCCCGCACTTCGGAGTTGCCGAGCTTCGTTTTCGTCTGCCCTTCAAATTCTGGATCGGGCACCTTCACCGAAATTACCGCGGTTAAGCCTTCACGAATATTTTCACCCGCCAAATTTGAATCATTATCCTTGAGCTTATTGCGTTTGCGGGCAACGGTATTCATCGTCCGGGTGAGGACACTTTTTAAGCCTTCAAGGTGTGTCCCGCCGTCAACGGTGCGAATATTGTTGGCAAAACCCAGCAGGTTATCGCTATAAGCATCGGTACACCATTGCAAGGCTACTTCTAGCTGGACACCGTTCTTTTCCCCGGTGACATAAATGATTTCTTCATGGAGGGGCGATTTTTCGCGGTTCATGTAGGCGACATATTCTTTGATGCCTCCTTCATAAAAATAAGTATTACTGGCCTGTTTTTCGGAGCGATGATCCGTAAAGACGATTCTGACGCCAGCATTTAGATATGCCAGTTCCCGCAGGCGTCCGGCGAGGGTATTGTAATCAAAAACAGTAGTTTCAGTGAAAATTTTCGCATCGGGCAAAAAACAAACGGACGTTCCCGATAAATGCTGGGGGGCCGGGGCTTCGGTGAGTTCGCCTTGGGGGACGCCCCGTTCGTACCGTTGTTTGTAGGTGGTTTCGTCGCGCCACACGGTAACTTCGACCCATTCGGAGAGGGCATTAACCACAGAAACGCCCACCCCGTGCAGACCACCGGAGACTTTATAGCCACCTGCGCCAAATTTTCCGCCTGCGTGGAGCACGGTCATCACGGTTTCGAGGGCTGATTTTCCGGTACTGGGGTGCACATCAACGGGAATGCCGCGGCCATTATCAGTGACGGTGACGGAGCCATCGGCATTAATTTCAACGTTAATTTCTGTGCAGTATCCGGCGAGGGCTTCATCGACGGAGTTATCAACCACTTCATAAACGAGGTGATGTAAGCCACGGGGACCAGTGGTGCCGATGTACATTCCGGGACGTTTGCGGACAGGTTCTAATCCTTCGAGAACCTGGATCTGCTGGGCACTGTAATTACTGGTCATGGACGAACTCCGAATTTTGGGCGTAAAAACTCTGTAGCCTGTTTTTGGGTTAAATCAGGCAAAAATTATACCATAAAAGGCTTCTGGGAGGAGCAAGCTGAATCTGCGGCAAGATTTACCGAGGGGGTGGAGCGGAGATTTTGCAGCCAAAAAATATATATGCAAACTAAGCAAAAAATAAACTCGGGGCGATCGCCATAAAAAGACTCAATGAAGCGGGAAGAAATTAGTACGTCTATTTCACAATTTTAGCGCAGGGGCGAGGGATCAGAAAAAATGTTTGGGAGCTAGAAGATGTTGAGATGTTGGGGTTGTTCGGCGGCGGCAATGAGGCGATCGCACCCAGATTTGGGGGCGGCCCAGCGATAGTGACATTCCTTCGGGTTGCCCCAGCAGAGGGCGAGGTAAAATTCACCATGGCCCACGTCTAATTCCGCCCATTCAGCGAGTCGACTGGCCCGCTCTAGCTCCGTAAAAGTCAAGGGAGAAAGTTGATGATCGACTAACTGCCAGAGGTTTAAACCAGTGGTGATGTGGTGCCAAAAGTCGAGGACATTTTGTTTGGCTGCCCGGAGAATCGCTTTGTCGCTGTCGATGGCAATGAGTTGCTGATGAATTTCCGGCAGGCGCAGTTGGCGATCGCCGACGGTGATTTCCCGCCAAACGATGCCGGAAACATGATTTTCCCGTTGGTATTGATGAATCTGTTGGGTAAAGTCCTGACAGGCAAACACTTTTCCCAGTTGGTCTTGATCCAGGGCCATGGTCACAATCGGTACCCCCACCCGCGCATCGGGGGAGAGCAAAAGGCGATCGCCCCGGAGGGTTGCCTTTAACTCTTGGTTGAGGATTTCAATTAAATCTTGGGTGCTGTAGACCATGGCTTTCAGGTGGTCGCTTTCTTCTAACGATAACCTGCCCAGGGACTCACTTCGATCACGCCGTTGGGTTGAAAGACCACATTCACCTGGGTCAGCGGTTCCGTGGGCAAGATGGTTTCGCCAGGGACAATGCCCGCTGCCGCTGGTTCGACCAAGGCCGGGAGGGGGGTCTGATCAAGGGCTGTTTTCGCAGCGTTATTATCGGCGACGACAATGGCGATCGCCCCGTCGTTGGTCACCCCTAGGGTATAGGCCAGGGTTTGGGGGATGGTGGCATTTTCTCGGTCAAACTCAGCGGCGATGGTGTCTTTGACCTGTTGGATCAATTGTCGGAGTGCTTCTCCTTCTACTTCGCGGGAGTCAAAATCCAATTCGCTAGAACTTTGAAAGCCATCCCAGGGGCTTACTTCCAGGACATTCCCCGCAAAATTGACTCGAAATTGAGCCATGGCCTGTTCGTTGGCGATCGCCGCTACCTCTGGAGTATGACCCAACTCACCCAAGGCCGTTGTTCCCGTTGTCACCGCAGCACCAGCTAAAGGTTGTACCCCCAAAAGACGACCATCGGTTCCCAGGGCCAAGCGATAGGAAGCATTCTCTGTGGTATCGCGCTCCGTCCAGGCCGAGTCCAAAGTGCCATAGAGATAAGCTTGCATTAGCTGAAGATCGCGGTCTGTGGCAATGGTGGGTAAAGTTTCACCAAGACGATTAAAATCAGCTTCCGTCCAGAGGGCCGTATCCGGTAAAGTTGCGCTGGCGAGTTGTTCCGTTTCTTCCCCAGAGCTAACTTGTTCACTGTCGGTGCGTGTTGTTTCCGGTGCTGGGACAAAGAATAATGCAAAGGCCGTTAGGGCTAACCCACTGACGCCAACCAGGGGCGGCACTGCTCGATCCGCAAAGGATTCTTCGGGTACGCAATGGCGACGGCTCAGGGGCGTTAGGGGTAAAACAAAATCCGGGAGGGTCAAACCATCGGCCAGGAATTGATCAATGGCTTCGGTTAAATCAAACAACTCCGCCGTGGTTAGTTCGAGGGTTTCGGCGGCACTGCCATCGGGTTGTTGCCAATGGAGATGATGGGTATAGGTTGCCGTGGCTGTTTCTAAGCGAACTTGGCCTTTTGCATCGAGGATTTCGGGGGGGCGTTGGAGACCGCTTAAAATACCCTGGGCATATTCACTCACGGCTTGGACGAGGTGATCAAAGAAAATTTTCCCGCCACTGAGCACTTTCTGGGAGGTAGTAAAACGACATTCCACATTGGAAAGGATGGTCAGGGTGTCGAGGAGTTTGCCGCTCCCATCATCGAATCCTTCGAGGGTGAGGGTGCAGTTGGGGAGGTTGTATTGGCGACGAATATTCATGGTAATTGTTTAGCTCACTTCTCCATCAAAGAGGCTGACCCATAGCCGTTGGGTGCCAACGGTGCCTGTGCAAAACAGCAGTTTTTCGAGGAGGGCGATCGCCAGTTCATTTAAATCTTGTTTTGACTGGTTGTAGAGGGTGACACGGACGCGCCGGGGATTCATCCGACTCCGGAAGTGGGCCCGAAACCGCTCTAGGTATTCCGAAAGGCGAAAATGACTATCTAAGGGGAGATTGCGTTCCCGGAGGTGCTGGGCGGCGGGTAAAAGTTGTCGCAATAAAGCCAGTAAATTCTTGGCGCGATCGCCAATGATCAATACCAACGCCTTTGCTTCTGTGGGGGTCAGGTGGCCGTGGGTGTGGGAACGTCGCCAGGGGTTGGTGCGCCGTAATCGCCAGAGGACGACCCGATTCGGGATAATTTCTGTCAATTCTAGTTTTTGGGCAGAGCGCAGCATCAATTCTGAGCCGCCCAACTCTAACGCTTCTAGGGCCAAGAGGAGCAGGTCAATTTGCTGTTGTGCCCGGCGCGGGAACACTTTTCCCTCCGGCAACAGATCCGGCAGATTTTGCAACAGGTAGGGTTGTCCTGGGGATACCGATGGGGAACTAGGATTGGGCATTACGCTCACAGAATCATTCATACTCTCAGAAAAACAAGCTTGGTTCGCTGCAAACCCACGACGGGAGATGATTGCTATCTATCGCCAGGCCATCAATGAGGCTCAAACCCGATCATACGCGATGATCAGAGGTCTCACACCAGGGCAATGGATTATTCTCAATCAGTTTACCCCACAAGACCGGTCGTCCCAGCGAAAAAATTCCGGGCGATCGCCCCTTTAAACTTCTGGTTGATCTCCACTGATCAGCACAAAGGGCTGCACAATTAATGTCGCAAATACGAGGGTCTGGGTTGCTTGGTTCCAACGTTCTAGTTCTTCTTTTGTGGGCTTACGCACTAGGCCACCGCTCATCCACTTGCCCACCAGGGGAGCATTATCCGTGGCGATCGCCTCTCCCACCTGTAACAGATCTAAGGAAGGATGTACCACAATCAGCGCATCACGGGCCGCATGGGGCGCGAGGTCATGCCACTCACTGTCGCCAAAACTGGACTGGAGCTGTTTAATCAAATCTGACATCAAAAAATAATGAGGTTTAAGGGCAACGGTTAAGGTTTACTGGATTTTCAGCTTTTTGACAATTATCCAGGGCCACCAAAAAAAGATTTGGGGAGACTGTTGACGCTTCTGAAAAATTGGTGTTATATTTTTAAAGGCTTAAACGCAATGGGGTGTCGCCAAGCGGTAAGGCATCGGATTTTGGTTCCGACATTCCCAGGTTCGAATCCTGGCACCCCAGTTAAATTCACTAAATCAAAATAACTCACAAGCTCTACGGTTTTTGAATCGCGGATTCATAGAATCTACAGAATCTTAGGAAATCCTGTCTGGGTGTTTGAGCGATCGCCCAGTAAAGAAAATTCTTACCCCAGTTTTACGGCGGTTCCGGTGGCTGTGATCAGCAACAAAACGCCTTTGTCGTCGACATTGATTGTGCCTGTGTCCATGCTAATGCCAATCACCGCATCGGCACCGCGCTTTTGGGCATTGCTTTCTAGTTCCCGCAGCGCTTCCTGGTGGCCTTTTTCAAAGATTCGCTCGTAACTGGCAGTGCGGCCGCCAATCATATCTCGGATGCCCGCAAAAAAATCCCGGAGGGCGTTGGTGCCATAGACCACTTCAGCGGTGACGACACCTTGATAACTGGTGATGGTTGCTCCTTCGATGGTGTTGGTGGTACTTAGAATCATGTTTTTTCTGGGGATTAGTGTGACAAAAATTTAGCGAGGCGATCGCCTCTGTTTCTTTCAATGTCAATTAGTCGTAGAAAGATTGCGGAATTCTTTCTTTTCGAGGATCGGGTAACTTTTGCCCATGGCTTTATCAAAGGCTTTCTCAGCGGCATCAACTTCTTCTGGGGAAACGACTTTCCGTAGGGCTTGGCTTGACCAGGAAACAACAACGGTGAGCTGATCCGGGTGGTCGGCATCTTGCCAGATTTCTTTGCGCACAAAGGCAGGCGATCGCCGATCAATTGGGTTCCAGATTTCTAGTTCTGTTTCGATAAATTTTGCTTGGTCGGCCTGGGGTACCGCGAAGGTTAGCCACTCAACCACAGGCTCATCTGTTGTACCTTCAGCAAAACTCGGCTCTTGTCCCAAACCGAAAACTAAAGCCAGTACCAAGGCGATCGCCCCGAACCATCTACCCATCGGATCCGTTACTCCTAACTGAAACTGTTACCCGCTATTTTACTCTTCTCCCAAAATGCGAATCCGCACACTACTCTCGCCGGAATCATCTAAATCGACTTCCAAAACCTCGCTACTCAGGGCTTCTAGGGTGCCCAACATCGACCGTAAATAGGGATTGCTCGCCCCCGTATCCACATAAAGGCGATCGGCTAATTTTCCTAGGCGCTTCCAGGTGGTAAAGAGCTTCACCACACATTGCTCCATCTGGGTGGCCTGTTTCACCAGATCGGCGGCAGTACCCAGACAATCCAAACGCAGCGCTTCTTCGAGGGCCATTTCCAGGTCAATATTCGCCTTACGGAGGGTCTGCACCTGGGCGGCGGCATCGATATATTTCGCTAAACTCTTCGCCTCACGGGTCATCGCTTTGACGGTATCGGTGTTGGGGGCTTCGCGGATTTCTTCTTGGATCGCTGTGACGTGGGTTTCTGGCAGCTTTTCTAATTCTTTTACCAAGGGCGAGAGAAACCGACTGGGGAGGGCACCGCTGGCGGCCTGTTCTTTAACTTCATCGGGGAGCATCTCCGAACTCATGCTCGTCCATTCGTCGGCCAACTGTTTTACTTCCCGTCTGGTAATGCGATCGCCTTTTTGGGCGGCATCGGCGACGAGTTTTTGAATTTCGGGGGCCGATTTCGCCGTTTCGACGAAAGCATTTTTACTGAAATTATTAATGCTGTTGGGGTCTAGTTGCCCTTCGGCGAGGAGAGTATCAGCACTGTTGGCTAGTTCGATGAGGCCGTAGGCTTGACTCTTGCTAATTTCCCGTTGTTTGAGCCAGTTTAAAAAGCCTGTTCCGCGCCCGTCGCCGCCACGTTTTTCTCGATCTCGCACGGCCCGCATAATCCGGCCCCGCCAAATGTCCGTTTGCAGGTCAAAACGATCGCAAATTTGCCAGACCCGCTCGATCTGGGTATCAAATTCCGCGTCGTGGAGTTGATCGTCCTCTGGATCGGGCAGCTCCAAGTTAAAGTCAACGTCAGTGGTCAAGGCGGCGGCAAGGTCTGCCGTTGAAATGTCGGTCAAGCTGGTCATAAAGGCGATCGCGTTTAAAAACGACAGGGAGTAAAGGTTTAGCTTTCGTTAAGCCCCACTGATTTTAGAGGGAATTTTCCCACCCGACAAGGCGCGTCCTAACGGCGGTGGGGGCCATGATTTGGGGTGAAATACGTTAATCTAGTCCTGAGAAAAGAGCCAAAATCTGCGCCTATTTGGTGACGCGAAACAACCGTTATGAGTCAATCTATCTTTACGCCCAACTCGATTTTGTCCCCCACCGCTAAGGTCAATGTCTCTGAGAGCAATGGCTGGCAGGATTTTTTTCAGGAAACGGTGGCCCTCACCCAACGCTTGGTAATTCAGCTCCAGCGGCGACCGACGACCCTGATTGCGGGCATTATTCAACCATTTATGTGGCTGATTTTGTTTGGGGCCTTGTTTTATAAAGCGCCCCAGGGACTGTTTGGCAACGACATCAACTATGCCCAATTTCTCGCCCCAGGGATTATCGTGTTTACGGCCTTTTCCGGGGCATTGAATGCAGGTTTACCCGTGATGTTTGACCGGGAATTTGGCTTTTTAAACCGGCTTTTGGTGGCTCCTTTAGCGACGCGCTATTCCATCGTGGCGGCTTCAACGATTTACATCATGGGCCTGACCTTGATTCAAACGGCGGTGATCGTTGGGGCCAGTGCTTTATTGGGGGCCGGTTTACCCAGTGCCTTGGGTCTGGGGGCGATCGCCTTAGTGGTGTTTTTAATCGTCTTGGCGGTAACAGCTTTGAGCTTGGGTTTAGCCTTTGCGCTGCCGGGACATATTGAACTGATTGCGGTGATTTTTGTGGTGAATTTACCCCTACTGTTTGCCAGTACCGCTCTAGCGCCCTTGGATTTTATGGCGAACTGGTTGCAGCTTGTCGCGAGCTTAAACCCTTTGACCTATGCCATTGAGCCGATTCGCTATTTGTATATGCACAGTGATTGGACATTCCAGAGTGTCGTATTCAGTGCCCCCTGGGGAAATTTAAACTTTGGGGCCGTGCTCGGAATTTTGACGGGCTTTGGGGCGATCGCCTTGGCGACCATTCAACCGCTTCTTAAACGTCGTTTGGGCTAATTTCCACAAAAAAAGGAACGACCGCCGTTCCCAAATCTTTTTAAATTCTTGCTTGACCAGGGAGAACCTAAGCCAGTTGATCCTTGGTCTTTTTACGTTTTGTCCAGCGGTAGACAATGAAGCCACAGAGACCGAGGGCGAGAAAAATCATGACCGGGCTGTGGAGAATAATCGACACAATGATCGTTAACCCAGACAAAATCGCCGCCACAATAAACGTGGCAAACCCTGTAGCAGTGCGGGCTAGATCTCCTAAAAAGGGAATGACATCTAGAACAACACCGAGGGGTTCTACCACCAGATTCAGACCAATCCACATCAGCAAAAAGCCCCCAAACCGTAGGCCCCAGGTGATCAACTTATGTTGGGTTGCTAGGTTGGCGATCGCCTGGTCACGGGTACCCGGAAAGAGTCGATAAAAAGTCACATTTTTTTTGCCTTGGTGGGGCGTGAGTTGGTTACTGCTGCCCAAATCACCGAAGACCGTCGCTTGAATATTTTTGTTTAGGGCTTGATAACTGAGGCGCAGATCGCCAATTTCCGGACTGCCGAGGCTACCTGTTCCAAAAAATAAATAACTGCCGTTGAGTTTGTTTTTTGATTCTGCCGGGATCTGGGCCGCCGTTAAATTAACGGGTTGGTTGATGGGAAACTGCAACTGATTTACATCCAGTTGATAATCACCCACCTGGGCCTGGGGAACCCGCAGTTCTTGACTCTCGATGCTTTTGGCTGGATTATTATGACCCGTTGGATTTTTAAAACGAGAGGAATCATCGGGATTTTCGGCCCACTCCTTGGCGTAGGTATAGGTCGTCGTTTTCGTTTCTGAACCCCCGGCATTTTTCTTGGTGGTAGTGCGGCTATTTTCTTCCCAGGCATACATCTCTGTTTTGCGCCGGAGGGCGATGTATTCACCGGGTTTTAAATAGGGGGGATCGCCGAGGGTTTCTGGGCTGCTTAGGTTACCCGTAATTGATACAAAACTATTGGCTTTTACCGTGGTGGTGCCGGTGGCGGGAATTTCCGTGGCTGTGGCCGCAATTTTCGAGAGGTCTACCCGGCCTTCATTCCAGTAGAGCACCCCAAAGGACGCTAAAAAGAGAACAACCCCTAGGAAAATTCCCACAATCGAGTTGCCGAGGCGCTGAAAATACCCCGTTGTTTTTTGTTCAACAAATTGGTCACTCATTGGCTTTGGAACAGTACAAAACATTGCCTTTATATCCACCTCAGCCGAGGGAAAGCTTTCGGTTAATCGGTGAATTAAGGTGCTTTCAGGATATAACTTGGGCCTCGTTTTTTTGGACTTTGTGACGCTTCTCAATCATCCTTAACGTTTTCCGTTGCTGCTCTGCGAAACCTTTGCTTTTCGTGAACAAATAGACAACATCTCAGTGGCTTGATCTGGGCGATCGCATAGGATAGGATTTAGCTTTTGCGGAACGTCCCTAGACTTTTGGGGATTAACGGCATTTTCAATCACGGTCTAAGCGAAGGACAAACACACCATGGAAGACAAACATATGCTGATGATTCCCGGCCCGACCCCTGTGCCGGAGCAGGTTTTGCTAGCAATGGCCAAGCATCCTATCGGTCACCGGAGCGCCCAGTTTAGCGAAATCATGGCCGAGGTCACTGCGCAACTCAAATGGCTCTTCCAAACTCAGAACGATGTGTATTGCCTCGCCGCTAGCGGTACCGGTGCGATGGAAGCGGGTTTGATCAACTTTATTAATGCGGGCGATAAAGTCCTCGTCGGCGATAACGGTAAATTTGGTGAACGTTGGGCGATCGTCTGTGAAACCTACGGCATGGACGTAGAACGGGTCAAAGCCCCCTGGGGTGAAGCCCTCGATCCTGAAGTTTTCCGCGCCAAACTCGAAGCCGACACCGCCAAAGAAATCAAAGCCGTTGTCGTCACCCACTCGGAAACTTCTACTGGCGTCCTCAACGACCTCGAAACTATCAGCCGTTACGTCAAAGCCCACGGAGCCTTGATGATTGTCGATGCGGTTACGAGCCTAGGGGCCTGCAATGTCCCCACCGATGCATGGGGCCTTGATGTGGTCGCCTCCGGTTCCCAGAAAGGCTTTATGATTCCGCCGGGCTTGGGCTTTGTTTCCGTCAGCGAAAAGGCTTGGGCGGCCTACGAAAACGCAAAAATTCCCCGTTTCTACTTTGATCTCAAGGCCGCGAAAAAGAATTTAGCGAAAAACACCACCCCCTTTACACCACCGGTGAATCTGATCTTTGCGCTCCAGGCAGCCCTGGGGATGATGCAACGGGAAGGCTTAGAGAATATTTTTGCTCGCCACCAACGCTTAACCGATGCCACCCGGGCCGCAGTCAAGGCTTTGGGCCTAAAGACCTTTGCCCCCGATGGTAATGCCAGCACAGCGGTTACTGCCGTTGATCCTGCCTCCATTGGCGCAGAAGATATCCGCAAGGCGATGCGGACAAACTTTGATATTGCCCTCGCGGGTGGCCAGGATGATTACAAAGGAAAAATCTTCCGGATTGGTCATCTGGGCTTTGTCCATGACCGAGATGTGATTACGGCGATCGCCGCCCTCGAAGCAACTCTCCAAGGGTTGGGTCACGGTGATTTTGAGTCTGGGGCTGGGGTGAAAGCGGCCGCTGCGGTGTTCCAAAACGCCTAGAACGATTAACTTTCTAAACTTCACACTGAAATTTTCGTCTCTGGTCTGTAGTGCCGGAGGCGAATTTTTTTGCGAGATCCCGTTTCGTGAATAAATCCTACAGGGTGGCTAGGGACAGGGACAGAATTTCTAAAATTGCAGTGATTTCCTTACTTAAATCAGGATTTTTCACGCTATGGAACCGCCAACCCTCCCTCTCCATACCCAATTGCTCCAAATGGCCTCTGGTTATTGGCTTTCCCAGTGCATTTATGTGGCGGCAAAATTGGCGATCGCCGATCACCTCAAAGCCGGAGAACAACCTTGCCGTGCGTTAGCCCATCTCACCGAAACAGACGAAACGGCTTTGTATCGCATTCTCCGGGCCTTGGCCAGTGTGGGTATTTTCCAAGAAACAGCCTCCCAAACCTTTGCCCTGACACCGCTAGCCGATTTTCTCCGCAGTGATCATCCCCGCTCCATGCGAGGTTCTGTGGTGATGTTGGGGGAACCAGAGCATTACGAAGCCTGGAGTAATATTCTCCACAGCGTTAAAACCGGTGAACCTGCCTTTGACCATCGCTATGGCCAGGGGGTGTTTGAATATTTCGGCAATCATCCAGAAGCGGCGGCGATTTTTGAAGAGGCGATGAACAGTTTCTCCAGGAATGAAGAGCCGGAAATTTTGGCCCATTATGATTTTTCGGCTTTTTCAACCATCGTTGATGTGGGTGGGGGCTACGGGGAATTGCTCGGCAGCATTTTGGCGAAATATCCCCAATTACAAGGTATTTTGTTCGATGAAGATTATGTGGTGGATAATGCTGCTCCGACGTTAAACCGCCATGGGGTCGGCGATCGCTGTCAACGGATTGGCGGCAGTTTCTTTAGAACAATTCCGGCGGGGGGCGATGCCTATTTGCTCAAACACATTATTCACGATTGGGGCGATGACCAGGCGATCGCCATTTTGCAAAATTGTCGCGCTGTACTGCCGGATGACGGCAAAATCTTGATCTGTGAAGCGGTGGTTCCAGAGGGAAATCAACCTAGTGGCGCAAAAATGCTCGATATCAATATGCTGGTGATGTGTCCCGGTGGCAAAGAACGCACCGCCGCTGAGTTTGAAACCCTGTTGGCGGCGGCAGACTTAAAACTGACGCGCATTGTTAGAACCGCCGAGGAAATTTGCGTCATTGAAGCCTGTAAAGCTTAACAAAACCAATTCACTCAGGAGGATATTTGCTAGGGCAAATTTCTATAGAAATCAAAAAAAATCCCCTGTATTGAGGGGATTCTTTAAATCGCCATGATTTGCGTTGAATTGTTTTAGATTTTGGCCTAGTTATACGAGATTAATGTCGGGGTAATAGGTCAAAATATCGTCAGTGCTGAGGGTGTCACCAATCGCTTGGGGCGTCCATAAAACTTCGAGGGCCAAAAGGCGATCGCCACCAAGGGCACCAATTTGACGGATCGCTTGTTCGAGGGATTGGGAATCGGTCACTTTCGGTAACTCAACTTTCCCCATGGCCCCAGCGATGATTGTCACCATGATGTATTCGTTCGGTGTATCGTCGCTTTTTACCAAATCAGCACTCCCACTTTTCCCAGCCACATCCCGTTCGTTGTCAACGTTACTAAGGGTCTCGGCGGTAAATTTACTCCGCTCGTTCAGGGCCAATTGATTAAACTTGGCTTCGGCAGCATCAACCCCAGCTTCGAGGGATTCGCTCGCACCATAGACCCAATATTCTGGGTGGCGCAACAGGGCCAGAGTCGATTCTTGAAGAACCTTAGCGCGTCCAGCCGGGGTGCCAGTATCAGCGGTGCTCGCCAGGCGATTTAGATCCTGCTGGAGATCCCGTGCTTGGGCCAACAGCCCCACCTGTACCTTCGCCACAGAAATTTTGCTACTGGGGGCAGAGTAACCGAGACTGTCGCCCTCGTTCATGCCACCCCCCATCACGTTCTGGAAGGTGCGGACAAGGAAGCCGGCGATCGCCAACATAATGAAAAGACCGAAAATGCCGCTAAAACCACCGAATCCGAAGAAAGGCAGCAGGAAGGGGAACCCAAATCCACCCCCAAATCCGTAACCATAGCCACCCCCAACGGGAGCCCGTCGTGCTGGGCCAGGGGAAAAACTGCGACTAGGGGCACTGCGGAAGGAACCGCCACCAATGCGTCCTCCACTGCGGGCCGCCCAAGCATTATCCGCTGGGGTAAAGATCAGGGTAAAGGCCAAGACAATGGCGATCGCCCCATAAAAAAACCGTTTAATCATGATTGAATTGTTAAATGTGCTGCGTAAAAATCCTGAGATCTATTCTATCAAGCCCCAGAATTCCGAGCATTGGCGGTTTTTCCCCTAATCAAACCAACCGATTTCCTCATCGGGGATGCTGGAGGGGGGCTGATCAGGAAATTGCAAATTTGCTTGGTAACTGGCAATGCGGGCCAGTACAAGGGCGCGGTCTTCCTCAACGGTGCGTTCTATGGCGGCTTCTTTTTCCGTCTGTTGCGCTTCGAGGCTTTGGATTTGACCGTATAACTTTTCGACGAGGCCCCGTTGTGCGTCTAACTCTTGTTCGAGCTTTGTCTTTTCAGAAGAATCCGCTTCGAGGGTCTTAATGGTTTTCTCCGCGTTGGCGATCGCCTTTTGTTGGGCGGCAATTTTTTCTTCCAGGGCTTTTACTTCGCTCGCCAAGGTTTCCTTCTCCGTGAGCAATGTTTGATCAACAGAATCTGTCGCGACCGTTTCCTGTTGGGCGTAGAGGGTTTCAATGTGGGCCAGTAATTGCGCCTTCGTCATCCGGGAAAGGGCTGTTGGTGAAGGTTTCTCCGGTGTATCATTAACCGCCGTTTCGGGGGCAGCAGCCTTGGTTTTGTCCTGCTTTGCCTCCTGCCGTAATAAATCCGATAAATTTTGTTTGCTGCTAGCCATAACCGTTAAGTCCAATCTCGTTGCAGTTCATCCGCGACACGACGATAATCCGTTTCCGCATCCTTAGCCTTTTTACCACGCATTTGGGTCATGGGAACGCCTGCGAGGACAGCTTGCTCGTGGGCTTTATAACTGCGCACAAAGGCATGGCACACCGGAATCCCCAACTCAATCAAGGTATTTTGGGCATCAATGCTCTCCCGGAGGCTGCGACTATCGACTTTTGTCAGGAGCACTCGGTGACTAATTTCAACGGGATTAATGGCCGTTTGCACCGTTTCAATTAAGGCGCTTAAGTCCATCGGCGCTGGTGGTGTCGGCAAGATCACATAATCCGCAATCCGGAGGACGGTCTTGAGGGCCTGCGATCGCAAGGCTGGGGGGGTATCCACCACGATCAAGTCATAGCCTTTAATCTGTCGGAGATTTTGAAGTAAATCTGGTTGATGTTCTCTACTGACATCCAGTTGCCATTCATCGGGGTTACGATCCACCCACCAAGAGGCCGATCCCTGGGGGTCGCTATCCACCAAGAGAACCTGCTGTTTTTCGGCAAAAATGGCCGCAAGGTTAACGGCGGTTGTTGTTTTACCAACGCCTCCTTTGCCATTTACAACTGCTAAAATCCGCTGGGATGCCACGATAGATTTGTTTTTTGCTTATTAGCCTTGATTTATGGTGAGACATTATAGCGGCTCTGTTCCCACTCCCTAGTAAATGCAACGTTTCTTGAGGGAGCAGTGACGATCAAAAAGGCGATCGCTCTTCCCAATATGTTCTGGTGGTAGGGGCAAGTTCTAGATCAGCACTGAGCAAATCCAGGCCATCAATCACATCGGGCCAAAAGTCTCGTTTTATTTGAAGACTTTCAAAACATTGCTGGCGATAATCAGGGTTTGTTTGAAAGGATTTAATCGCATCACCCAGGGGACAGAGCACTTCATAGGCATTTTCTGCTTTGGCGATCGCCTCGCGGGAAAGCCCTGTGTGTAACCGTAAAACAGCCAAATCGATTAGATCGCGGGATTCAACGCTTCTATCCATGTAGCGATCAGCATTTGCTAATAATTTACTGGTTAAACAGTCGTTCAAACTCAGACAAGGGACAGGGGACCATGGAGGGAAGCGCGGCTCATCCAGTTCAAAACGGACTTCAGCAATGATTTCTAATTTAATCGGCACTTGATTGATTTCTACCAATAATCGCACGCCATACTGATCAGTGGTTGCTCGTCTAATTGTTAACGAAGAATTTTTTAAAAATAAACCTTGGTCCCCTGTCTGATATAAATGGGTACGCAGTTTTTTGTAACCTTGGGAAGTAACAGAGCAGATAAGATCAATGTCTTTACTCCAGCGATATTCTTTCATATCTAAAGCGAGAAGTGTTCCACCACCAAAATAAGCCTGACAATCGAGTAATAATTTTGGATCAAGGGATTTGAGAATTTCTAAAATGTAATTATGGTGGGGGATTTTAAACTTCACAGCTGAGCCTGGAGCCAGGAATGATATTGCTTTGCAAGACGTTGGACAAACTCCAACTCTTCTCCTTGAGGAGGCTGAAAAATATCTTTATAACGCCAACCCCGTTCATACCGCGAAAGCATTTGTTGCGGCGTGAATCGATAAACATCTTCTGTTTGCCAGCAAATCGCCTCTAAAAATGGCAAATACTGAGGATAATCAAAATTTTGAGATCGGGTTTCGTTGGCCATGGCTTAAGTAAGAAACATGACTCATAATGTTATTTTAATCACAGTATAGCCCACCTAAAATGTTCTTTTCTTTGCAATTTTATGGATGTAATTCTCTGTCACCAAACCGTTGATTTTGATGCCCTGGGGGCGGCGATCGGCTTGGCTTATCTGCGGGTTGGGGCGCGAGTAGTGCTGACTGGCGGGGCACATCCAGGGGTAAAACGGTTTCTCGCGCTCTATCGAGGGGAGTTTCCGTTTATTGAGATGCGTTCAGTCCATCCGGAGCAGTTGCGGACGATTATGGTGGTGGACAACCAGCAGCGACAACGACTGGGTAAGGCCCAGGAGTGGCTAGATCGCCCCCAGGTGAAGCAGATCGAAGTTTATGATCATCACCTTGATCAGGAGCGAGACATTCCGGCGACCTACGTGGAAATTGAAGACGTGGGGGCGACAACGACGATCATTGCAGAAAAATTGCAGGCGAGGGGGGTAGAACTCGATCCCTATACGGCGACGGTGATGGCCTTGGGGATTCATGTGGATACCGGGTCACTCACCTTTGACCAAACAACGGTACGGGATGCCCAGGCTTTAACGTGGCTAATGGGTCAGGGAGCCATGGTGAAAATTATTGCGGAGTATGCTGAACCCGGTTTTTCGCCCCAGGTGCAGCATTTATTTTCGGAGGCGATCGCCAACCTGGAGCGGGAAAATGTTGATGGCCATCGGGTAGCGCGAGTCTTGTTAAAAACAGCGAGTTTTGTGCCGGGACTATCGAATCTCGTCGAGCAGATGATGCAAATGACCGACCTCGATGCGCTGTTACTGGGGCATTTTTATCATCAGACCGATGCGGAAGGAAAAATGGTGATCATTGGGCGATCGCGGATTGTGGGGACAAGTCTCAATCGACTGTTTACGCCCTATGGTGGTGGTGGTCACGATCAAGCCGCATCCCTAAGCTTGCGCCTCAACAAACCAGAGGCAATGTTACACAAAATTTATGCCGAATTCATTGCCCAGGTGCCCCCTGCCCTAACCGCCCGAGATTTAATGACGGCCCCTGTGCGCACGATTTTGCCCCAAACTTCCATCGAGGAAGCCCAGCGGGTGTTGTTTCGCTACGGCCATTCCGGATTAGTGGTGGTGGATGATCGGCAACAACTGGTTGGGGTCATTTCGCGGCGGGATCTAGATTTGGCGATTCACCATGGCTTTCACCATGCCCCCGTTAAGGGTTATATGAGTCGAGAGGTGCGCACGATCCAGCCGGACACGACCATGCGCGACATTGAAACGATTATGGTGACGGACGATGTGGGGCGATTACCAGTGATCGAGGGTGATCAACTTTTGGGCATTGTGACGCGGACGGATGTTTTGCGACAACATCACCAGGACGAGCAGTCTCTTGATCTGTTACCCACTCCCAAGGATGACAAAAATCGCTATCCTTTGCGGGAAATTTTTGCGGAACGGCTGGCCCCTTCCCTGTGGCAGTTATTGCAGGGGGTGGCAACGGAAGCCGAAAAACGGGGCTGGCATTTGTACCTCGTCGGTGGGGCGGTGCGGGATGTGTTGCTCTCAGATTCCGATGAAGAATTGCTGTTGCAGGATATTGATCTGGTGGTGGATGGTTTCCATACGGCGGCGGATGTGGGGGCCGGGGTAACGCTGGCAAATTACATTTGCGATCGCCAACCGAACGCGCGGTTATCGGTGCATGGGGAATTCCAAACGGCGGCGATTTTGTGGCATAAAGATCCGGTGTTGGGTTCCCTATGGCTGGACATTGCCACGGCCCGAACGGAATTTTATCCCTATCCAGCGGCGAATCCGGAGGTGGAAGCGAGTTCGATTCGACAGGATTTGTATCGGCGCGATTTTTCGATCAATGCCCTCTGTTTGCGCCTGACGGAACCCCGGTCGGGGGAATTGCTGGACTTTTTTGGGGGACTCTGGGATCTCAAAAAACGGCAAATTCGGGTGCTCCATGCCAACAGTTTCATCGAAGACCCGACGCGCATCTATCGGGC
>Ga0213835_100860_pt1 | contig 23483 bp, 33 predicted proteins | sample SWPATP01_FD_160576 | JGI IMG/M metagenome (GOLD analysis project Ga0213835, IMG submission 160576) | Coastal seawater microbial communities from Marineland, Florida, United States - SWPA TP0 #1 | ecosystem: Environmental > Aquatic > Marine > Coastal | place: USA: Florida | collected 2016-08-05 | reverse complement strand
AGACTCGAAAAGGCACTCTCCCATGGCCCGCGAATACAAGATCGAAGATTACCGTAACTTCGGCATCATGGCGCATATCGACGCCGGCAAGACGACGACGACCGAGCGCATCCTGTTCTACACGGGCAAGTCGCACAAGATCGGCGAAGTCCATGACGGTGCTGCCACCATGGACTGGATGGAGCAGGAGCAGGAGCGCGGCATCACGATCACGTCGGCCGCCACCACCACCTTCTGGGAAGGTCGCGATGGCAAGAAGCGCCGCTTCAACATCATCGATACGCCCGGACACGTCGACTTCACGATCGAGGTCGAGCGCTCGCTTCGCGTTCTCGATGGTGCGATCGCGCTCCTCGATGCCAATGCCGGTGTCGAGCCGCAGACCGAGACCGTGTGGCGCCAGGCCGACAAGTATCGCGTGCCGCGCATGATCTTCTGCAACAAGATGGACAAGATCGGTGCCGACTTCTACCGCTCGGTCGAGATGGTCAAGTCGCGTCTTGGCGCGCATGCGGTCGTCGTGCAGCTGCCGATCGGCGCCGAAAGCGATTTTGTCGGTATCGTGGACCTGATCGAGATGAACGCGCTGGTGTGGCGCGAGGAGACCCTGGGCGCTGCCTGGGACGTCGTCGAGATCCCTGCCGACCTGAAGGAAAAGGCCGAGCAGTATCGCGAGTTGATGATCGAGGCCGCCGTCGAGATGGACGAGGGCGCGATGGAGCGTTACCTGGAAGGCGAGATGCCCTCCAATGACGAGATCCGCGCGCTGATCCGCAAGGGCACGATCGAAGTCAAGTTCTTCCCGATGTTCTGCGGTTCCGCGTTCAAGAACAAGGGCGTGCAGCCGCTTCTTAACGGCGTGGTCGACTTCCTTCCGTCGCCCATCGACGTGCCGTCGATCCGTGGCATCGATCCCAAGAACGAGGCAGAGCTGGTTCGCAAGTCGTCTGACGATGAGCCGCTTTCCATGCTCGCCTTCAAGATCATGAACGACCCGTTCGTCGGCTCGCTGACCTTCTGCCGCATCTATTCGGGCGTGCTGAAGAAGAGCGTCTCGCTTGAAAATACCGTCAAGGGCAAGAAGGAGCGCATCGGCCGCATGCTGCAGATGCACTCGAACTCGCGTTCGGACATCGAAGAGGCGTTTGCCGGCGACATCGTCGCGCTGGCCGGCTTGAAGGACACGACCACCGGCGACACGCTGTGCGATCCGCTGCATCCGGTCATTCTTGAGCGCATGGAATTCCCCGATCCGGTCATCCAGATCGCGATCGAGCCGAAGACCAAGGGCGACCAGGAGAAGATGGGCCTTGCGCTCAACCGTCTCGCCGCCGAGGATCCTTCCTTCCGCGTCAAGACCGACGAGGAAAGCGGGCAGACCATCATCGCCGGCATGGGCGAGCTTCACCTCGACATTCTCGTCGATCGCATGAAGCGCGAGTTCAAGGTCGAAGCCAATGTCGGCGCGCCGCAGGTTGCCTATCGTGAGACGATCACGCGTGCTGCCGAGATCGACTACACCCACAAGAAGCAGACCGGCGGTACGGGCCAGTTCGCCCGCGTCAAGATCGTCTTCGAGCCGAACCCCGAGAGCGACGAGTTCGTGTTCGAATCCAAGATCGTTGGCGGCAATGTGCCGAAGGAATACATCCCGGGTGTCCAGAAGGGCATTCAGAGTGTTCTGTCTTCCGGTCCGCTGGCGGGCTTCCCGATGCTCGGCGTCAAGGCGACCTTGCTCGACGGTGCGTACCACGATGTCGACTCCAGCGTTCTCGCCTTCGAGATCGCATCGCGTGCGGCATTCCGTGAAGGGGCCCAGAAGGCCGGTGCGCAGCTGCTCGAGCCGATCATGAAGGTCGAGGTTGTGACCCCGGAAGAGTATGTCGGCGGCGTCATCGGCGACATCAACGGTCGTCGTGGCCAGATCCAGGGCCAGGAAGCACGCGGCATCGCCACCGTCATCAATGCGATGGTGCCGCTCGCCAACATGTTCAAATACGTCGACACACTGCGTTCGATGTCCCAGGGCCGCGCCCAGTACACGATGCAGTTCGACCATTACGAGCCGGTGCCGACCGCGGTCGCCCAGGAAATTCAGAAGAAGTTCGCCTGATCAGGCGAACCCGGACAATAAATCAAAGCCGCAAGCGGCTGACAGAAGTGGAGAACTCACATGGCCAAAAGCAAATTCGAGCGCAATAAGCCTCATGTGAACATTGGCACGATTGGTCACGTTGACCATGGCAAGACGTCGTTGACGGCAGCGATCACGAAGTTTTTCGGCGAGTTCCGTGCATACGACCAGATCGATGCGGCTCCCGAGGAGAAGGCGCGCGGCATCACGATCTCGACGGCTCACGTTGAGTACGAGACGGAGAACCGTCACTACGCCCACGTCGACTGCCCTGGCCACGCCGACTATGTGAAGAACATGATCACGGGTGCTGCGCAGATGGACGGCGCGATCCTGGTTGTTTCGGCTGCCGATGGCCCGATGCCGCAGACGCGCGAGCACATTCTTCTGGCGCGCCAGGTTGGCGTTCCGGCGATTGTCGTGTTCCTGAACAAGGTCGACCAGGTCGACGATCCGGAGCTTCTGGAGCTGGTCGAGCTCGAGGTTCGCGAGCTTTTGTCGATGTACGAGTTCCCCGGCGACGACATTCCGATCGTTTCGGGTTCGGCTCTGGCGGCGCTCGAGGATTCCAACAAGGAGATCGGCGAGGACGCGGTCCGCAAGCTGATGGCCGAGGTTGACGCCTACATCCCGACGCCCGAGCGTCCGATCGACCAGCCCTTCCTGATGCCGATCGAGGACGTGTTCTCGATCTCGGGCCGCGGCACGGTTGTGACCGGCCGCGTCGAGCGTGGCATCGTGAAGGTTGGCGAGGAAGTCGAGATCGTGGGCATCCGTCCGTCTTCCAAGACGATCGTGACGGGCGTTGAGATGTTCCGCAAGCTTCTCGACCAGGGCCAGGCTGGCGACAATATCGGCGCGCTTCTGCGTGGCGTGGACCGCGAGGGCGTCGAGCGCGGCCAGGTTCTGTGCAAGCCGGGTTCGGTGAAGCCGCACACCAAGTTCAAGGCCGAGGCCTACATCCTGACGAAGGAAGAGGGTGGCCGTCACACGCCGTTCTTCACCAACTACCGTCCGCAGTTCTATTTCCGTACGACGGACGTGACGGGTGTCGTGTCGCTTCCCGAGGGCACCGAGATGGTGATGCCGGGCGACAACGTGACGGTCGACGTCGAGCTGATCGTGCCGATCGCGATGGAAGAGAAGCTGCGCTTCGCCATCCGTGAAGGCGGCCGTACCGTCGGCGCCGGCATCGTCGCTTCGATCACCGAGTAACAATAAGGTCTGACGCGGGCGCGGCCCGCGCCCGCGTAGGACAAGGAAGTCACGGATGAACGGACAAAATATCCGAATTCGCCTCAAGGCGTTCGACCATCGGGTGCTTGATGCCTCCACGCGCGAAATCGTGTCGACGGCCAAGCGTACCGGCGCCAATGTGCGCGGCCCGATCCCGCTGCCGACCCGGATCGAGAAGTTCACGGTCAACCGCTCGCCGCATATCGACAAGAAGTCGCGCGAGCAGTTCGAGATGCGCACCCATAAGCGTCTTCTCGACATCGTGGATCCGACCCCGCAGACGGTCGATGCGCTGATGAAGCTCGATCTCGCCGCCGGTGTGGACGTGGAGATCAAGCTCTAAGGGGCAACAAGCCATGAGCCGGCGGCGCTGCCAACGGCTCCTCTGAAAGGAAGAGAGGCGGAGGGGACATCGTCCCGTCCGGGAACTCTGAAGGAAACGAACCGATGCGTTCAGGTGTAATCGCACAGAAAGTCGGGATGACCCGCGTCTACAATGACGCCGGCGAGCATGTGCCGGTGACTGTTCTCCGTATGGAGAACTGCCAGGTCGTCGCGCAGCGCACCCAGGAAAAGAACGGCTATACCGCGCTTCAGCTCGGTGTTGGTCTTGCCAAGGTCAAGAACACGCCGAAGGCCATGCGCGGCCATTTCGCCACGGCATCTGTTGAGCCGAAGGCGAAGTTGGCCGAGTTTCGGGTGTCGTCCGACAATCTTGTCGACATTGGCGCCGAGATCACGGTCGACCATTTCGTTGCGGGCCAGAAGGTCGACGTGACGGGTACCTCGATCGGTAAGGGCTTCCAGGGTGTCATGAAGCGCCACAATTTTGGTGGCGGTCGTGCGTCTCACGGTAACTCCATTTCGCACCGCTCGCATGGCTCGACCGGTCAGAACCAGGATCCGGGCAAGGTCTTCAAGGGCAAGAAGATGGCCGGTCACATGGGCGATGTTCGCGTGACCACGCAGAACCTCGAGATCGTTTCGACCGATGCGGAGCGTGGCCTGATTCTGGTTCGCGGCGCGGTGCCCGGTGCCAAGGGTGCCTGGATCGTTGTGCGCGATGCCGTCAAGCACCCGCTGCCCGACAATGCACCGAAGCCCGCGGCAATCCGCGCGGCGGCGGCCAAGAAAGAAGCTCCCGCGGCTGAAGAGGCCCAGGTGAGCGAGGGAGCCGAGTGATGGACGTCAAGGTAACCACTCTGGCCGGCAAGGACGCCGGCAAGGTCACGCTGGCCGACGAGATTTTCGGTCTCGATCCGCGCGAGGATATCCTGCAGCGCGTCGTGCGCTGGCAACTGGCCAAGCGGCAGCAGGGCACGCATCAGACCAAGGGGCGTGCGGACATCTCGCGCACCGGCGCCAAGATGTACCGTCAGAAAGGCACCGGTCGCGCCCGCCATTCGTCGGCACGCGCCCCGCAGTTCCGCGGTGGTGGCAAGGCTCACGGTCCGGTGTCCCGCAGCCACGCGATCGATCTTCCCAAGAAGGTTCGAGCGCTCGGTCTGAAGCATGCACTGTCGGCCAAGGCGAAGGCTTCTGCGCTGATCGTCATCGACGATTTCGCGGTGAAGGAAGCCAAGACCAAGGCCCTGTTGGACAGTTTCGCAAAGCTGGGTCTGTCGAATGCGCTGATGATTGGTGGCGCCGAGATCGACCAGAACTTCCGCCGCGCGGCGGCCAACATTCCCAATGTGGACGTGCTGCCGATCCAGGGCATCAACGTCTATGACATCCTGCGGCGTGGCACGCTGGTGCTTTCGAAGTCCGCGATCGAGGCTCTGGAGGAGCGGTTCAAATGACTGATCTTCGCCACTACGACGTGATCGTAAGCCCCGTCGTGACCGAAAAGTCGACCATGGCCTCCGAGCAGAACCAGGTCGTATTCAACGTCGCCAAGAAGGCGACCAAGCCCGAGATCAAGGCCGCCATCGAGGCGCTGTTCAAGGTCAAGGTGACCGGCGTCAACACGCTGGTACGCAAGGGCAAGGTCAAGCGCTTCCGTGGTACCCGCGGGCGGCAGAGCGATGTCAAGAAGGCAGTCGTGACATTGGCCGAGGGCCATTCGATCGACGTCTCCACCGGCCTTTGAGGACGTAGGTTATGGCACTGAAGACATATAATCCGAGCACGCCGGGCCAGCGCCAGCTGGTCATCGTGGATCGCTCCGGCCTCTACAAGGGCAAGCCGGTCAAGGGCCTGACAGAAGGTCTGACTTCCAAGGGCGGGCGCAACAATACGGGCCGCATGACCGTCCGTCATCGCGGGGGTGGCCACAAGCGCACCTACCGTATGATCGACTTCCGTCGTCGCAAGTTCGGCGTGCCGGCCATCGTCGAGCGGATCGAATACGATCCCAACCGCACGGCCTTCATCGCGCTGATCAAGTACGAGGATGGGGAGCTGTCCTACATCATCGCGCCGCAGCGTCTTTCGGTAGGCGATACAGTGGTTTCGGGCGAGCAGTCGGTCGACGTGAAGCCGGGCAATGCGATGCCGCTTGGTTCCATGCCGGTGGGCACGATCATTCACAATGTCGAGCTGAAGCCGGCAAAGGGTGGTCAGATCGCTCGTTCGGCGGGCGCCTATGCGCAGTTGGTCGGTCGTGACCAGGGCATGGCCATTCTTCGCCTGAATTCGGGCGAGCAGCGCATCGTTCACGGTTCCTGCATGGCGACCGTTGGTGCGGTTTCGAATGCTGACCACGGCAACATCAATGACGGTAAGGCTGGTCGTTCACGTTGGCGTGGCCGTCGTCCCGCCAACCGCGGCGTGGCCATGAACCCGGTCGATCACCCCCATGGTGGCGGTGAAGGTCGTACTTCGGGTGGCCGTCATCCGGTTTCACCCTGGGGTCAGCCGACCAAGGGCAAGCGGACCCGCTCCAATAAGGCGACCGACAAGTTCATCATGCGCTCGCGCCATCAGCGCAAGAAGTAAGGAAAGGTAGTCCGACGTGACACGTTCAGTCTGGAAAGGCCCGTTCGTCGACGGCTTCCTGTTGAAGAAGGCCGACAAGGTTCGCGAAGGCGGCCGCAACGAGGTGATCAAGACGTGGAGCCGTCGTTCCACGATCCTGCCGCAGTTCGTTGGCCTCACCTTCGGCGTCTACAACGGCCAGAAGCACATCCCCGTTTCCGTTTCCGAGGAAATGGTGGGCCACAAGTTGGGCGAGTTTGCTCCGACGCGTACCTATTACGGTCACGGCGCGGACAAGAAGGCTAAGAGGAAGTAATCATGGGCAAGGCCAAGGCACCGCGCAGGCTTGCGGACAACGAGGCACGTGCTGTCGCCCGTACCATCCGCGTCAGCCCGCAAAAGCTCAACCTCGTCGCCGCCATGATCCGCGGCAAGTCGGTTGCGACGGCGCTGACCGATCTGGAGTTCTCGCGCAAGCGGATCGCCGGAACGGTACGCAAGACGCTGGAATCGGCGATCGCCAATGCCGAGAACAACCACGGCCTGGACGTGGATGCGCTGGTGGTGGCTGAAGCCTATGTCGGCAAGTCGATCACCATGAAGCGGTTCCACGCTCGCGGTCGCGGTCGTGCCAGCCGGATCGAGAAGCCGTTTTCGCATCTGACCATCGTCGTGCGCGAATTAGAAGAAGTGGAGGCCGCTTGATGGGCCAGAAAGTCAATCCGATCGGTCTGAGGCTCGGCATCAACCGCACCTGGGACTCGCGCTGGTTCGCCAACACGGGCGAATATGGCAAGCTGTTGCACGAGGATCTGAAGATCCGCGAGTTCCTTGAGAAGGAACTGAAGCAGGCTGCCGTGTCGAAGATCGTGATCGAGCGTCCGCACAAGAAGTGCCGCGTGACGATCCATGCCGCGCGGCCGGGCCTGATCATCGGCAAGAAGGGCGCCGACATCGAGAAGCTTCGCAAGAAGCTGACCGAGATGACGCAGTCCGAGACGCACCTCAACATCGTCGAAGTGCGCAAGCCCGAGATCGACGCGACCCTGATTGCGCAGTCGATTGCGCAGCAGCTGGAGCGCCGCGTTGCTTTCCGTCGTGCCATGAAGCGCGCCGTTCAGTCGGCGATGCGTCTGGGCGCAGAAGGCATCCGTATCAACTGCTCGGGTCGCCTGGGCGGCGCGGAAATCGCTCGTATGGAATGGTATCGTGAAGGTCGCGTTCCGCTCCACACGCTGCGCGCCGATGTCGACTACGGACACGCCGAGGCAAAGACTGCCTATGGCATCTGCGGTGTGAAGGTCTGGGTGTTCAAGGGCGAGATCCTCGAGCATGACCCAATGGCTTCCGAGCGCCGTGCCGTTGAAGGCGATCAGGGCGGCCAGCGCCGTCGCGAGAACGCCTGAGCGGGCTGAACACCTGGAGAATTAAGAGATGCTGCAGCCAAAGCGCACAAAGTTCCGCAAGCAGTTCAAGGGCCGTATCCACGGTACCGCGAAGGGCGGCACGGACCTCAATTTCGGCGGTTTCGGCCTGAAGGCCACCGAGCCCAACCGCGTTACGGCGCGCGAGATCGAAGCGGCCCGTCGTGCGATCACGCGCTTCATGAAGCGTCAGGGCCGCGTGTGGATCCGCGTGTTCCCCGATCTTCCGGTCACCTCGAAGCCGACCGAAGTTCGTATGGGTAAGGGCAAGGGTTCGGTCGATTACTGGGCGGCGCGCGTCAAGCCGGGTCGCATCATGTTCGAGATCGACGGTGTGGCCGAGGATGTGGCGCGTGAGGCGTTGCGTCTCGGTGCTGCCAAGCTGTCCGTCAAGACGCGCTTCGTGCAGCGCATAGCCGAATAGAAGGATTGAGCGTCATGAAGGCGTCCGACGTGAGGGCAAAGACCCCCGACGAGCTGGCCGACGAACTGGCGGCCCTCAAGAAGGAGCAGTTCAACCTGCGCTTCCAGAAGGCTACTGGTCAGCTTGAGAAAACCGCGCGCATCCGGCAGATCCGCCGTGACATTGCGCGCATCAAGACGATTGCGGCCGAAAAGTCGGCCGGCAAGAAGGCATAAGGACGAAACCATGCCAAAGCGCGTAATGCAGGGCACCGTCGTCAGCGACAAGAACGACAAGACGGTCGTCGTCAAGATCGAGCGGCGCTTCACCCACCCGGTGATGAAGAAGACCGTGCGTATGAGCAAGAAGTATCATGCGCATGACGAGAGCAATGCGTGCAAGGTCGGCGACATCGTCCTGATCCAGGAAGCCGCGCCCATGTCGAAGAACAAGCGCTGGGTCGTGGTCACCGAGGCGCAGGCCGAGTAACGGAACAACAAGGATAAGCCGGGTAGGGGCTGTTGTCCTCACTCGCAGCAAGGAAGAAGGCGGCCAGTCATGATTCAGATGCAGACAAACCTCGACGTCGCGGACAATTCCGGCGCCCGTCGCGTTATGTGCATCAAGGTGCTGGGCGGCTCGAAGCGGAAATACGCTTCTGTTGGCGACATCATCGTGGTGTCGGTCAAGGAAGCCATTCCGCGCGGCCGCGTGAAGAAGGGCGATGTGATGAAGGCGGTCGTGGTTCGCACGGCCAAGGACATCCGCCGCCCCGATGGCAGCGTGATCCGCTTCGACAAGAACGCAGCCGTTCTCGTCGACAACAAGAAAGAGCCGGTCGGCACTCGTATCTTCGGTCCTGTGCCGCGCGAACTGCGCGCCAAGAACCACATGAAGATCATCTCGCTGGCACCGGAAGTGCTGTAAGGAGCCGGAACGATGCAAAAGATTCGCAAAGGCGACCAGGTCGTCGTCTTGACCGGCAAGGACAAGGGTCGCAAGGGCGAGGTCATCAAGGTGATGCCCAAGGACGACAAGGCCCTGGTTCGCGGCATCAACATGGTCGTGCGCCATCAGCGCCAGTCGGCCAATCAGGAAGGCGGCATCATCCGCAAGGAAGCGCCGATCCATCTGTCGAATATCGCGGTCGCCGATCCCAAGGACGGCAAGCCGACCCGCGTCGGCTTCGAGGTTCGCGACGGCGGCAAGGTCCGGATCGCCAAGCGCTCGGGAGAAGTGATCAATGGCTGAGACCAAGTACGAACCGCGGATGAGGGCCCTTTATCGGGACAACGTCCGCAATGCGCTTACCGAAGAGTTCGGTTATGCGAACGAGCTTCAGGTGCCGCGGCTGGACAAGGTCGTCATCAACATGGGCGTCGGTGAAGCCACCGGCGATTCCAAGAAGCCGTCGGTTGCTGCCGAGGACCTGACGTTGATTGCCGGCCAGAAGGCCGTCATCACCAAGGCCCGCAAGTCGATCGCTGGCTTCAAGGTGCGCGAATTCATGCCGATCGGCGCGAAGGTTACGCTTCGCCAGGAGCGCATGTACGAGTTTCTGGACCGGCTGGTGACCATCGCGCTGCCACGCGTGCGCGACTTTCGCGGGCTGAACCCGAAGAGCTTCGATGGCCGTGGCAATTTCGCCATGGGTATCAAGGAACACATCGTGTTCCCCGAGATCAATTACGACAAAGTCGACCAGATCTGGGGAATGGACATCATCGTTTGTACGACCGCCAACACGGACGACGAGGCCCGGGCACTGCTCAAGGGTCTCAACTTCCCCTTCCGGCGGTAACGGCAGCGAGAAAGGACAGGCATCAACATGGCCAAGACAAGTGCAGTCGAGAAGGACAAGAAGCGTCGCCAGATGGTTAGCCGCTTCGCCGCCAAGCGCGCGGAGCTGAAGAAGACCATCATGGATCAGAGCAAGCCGATGGAAGAGCGCTTCCGCGCTCAGCTGGAACTGGCCGCTTTGCCGCGCAATTCGTCCAAGACCCGCATCCGCAACCGTTGCGAAGTCACGGGCCGTTCGCGCGCCTATTACCGCAAGCTCAGGATGAGCCGTATTGCGCTGAGGGAACTCGGCAATAGCGGCCTGATCCCGGGCCTGGTCAAGTCGAGCTGGTAAGGAGGGCACGAACATGGCTCTGAGTGATCCGCTCGGCGATATGCTGACCCGCATCCGCAACGCCTATGGCCGCAGGAAGACCAAGGTCTCCACGCCGGCTTCGAAGCTGCGCGCACGCGTTCTCGACGTGATGAAGTCGGAAGGCTACATCCGTGACTACGCCCAGGTCGATTTCGACAACGGCAAGTCCGAAATCGAGATCGAACTGAAGTATTTCGATGGCGAACCGGTTATCCGTGAGATCGCCCGCGTGTCCAAGCCGGGCCGTCGCGTCTATGTGTCGGTAAAGTCGATCCCCAGCGTCGCCAATGGCCTGGGCATCTCGATCCTGTCGACGCCCAAGGGCGTGATGGCCGATCATGAGGCCCGTGAACAGAATGTCGGCGGGGAAATCCTCTGCCGGATATTCTGATCCGGACGGCTGACAAAGAATTAGAAGCGAGGACAGGAATATGTCTCGTATCGGCAAGAAACCGATCGCCGTGCCCAAGGGCGTGACCGCCAGCGTTGACGGTCAGACCGTCACCGCCAAGGGTCCGAAGGGTGAACTGAAATTCGTCGTCAACGACGAGGTTCTGGTCAAGCTCGAGGAAGGTGCAGTGGCTGTCGAGCCGCGTGACCAGTCGAAGGATGCCCGCTCCAAGTGGGGTATGTCGCGGACGCAGATCCAGAACATCTTCGACGGCGTGTCGAACGGCTTCGAGCGCAAACTCGAGATCACCGGCGTCGGCTATCGTGCGGCCATGCAGGGCAAGAATCTGCAGCTGGCTCTGGGCTTCAGCCACGACGTGGTCTATGAGGCTCCCGAAGGTGTCACGATTGCCGTGCCGAAGCCGACGGAAATCGTCGTTTCCGGCGTCGACAAGCAGGTCGTTGGCCAGACCGCCTCGGAGATTCGCGCCTATCGTCCGCCGGAGCCCTACAAGGGCAAGGGCGTGCGCTACGCGAATGAGAGAATCCTCCGCAAGGAAGGCAAGAAGAAGTAGGACCGCACGCCATGGCTACGAAGAATTCATCAGTTCGCCGCGCCGCGCGCGTGCGCAAGCAGGTCAAGAAGGTCGCCGGCGACCGTCCTCGCCTGTCTGTCTATCGTTCGTCGAAGAACATCTATGCCCAGATCATCGACGACGCCAATGGCCACACGCTGGCCGCTGCCTCGACCCTGGAGAAGGATCTCAAGGGATCGCTCAAGACCGGTGCCGACACGTCGGCTGCGGTCGAGGTCGGCAAGCTTATTGCCGAGCGGGCCAAGAAGGCAGGCGTCGAGAAGGTGGTTTTCGACCGCGGGCCGTACATTTACCACGGTCGCGTCAAGGCACTTGCCGACGCCGCCCGTGAAGGTGGCCTCAGCTTCTGAACCGTGCCGGGCGCAATATGCGCCCGACATCAATTTCAACATGTGCTTCCGGAAAAGAACAAGGAATCAGGACAATGGCACAAGAACGTAGGGAAGGTCGCGGACGCGACCGTGACCGGGAAGAGCGCGACAGCGAATTCGTCGACAAGCTCGTCCACATCAATCGCGTGGCCAAGGTGGTCAAGGGCGGCCGGCGCTTCGGCTTTGCCGCACTTGTCGTCGTTGGCGACCAGAAAGGTCGCGTCGGCTTCGGCCATGGCAAGGCTCGCGAAGTGCCCGAGGCGATCCGCAAGGCGACCGAGAGCGCCAAGCGCGACATGATCTTCGTGCCGCTGCGCTCGGGCCGCACGCTCCACCACGATGTCGAGGGCCGTCACGGCGCCGGCAAGGTGCTGCTGCGTTCGGCTAAGGCCGGTACCGGCATCATCGCAGGTGGTCCGATGCGCGCTGTCTTCGAGACGCTGGGCATGCACGACGTGGTTGCCAAGTCGATGGGTTCCTCGAACCCCTACAACATGGTTCGCGCCACTTTCGATGCGCTGAAGCATCAGATGCATCCGAAGGACATCGCCGCCCAGCGTGGCATCAAGTACTCGACGCTCCAGGCGCGCCGTGGCACGGCCGTCGCGGCCGAGGAATAGTCGGCGGAATCGGAGACTGACAAATGGCTAGCAGCAAGGGCAAGACCCTCGTCGTAGAGCAGATCGGCAGCCCGATCCGCCGGTCTCCCGACCAGCGCGCGACGCTGATCGGGCTTGGACTGAACAAGATGCACCGCCGTCGCACCCTGGAAGATACGTCTTCCGTGCGTGGCATGATCGCCAAAGTGAAACACCTCGTCCGCGTCGTGGACGAGGCGTAAGCAACGCGGAGCAAAGTGATGAAACTCAACGAACTGCGTGACCGCGAAGGTGCGAACCAGTCGCGCAAGCGCGTCGGTCGCGGCATCGGCTCCGGCTCGGGCAAGACCGGCGGCCGCGGCGTCAAGGGCCAGAGTTCGCGTTCCGGCGTGGCGCTCAATGGCTTCGAAGGCGGCCAGATGCCGATTTATCGGCGCCTGCCGAAGCGCGGATTCAAGAATCCGTTTGGCAAGGACTTCAACGAGGTGTCGCTTGGCCGGGTACAGACCGCGATCGACGCGGGCAAGCTCGATGCCAAGGAAACCGTGACGACCGAGGCTCTTGTAAAGGCTGGCGTCGTGCGCCGTCCCAAGGATGGCGTGAAGATTCTGTCCGGGGGCGATTTGAAGGCCAAGGTCAGTTTCGAGGTCGCTGGGGCTTCCAAGGCCGCGGTGGAGAAGATCGAAAAGGCGGGCGGCAGTATCAAGCTGCCCGATGCTTCTGCGGAAGCGTGACGAATTGTCGAGCCGGGGCCATGTGCCCCGGCTTGCATATTGGCGGCCTGACCCTTATTTCGGGTCGGGCGCCGTGCGCCGGAAATAACGACCGGCGTCCGCGCCTAGACGCGTGTGACAGATGGACGGGCGGCGCCTTCCTGGCGCTACGTTCTCTTTCGGAGAATTCTTCATGGCATCGGCGGCAGAGCAACTTGCGTCAAATCTGAACTTTTCGGCTTTTGCGAAGGCTGAAGATCTCAAGAAGCGCATCTGGTTCACGCTGGGCGCTCTGATCGTCTACCGTATCGGTACCTATATCCCGATGCCGGGAATCAACCCCGCCGCCTTCGCGCAGGCCTTCGAGCAGCAGTCGGGCGGCGTGCTTGGCATGTTCAACATGTTCGCGGGCGGCGCCGTCGAGCGCATGGCGATCTTTGCGCTTGGGATCATGCCCTATATTTCTGCTGCCATCATCATGCAGCTCATGACGGCCGTGGTGCCGACATTGGAGCAGCTGAAGAAGGAAGGCGAGCAAGGCCGCAAGATCATCAACCAGTACACCCGGTACGGAACGGTTCTTTTGGCGACCGTGCAGGCCTATGGAATCTCCGTCGGTCTGGAGACGGGCCAGGACATTGTTACCGATCCGGGCTGGTTCTTCCGCATATCTGCGGTCATCACGCTGGTCGGCGGCACCATGTTCCTGATGTGGCTTGGCGAACAGATCACTGCGCGGGGGCTCGGGAATGGCATTTCACTGATCATTTTCGCGGGCATTGTGGCGGGTCTGCCTTCGGCAATCGCCGGCACGCTTGAACTTGGCCGCACCGGCGCCCTGTCGACGGCTCTTATCATCGCCATCCTGATCCTGGCTTTCGTGCTGATTGGTGTGATCGTGTTCTTCGAGCGGGCGCAACGCCGTCTCCTGATTCAGTATCCCAAGAGGCAGGTCGGCAATCGCATGTTCCAGGGCGATACCTCGCACCTGCCGCTGAAGCTGAACACCGCCGGTGTCATTCCGCCGATCTTCGCGTCCTCGCTGCTGCTTTTGCCAGCAACTCTGGCCGGTTTTTCGGATACGACGCAGCTGCCAGGCTGGGCCGCGACGGTTTTGGCGACGCTTGGTCACGGCCAGCCGCTCTACATGCTGCTTTATGCCGGCATGATCGCGTTCTTCGCCTTTTTCTATACGGCCATCGTCTTCAACCCGAAGGACACGGCCGATAATCTGAAGAAGCATTCCGGGTTCATCCCTGGCTATCGCCCAGGTGAGCGGACGGCGGAATATATCGACTACGTGCTGACACGCATTACGGTCGTCGGCGCCATCTATCTGGTCATCGTCTGCCTGATTCCCGAGTTCCTGATCTCGGCAACCGGCGTGCCCTTCTACCTTGGCGGCACATCGCTGCTGATCGTTGTCAGCGTCACGCTCGACACGGTGGCGCAGACGCAAGGCCATCTGATCGCCCATCAGTATGAGGGACTGATCAAGAAATCCAAGCTTCGGGGAGGAAGAAGGGGACGATGAGGCTTATTCTGCTTGGACCGCCCGGTGCGGGTAAGGGGACGCAGGCGGCAAGGCTGGTCGACAAGCACGGGATCCCGCAGCTTTCCACCGGCGACATGTTGCGCGCTGCCGTTGCCAATGGAACCGAGATCGGTCTCAAGGCCAAGGCCATCATGGATTCGGGCGGTCTCGTATCGGATGATGTGGTCAACCAGATCGTCTCGGAGCGGATCGACGAGCCCGACGCCGAAAATGGTTTCATCCTCGATGGCTATCCGCGCACCGTTGCGCAGGCGGAAGCTTTGTCGAAGATGCTTGCCGGCAAGGGCAAGGCGCTCGATGCAGTGATCGAACTGAAGGTCAACGAGGAAGAACTGGTCAAGCGCATAGAGAAGCGCGCAGCCGACACGGCCGCTGCCGGTGGCCAGGTTCGCGCAGACGACAATGCCGACTCGTTCCGCAAGCGGCTCGAAGAGTATCGCGCGAAGACCGCTCCGCTTTCCGCATATTATGCGGGGCAGGGTGAATTGAAGACGGTTGACGGCATGGCGGCAATGGATGACGTCACCGCAGAGATCGAGCGCATTCTCACGGACGTGCGCGCCTGAAACCTTCAAAGGTTGACGGATCGGCTATACTGGACTATAGCGGCCCGTCTTCCAGCCAGACAGCGTAGGTCGCGCCTCTTCTTGGGCGCGGCTTTTATGCATGGTGAAGACCTCCGCAGGGGCCGGGCTCCACCGGACGCGGGGAAACTGAATGCCGGAGTTTCCGGCCAAACCAAAAGCGCCGGCATGACCGGCCCATATGGAGAAGACAATGGCCCGCATCGCAGGCGTCAACATACCGACCAACAAGCGCGTCATTATCGCGCTGCAGTATATCCACGGCATCGGAGCGAAATTCGCTCAGGAGATCGTGGAGAAGGTGGGCATTCCGCTCGACCGCCGTGTCAATCAGCTTACGGACTCCGAAGTGATCCAGATCCGTGAAACGATCGACCGCGATTACCAGGTCGAGGGCGACCTGCGGCGTGAAGTCGCCATGAACATCAAGCGGTTGATGGACCTTGGCTGCTATCGCGGCCTGCGTCACCGTCGTTCGCTTCCGGTTCGTGGCCAGCGCACGCACACCAATGCGCGCACCCGCAAGGGCCCTGCCAAGGCAATCGCTGGCAAGAAGAAGTAATTGAACGGACAGCGGGCAGGCGTGACCTCCCGCTACCTGTTTCAGGTGTAGCCGCTGGCATTACGGCGGCGTCGATATCGTCGAAAGGAAAGACATGGCCAAGGAAGCCACGCGCGTTCGCCGTCGCGAGCGCAAGAACATCACCTCGGGCGTCGCCCACGTGAATTCCACGTTCAACAATACCATGATTACCGTCACCGACGCGCAGGGCAATGCGATTGCCTGGTCGTCGGCAGGTGCTCAGGGCTTCAAGGGCTCGCGCAAGTCCACGCCGTTCGCGGCGCAGGTCGCGGCCGAGGATTGTGCCCGCAAGGCCCAGGAACATGGCATGAAGATGCTTGAGGTCGAGGTTTCGGGTCCGGGTTCGGGCCGTGAGTCGGCACTGCGCGCGCTGCAGGCTGCGGGCTTCACGATCACCTCGATCCGTGACGTGACGCCGATCCCGCACAATGGCTGCCGTCCGCGCAAGAAGCGCCGGGTCTAGTCAGCCCGATCCATTTGGCGAGCGGGCGCTCATCGGCGCTTCTCGCGGTTTCCCATTGACCCGCCACGATTGGATGGTGGCCGGGTAACGGAAGGAAGCAGGAATGATCCAGAAAAACTGGCAGGAACTGATCAAGCCCAGCAAGATCGAGTTCTCCTCCAAGGGCAAGACGATGACCACGCTGGTGGCCGAGCCGCTGGAGCGTGGCTATGGCCTGACGCTCGGCAACGCCATTCGTCGCGTTCTGTTGTCGTCGCTTCGCGGCGCGGCCGTAACCGCTGTCCAGATCGACGGCGTTTTGCACGAGTTCTCGTCGATCCCGGGTGTGCGCGAAGACGTCACCGACATCGTTTTGAACATCAAGGAAATCGCCATCCGCATGGAAGGCGAGGGCCCGAAGCGGATGGTCGTGCGCAAGCAGGGCCCCGGTACGGTCACCGCCGGCGACATTCAGACCGTGGGCGACGTCGAGATCCTGAACCCCGACCACGTCCTGTGCACGCTGGACGAGGGCGCTGAGATCCGCATGGAGTTCACCGTCGATACGGGCAAGGGCTATGTGCCGGCAGAGCGCAACCGCGCCGAGGATGCACCGATCGGGCTGATCCCCGTCGACAGCCTCTATTCGCCGGTCCGCAAGGTCTCCTACAAGGTCGAGAACACCCGTGAGGGCCAGGTTCTCGATTATGACAAGCTGACCATGAGCATCGAGACCGACGGTTCGATCACTGGCGAGGATGCCGTGGCCTTTGCGGCACGCATTCTGCAGGACCAGCTGGGTCTGTTCGTCAACTTCGACGAGCCGCAGAAGGAAGAGCCGACCGAGCAGGTCACGGAACTCGCGTTCAACCCCGCGCTTCTCAAGAAGGTCGACGAGCTGGAGCTTTCGGTTCGTTCGGCAAACTGCCTGAAGAACGACAACATCGTCTATATCGGTGATCTGATCCAGAAGACCGAGGCAGAGATGCTGCGCACGCCGAATTTCGGCCGCAAGTCGCTCAACGAGATCAAGGAGGTCCTCGCTTCGATGGGCCTGCATCTCGGCATGGAGGTGCCGGACTGGCCGCCGGACAATATCGACGATCTGGCCAAGCGCTACGAGGATCAATACTGAGGCCGCGGCCTCGCAGAACAACACTGAAGGAGAAGGCTCATGCGCCACGGAAATTCCGGCCGCAAGCTGAACCGCACCGCAAGCCACCGCAAGGCCATGTTCGCTAACATGGCTGCATCGCTCATCGAGCACGAGCAGATCGTCACGACCCTGCCCAAGGCCAAGGAGCTCCGCCCGATCGTGGAGAAGCTCGTGACCCTGGGCAAGCGCGGCAATCTTCATGCCCGTCGCCAGGCGATCTCGCAGATCCGCAACGAAACCATGGCGAAGCGTCTCTTTGACGAGATCGCGCCGCGCTACGCCGACCGCAATGGCGGCTACCTGCGCATCATGAAGGCCGGTTTCCGCTTCGGCGACAATGCGCCGATGGCCGTGATCGAGTTCGTGGATCGTGACGTCAGCGCCAAGGGCGCTGCCGACAAGGCCCGCATGGAAGCCGAGGATCAGGTCGAAGGTCGCGAGCAGGCCGAAGCCGCCGCATAAGCGGGTTTATCTGATCTCTGAATGATCTGGACGAAGGGGCCTGACGGCCCCTTTTTCCGTTTCAGATCAACTGCAGCCCCTTCATGCTGGCATGACCGGATTTGCCGATCACGATGTGGTCGTGGACGACGATGCCAAGCGGGCGTGCGGTTTCGATGATCGTCCTTGTCATGTCGATATCCGCGCGTGATGGCGTGGGATCACCGGAAGGATGGTTGTGGACAAGGATCAGTGCTGTTGCCGAGAGCTCCAGGGCACGGCGCAGCACCTCGCGGGGATAGACCGGCGTGTGGTCCACGGTCCCTGCCTGCTGGACCTCGTCGGCGATCAGCACGTTCTTCTTGTCAAGAAACAGGATGCGGAACTGCTCGCGCGGTTCGAAAGCCATGGCAGCGCGGCAATATTCGAGGACCTGTTGCCATGAGCCAAGCAGTGGGCGGGCGGCGATCTCGCCGCGAACCATCCTGCTGGCAGCAGCGGCAACGAGCTTGATGTCGGTCGCCGTGGCCGCGCCGATGCCCTTGACCTCACTCAACAGATGTTCGGGCGCACCAAGGACCTCCGCAAAGGAGCCGAAGCGGTTGAGCAATGCCTTGGCGGGTGCCTTTGTGTCGGCCCGGGGGATCGACCGGAACAGGATCAGCTCCAGCAGCTCATAGTCTGCCAGCGCGGCGGCCCCTTGATCGCGAAAACGTGCACGCAGCCGGTCGCGGTGGCCGTGGTAGTGAGGTTTTGTTTCCAGAGCTTTGCGGCGCGGCGTATCGGGTGTTGCCTGAGCGGCTTCGGTGAAAAACCCTCTTTCGTCGTCGCCGGTCTGCATGGCCCACCCCGTGCCGATGTCGGGAAGAGCCTATGACGGTGATGGTCAGTCGGCAAGCCCGGGCCGGTCAAGCCCGCCAGGCGACCGCGTGAACACCTCGCAGCCATTGGCCGTGACGCCGACCGTGTGCTCGTACTGGGCCGAAAGCGAGCGGTCTCGCGTCACCGCGGTCCAGCCGTCGGCCAGCACCTTCACATGGGGCCGGCCAAGATTGATCATCGGCTCGATGGTGAAGATCATTCCCTCGCGCATCTCAACGCCTTCATTGGGGCTTCCGTAGTGCAGGATGTTCGGGGCATCGTGAAAGAGCCGGCCAACGCCGTGCCCGCAGAAATCGCGCACGACAGAACAACGCTCCGCCTCGGCATATCGCTGGATGGCAGCCCCGATCGCTCCCGTTCGCGCTCCCGGCCTGACCGCGGCGATACCCCGTTCAAGACACTCATGGGTGACCTGAAGCAGCCGTTCCGCTGCGCGCTTGATCTGCCCGACAGGATACATCCGGCTGGAATCGCCGTGCCAGCCATCGAGAATGTAGGTGACGTCGATATTGACGATGTCGCCTTCACGAAGCGGCTTTGCGTCTGGGATGCCATGACAGACGACGTGGTTGATCGATGTGCAGCTCGACTTTGTATAGCCGCGATAGTTCAACGTGGCCGGTAGTGCACCGTGATCCATGCCGAACTCGAACACGAAGCGGTCGATCGTGTCGGTAGCGATGCCCGGTTCGACCATAGAGGCGAGTTCGTCGAGACACCGTGCCGTCAACTGACAGGCCTTGCGCATGCCCTCGAAGGCATCAGTTCCATAAAGACGGATCTGGCCCGTGTTGCGCAGGGGCATCGCTTCGGCTTCGAGATAGGTGACCATCTTTGGTGTCGTTCCGGATACCGATTTTGGATGCACACACATGGCATCGCAGGGCGAAGCCGGCAAGACGAAAACCGCAAAATGCCTCGTCTGGAAGCCGTCTCCTAGCCTCCGTATTATGAATGAATGTCTCGGCCGTTCAGATAATGTGACCGAAAAATTTCAATGACGCCAAAGTCAAACCACCTTCTCATACCCACATTGGGAGAAGTGGAATTCGGCTATAAGCCATCAAATCTAGAGTTCCATTGTATGGAAAGGGCCGCAAAGGCCGTTTCCGAACACGAATTATGGAGAATACCATGCGTTTGAGAGATTCCCTTATCGCCCTTTCGGTTCTTGGTCTGGCAGCAGGTCCGTTCGCGGTGAGCGGTGCAGCCGCCCAGGACGAGATGCAGCCACCGGCGACGATGGAAGCTCCTGCTGCGACGAGCTTCGACGAGAACACGTTGCGCTCGTTTGTGGTGGCATTCTTGCAGGTCGACGAGATCAATCGCACCTATCTGCCGCAGATGCAGGATGCGGATACGCCCGAGGCACAGCAGCAGGTTCAGCAACAGGCTACCCAGGAGATGGTGCTCGCCGTCGAGAACGCCGAGGGCATCAGCGTCGAAGAGTACAATTCGATCATCGAGACTGCACAGGCGGACCCTGAGCTTGCAAACCAGATCAACGATTTGATCCGCGAGGCCGTCGAATAGAGCTTCCTTTTGACGACTCTGATGGCAGCCTCTTCAGGCTGCCATCAAGGCCTTTATGCCGTCGGCAACGAACTGGACGGCCAACGCCGCCAGGATGACCCCCAAAAGCCGGGTCAGGATCGAGCGGCCGGTTTCTCCCAGGAAACGATCGACGCGCTCGGCCAGGACGAAAACCAGGAAGGTCACGCCGATGCAAAGAGCGATGATGGCAACAAGCATTGCATGCCCGGTGGGGCCGGGCATCGTACCGGAAAGCAGCACCGCCGCCGAAATCGCGCCGGGTCCGGCGATCAACGGAATCGCAAGCGGAAATGCCGCGACATTGCGGATCATGTCCTGGGTAATGGCGCGCTTGGCGCTTTTCTCGTGGCGCTCCTGCCTGCGCTCGAAGATCATCTCGAACGCGATGTAGAACAGCAGCAATCCGCCCGCCACGCGGAAGGCGGGCAACGTTATGCCAAACAGCGAGAGAATGGCTGCGCCCGCGACGGCGAAGACCCCAAGAGTGATGAACCCGATCACGCTCGCTCGCACCGCTACCTGCATGCGCTCGGCGCGGTTCATGCCGGCCGTGACCGCCAGGAACAACGGCGCCAGACCCGGTGGATCGATGGTAACAAGCATCGTCACCAGCGCGTTGAACAGCGCGTCATAACTCGGCATGAAGTCCCCTCGGTCACGGTTCAGAACCACCGCTGTCCGTGACGTTAGCATGGGCTTTGCCGGCAGTGTAACCCCCGCCTTTCAAGGGCGATTCGGTCGCATGTCGCGTGCGGATTCGCATGCGCTTGCCCAATTTTTCGCCATGCTGTTGCGGCGCGGCAGAAGAAACCTGTTAAATATCTGAAATCACAGGGATAATCACTTCTGGAAATCGCTTCTGGAAGTTGGAGTCCGGTCGACCCTTCCTATATAAGGGGCTAACGATTCCAACAGATTGCGTGATCCGACTTGACCGACCAGACCAAGCCGACCGGGCCCGAGGGTATCGACCCCATCTCCATCATGGAGGAGATGCAGCGCTCTTATCTCGACTACGCCATGAGCGTGATCGTCAGCCGTGCGCTGCCGGATGTGCGCGACGGCCTGAAGCCCGTGCATCGCCGAATTCTCTACGCATCGCATGAGAGCGGTTATGTGTGGAACCGCAAATATGTGAAATCGGCGCGTCCAGTCGCCGACGTGATGGGTAAATACCATCCGCATGGCGATGCCTCGATCTATGACGCGCTGGTGCGCATGGCACAGGACTGGTCGATGCGCGTGCCGCTCATCGACGGGCAGGGCAATTTCGGTTCGATCGACGGCGATCCGCCGGCCGCGATGCGCTATACCGAGGCACGGCTGACCAAGGTCGCCGGCGAGTTGCTTGAGGACATCGACAAGGAGACTGTCGAGTTCCAGGACACCTACGATGGCGCGGCCCACGAACCGAAGGTTCTGCCGGCCCGCTTCCCCAATCTCCTGGTCAATGGTTCGGGCGGCATTGCCGTCGGCATGGCGACGAACATCCCGCCCCACAATCTGACCGAGGTGGTGGATGGCTGTATCGCGTTGATCGACAACCCGGCGATCGAACTGCCGCAGCTGATGGAGATCATCCCAGGCCCCGATTTTCCGACCGGGGGCATCATTCTTGGCCGGGCCGGCATCCACAGTGCCTATCTGACGGGCCGCGGCTCCATCGTCATGCGCGGCAAGGTGGAGATCGAACAGATCAGGGGCGACCGTGAGGCGATCATCGTCTCCGAGATCCCCTATCAGGTGAACAAGGCCTCGATGATCGAGAAGATGGCCGAACTCGTCCGCGACAAGCGCATCGAGGGCATCTCCGACATCCGAGACGAGTCCGACCGGCAGGGCTATCGCGTCGTCGTGGAACTCAAGCGCGACGCCAATGCGGATGTCGTGCTGAACCAGCTCTACCGTTTCACTCCGCTGCAGACGTCGTTCGGCGCCAACATGGTGGCGCTTAACGGCGGCAAGCCCGAGCAGATGAACCTGCTCGACATGCTGAAGGCCTTCGTCTGGTTCCGCGAAGACGTCATCTCCAGGCGCACCAAATACCTGTTGCGCCGCGCGCGCGAGCGCGCCCACGTCCTGGTCGGGCTTGCCATCGCGGTCGCCAATATCGACGAGGTGATCAAGCTGATCCGCCACGCGCCCGACCCGCAGACCGCGCGTGAGCAGTTGATGGAGCGGCGCTGGCCGGCGTCTGAAGTCGAGGCGTTGATCCTTCTGATCGACGATCCCCGTCACCGCATCAACGAGGACGGCACCTACAATCTTTCCGAGGAGCAGGCGCGCGCCATTCTCGAGCTGCGGCTGCAGCGCCTGACGGCGCTCGGGCGCGACGAGATCGCGGACGAATTGAACAAGATCGGCGCCGAGATCTCGGACTTCCTCGACATATTGTCGTCGCGGGCGCGTATCCAGACGATCGTCAAGGACGAACTGGTCGCGCTTCGTGACGAGTTCGGTACGCCCCGGCGCACGGTGATCGCCGAAGGCGGCGCCGACATGGAGGATGAAGACCTCATCCAGCGCGAGGACATGGTCGTGACCGTCACGCACCAGGGCTACATCAAGCGCGTCCCGCTTTCGATTTACCGGGCTCAGGCGCGCGGCGGCAAGGGCCGCTCCGGCATGGCGACGAAAGAAGAGGATTTCGTCACCAGGCTGTTCGTGGCCAACACTCACACGCCGATCCTGTTCTTTTCCTCGCGCGGTATCGTCTACAAGGAAAAGGTCTGGCGCCTGCCGGTGGGTACGCCGCAGTCGCGCGGCAAGTTCCTGCGCAACATGTTGCCGCTGGAGCAGGACGAGCGCATCACCACCATCATGCCATTGCCCGAAGACGAGGCGAGCTGGGCCGAGCTGGATGTGATGTTCGCGACCACGCGCGGCACGGTGCGCCGCAACAAGCTGTCGGACTTCGTTCAGGTCAACCGCAATGGCAAGATCGCCATGAAGCTCGACGACGAGGGCGACGAGATCCTCGGCGTCTTCACCTGTACGGAGAATGACGACGTGTTGCTGACGGCCGATTCCGGCCAGTGCATCCGTTTCCCCGTCACCGATGTACGCGTCTTTTCCGGCCGCAACTCCATCGGTGTGCGCGGCATCAATCTCGGCGAAGGTGACAAGGTCATCTCGATGGCCATCCTCGGCCATGTCGAAGCCACCCCCGGCGAACGCGCCAGCTATCTGAAGCAGTCGGCCGCCGAGCGCCGGGCCGCCGGCGTGGAGGAAGACGAGATATCACTGACGAACGAGGAGGTCTCAGAGGAGGCCTATCTCACGCCGGAACGCTACGAGGAACTCAAACTGCAAGAACAGTTCGTGCTGACCGTCAGCGAAAAGGGGG